>ERZ650918.1228-NODE-1228-length-23444-cov-6.604258_pt1 | contig 23444 bp, 19 predicted proteins | sample MGYA00514758_ERZ650918 | MGnify/ENA metagenome assembly ERZ650918 | reverse complement strand
CCAGCGCTCTTGTTTACAGTATTTCAGAAACAGCAAAGCTGAACAATCTGCGCCCGTACTACTACTTCAGGCATATCCTCACGGAGCTGCCTAAGTATTGTGACGAAAAAGGAAATATAGATCCGGCAAAACTAGATCAGCTGATGCCCTGGGCAGAGGAGCTTCCCGAGGAATGCCGGAAACCACGCCGCTCATAAAAGCGGCGTTAAATTTAAGGGGAGGCGCAGGATTTGACGTTTACAAACAAACACCATAAAAATAAAGTTGCTCAATCTTGTTTTGGTTCTGGCCAATTTATAGGATGCCATAGATGCTAAAAGAACTGCTCCAATAGTTCCAAAAACTGTAATCACTAGCGACACAAAAAAAGACTTTTGGTAATTTGCAACCTTCCATGCTTTTACATAATTATTCAAGTCCAAACTATTCGGAAATGATACAAATGATGTCATCATTTCTGCATATGGTTTGAAGGAATTGATTACTGCAAATATAATCGGCGTAAGCATGACCAGACATACAATAACCAAAACTATTGTTGCAGCAAATTTACCAACACTGAATTTTGAGCATTCTGAATCTATCATGCTTCTACCTCCTTCCTCTTCATAGCTCGAATCTGAAAAATTGCAATGCACATTACAATCACGCATAGAACAACTGCCTTTGCAGACGCATAACCTGCGTGATTTGACAAATAAGCTTCTTTATAAATATTATATGCAATCAGATTGGTCGAATCTCCCGGGCCGCCACGTGTCATCAGATATGGAATTTCAAACGTCTTAAAAGCCCCCGAAATGGAAAGAAATATATTCACTATAATAGACGGAAGCATCAATGGAAATGTAATCTTAAAAGTACGCTGCCAGTACCCTGCCCCATCAATCAAAGCCGCCTCATAATATGTTCGATCAATAGATTCAATCCCTGCAACATAAATTACCATAAAATATCCAACACTTTGCCAAATTAATGTGATAAGAATAGTTACCATAGCTGTTGCACTATTGCTAAACCAAGTAATATCCGGAAAAAAGCCATCTCCTGCAAGCTCGCTGTATACTTTTGTAAACATAAATTGCCAAATAAACGAAACCATAATCAGGCTAATTACATTTGGCATGAAAATCACGCTACGAATGAAACTCTTCAGTTTTTTGTTTACCCTATCCAAAAGAACAGCTAATGCTAATGCGATACTATTAACTAAAATTGTATAAAGTGCAACAAAACGAAAACTGACTGCCATACTGCTTCGAAATGCCGAATCATTGGTAAATAGCCGTATGTAGTTTTTAATTCCGACAAATTCGTATATAACACTGATTCCATCCCAGTTCGTTAACGAATATAGTACTGTTCCAAGCAATGGCACTAGCATAAATAATGCATATAGAAATAACGCTGGAAGAATAAACATCCAGAAAGATGCTGTATGCACCTGACGTTTCTTTTTTTCTTTCAACTAAAACACCTCTTTATTTTGATTAGAACGCCTCTTGTATTATGCGTGGATATGTTTCCTGCGCCTACATATCCACGCAGATATACCGAAAATAATTTACAGTGTCAGACTTTTCCACAACTCATCCCATGCATTTCTGACATCTTCCTGAGAGGATTCCCCATTAAAATATGTCTGTAATGCAATTCCTGCATCAAATCCCGACGGATAATACAGAAATGGTAGTGATGTAATGTTTCCTTCATCGATATAAGACTTAATATTTTCCCATGCGCTTGACGCTTCTAGTGGAAGGGTTGCATTCTTTGTCGGCATATATATACCGCATTTTTCTGCGTATAACTGTGCAAATTCCTCTCCAGACATCCATTCCATTAATTTCAATGTTTCTTCCTGATTCACTGACTGCGGAGGCATGATGAAGACTGCTGCATTACCTGTACAAAGCTTTGCGTCTTCAGGATTTTCACTTACTGGAACTGCAAACACACCAGTCTCAATGTCAGGGTCAATCATCAGAACACTAGTCATGCCCCACATACCACATACCATCATTGCACATTCACCCTGTGCAAATAATGTACACATATTGCTGTAATCACTGTCTGACGGCTTATCATTGCAGTTCGCCACCATTAAATCCAGAAAATCAAATGCTCCATCCAATTCTGCATCTGTAAAGGAAGCTTCTCCTCGATTCATTGCATCTGTAAATTCATACGCATCCATAATTTCTCCATGAATTAAACTGAAAGTCTGATTCATGGTCCAACTATCTTTTAACCCCACAGCGAAAGGTGTAATTCCTGCATCTTTTAGTTTCTGGCACACCTCCTCCATCTCGCTAAGTGTAGTTGGAATTTCTAGACCGACTTCCTCAAAAATAGTCCGGTTATAAATAACGCCAACGCCATCCAGTTCGCATGGAACACCATAGATTTCTCCATCATAGGTGATAGATGGAAGAACTCCGTCTACAAAATTATCAACAAAACTATAATCTGTAATTGCCGTCGCATTTCCACCCTTTGCAAAGGATTCCATAACACTATAGGAATTTACCATACATAAATCAGGATAAACACCGGATGCCATCTGAGCTTTGATCGTTGTATCATAATCATTTCCACCCGGACGATCTACCACGATTTCAACATTCGGATTCTCCTTCATATATACTTCAAATACCTCCGGCAACGTATCTGCTATCTCCGGCTTCAATTGCCAAACTGTCAGTGTCACTTTTTCGCCACTATTTCTTACGTTATTTTCACTTTCTGCACTCTCAGTCCCATAAGAACTACTTGTTGTCGATGAACACGCCCCAAGACTCACAACCATTAATACTGCCGCCATAATTAATGCTACTTTCCTCTTCATTCTTCTTCTCCTTCACATTATTTCGTTTTCCACTTGCTATTTTTTTCAATCCTCATTTTCTCCTTTTTTCTTGTTTCAGTTAACGAATTCACAATACTTTGAGGAGCTTTTTCTTTTGTCATAACATACCATGCCTCTTCGAGATTAGCTGCTGTTACCAGTAATGGTTCCACTCCAATCACCTTCGAAACCCGCTTTCCTAGCAATACATTTGCCACTGCATATGCAAGTTCTTCTCCCTGATCGTATGGCATTTGCGCACTCATTCCTATAATCAAGTGCCCGTTTGCAACATCTTGTGCAACTTCTGTGTCCAAATCACCGGTGACTATCTTGATATCTTCTCTTCCGGCATCCATTAACGCAGAAATTGTTTGAATTGCAGGATCTTCCCATGTCACATATATTCCCTGTATATCTGGGTACTCCTTTATCATTTTCATACATGCCCCATAAGCATAATTACGAAGTGTAAATCGTTCGTGTGCAACAATATGCAAATGTGGGAATTGCTCTTGTAACACCTTCTTCGTTGCTATATCTCTATCTCTTCCTGAAATATAGCTGGAAGAGCAGGTCAACAATGCGATCTTCGCAGGCTTTTTATTAAAATAATCATCTAAGAGTTTTGCACAGTTATATCCACTTTTCTGTTCATTACTTACAACGCAACATTCATAACCATCTCGTCTCATTCCCTGAGGAACCCTTCCGATAAAAAATAACCTGATTCCACTTCTGGCAATTTCATTGTACAGCCCTTCTGTTGACTTATCATTTGCCGGAGCACATAGTATAAAATCCGGTTTTTTCTCCATCCATTCCCAAACCTTTTCAATAAAAACCTGATTATTTGAATCGGCATCAAACATTTCTAATAGTTGAATATTGAGCTTTTCAAATACAGTTCGAACCGCCTGGTCAATGAGTCGCATCCAACGTTTTCCGCTGAATTGAAAAAGCAGAACGCCTTTATAATTTCCACTTCGCACTTTCTTAATCTCTTCTTCTGTTAAGTAGAGATTTTCGCAAGAAACGATCTTTTCTCCGTAGGGTCCCCGCCCAATAATCCGCACCGACGCTGAACTAACCGCTTTATTGGAAACACGGACAAGACGTTGATTGGTCATTTGCAATGCATCACATTTCAAAAATAGTTCACTAGTAGCTTCAGCCATTTTTTTGGGATCCACTCCAATTACAGTCAACGCAGGCTGATAAACGCCACTTCTCTGGTTCCACTCCAACGATATAACTGACATATCTTCAGGACAGGTCATTTCTGCTCGTTCCAATTCTTGAAACAACCGCATTGTAATACGATCTGTTGCGCAAATTACTGCAGTATACCTATAAAATAAATCTTTGACCTTCTCTGTTTTTAAATCCGTCTCATAATAAATACTATTTTCCTTCGGATTAATCCGATAATGTCTGTGTGCGCTTTTATATCCACTGTAGTATTCTGCTGATGATGTTCTGTCAGTTTTATCTTGCAACAACAAAGCTATGGACTCATGACCTGAGAGAATCAGCTGCTGCACAGCCTTAAATGAAGCATTTTCATACTCTGGTAACACAATGTGAAACTTCTGTTTTTCCGGAATCTCGCCCACAATCAGACACTTTTTCTTTAACTTAGTTCCATTCCATGGCAAAATCTTCGAAAGTGGAATTACAATTACTGCAATCACATTGCTTTGCCAGTTCAGTGACATCAGATTTTCTGTCTCCCGACCACTGTCCCCACAACTATCAAGTAAAACCACTTTAAACTCATGTTTTTCCAGTAAATAAGTGATTTCATTTGCAAACACAGCATAAAAATCAACAGATAAATCTGGAATAATCACACCGACAATTTGATTTTTTAAAATCCTACCAGCATTTTTTCGAATCGGCTCATATCCAAGCTCTCGGATCGAAAGTTCTACCTTCTCTTCAAGCTTAGGACTAACGTACCGCGTTTTATTCAAAACATGCGATACAGTTGCCACAGAAACACCAGCATGTTTTGCAACATCTTGAATTGTAACCATAGTTTCTCCTTGATTTACGTAAATAGAAGATAAAACATTTACAATATATATTGTTCATTGATATCAACAATTTTATTTTACTTTACGCCTTTTTAACCGTCAATTAGTTCAAACTATTTTCATAATTTATGTATAATTTCTTTTTTATTTACGTAAATAATCCGCCGGCACACAGTAATTTCTCCCCGGAAGCTGCATTTTTTGAAAAAAAGTGTCTCCGACACTTCAACTCCCCTGCCCTCAATCTTGAGGGTTGGGCTTTCTTTTTTCAACTTTTTCCTTCATAATGAGTGTATGAACATATTACAAGAGATTTTCAAACAACACTATGATGTTGTATAAATAAAGTTGACACCTTATTCTCAAGGAATTCATGTATAATAAAAGAGAATAAGGAGGAACTCTCAATGTCACGAACCCAACGTAAATACGACCAGGAATATAAGATCCAGGCTGTCAAACTTGCCAAAGAAATCGGCGGTGCTAAGGCAGCCAAAGAATTAGGTATCCCAGAAGGAACCATCCACACATGGCTGAAAGCAGTTAGAGCAGGCACATTGGATATTGGCGACGGTGCACATACTCCGGAAAGCGCGATGAGTCTTGCTGAGGAGCTTGCCATGCTCCGCAAACGCGTTAAAGATCAGGACAAAGAAATCCGGCGTCTGAAAGAGGAAAATGAATTTCTCGAGGAAGCAAGCGCTTTTTTCGCAGCCAGCCGTCGGAAGTCAGCAAGAACCAAAGAATGATGTTCATTGCCATAAAAACGAAAGACGGCGTGATTAAGGGAAAACTCTCATTCTATTGCCGGATGCTTGGCGTCAGCCGCCAGGGTTTCTACAAATATCTTGCTATTAAAGATCGCCCTTGGAAATATCAGGATCTTGCTGATGCCATGAGAGTGATCCATGCTGAGGATGAATGCAATGATACCTATGGACGTATTCGCATGTACCAAGCACTGCTCCTTAAGAATCCGACGGGAATCAAGATCCCCAGTGAACGAACCGTTTACAGGGTTATGGATGAAATAGGACTTGTCCATCGGCCAAAGCGCAAGCCAAATGGCATTACCAAGGCTGATCGGGAAGCACGTAAGTCAGATGATCTTCTGAAGAGAGAGTTCAAGGCTGATAAGCCACTTGAAAAATGCGTAACTGATATCACAGAAATCAAGGCAAAAGATGGAAAACTGTATGTTTCAGCCATCTTCGACTGCTTTGATTCCAGCGTTCTGGGACTGGCAATGGAAACAAACATGAAGGCAACTCTGTGTGAGCATACACTGGATAATGCCTATCTGGCGCATCCTGATCTGCGAGGTGCCATTGTGCACTCCGACAGAGGAAGACAATATACCAGTGAAACCTACCGTCAGGCGCTTTCTAAATATGGCATTATACAAAGCATGAACAGTGATGGTGGCAGGTGCCACGATAATGCTCGATGTGAAAGCATGTGGGCCAGAATGAAAAGCGAGCTTCTCTATGACCGCTACAATACGGAAAGCCTGACCACGGATGAGCTGAGAGTTCTTATTTGGAGATATTTCATCAGTTACTGGAACAACAGGAGGATCTGCTCTGCCAACGGTGGGCTTCCTCCTATGATTAAGCGTCAGAGATACTACCAATCTCTGGGCCTGGCTGCATAGGAAATGATATCTTTGAGATAAATGTGTCAACCAATATTGACAATATCAGTTTAATGATACATTACAAAAAAAGAAAGGGAATGACTAATCCAGTCATTCCCTTCTTACTTGATAGGAACTAGAACTTATCATCCTGCTCCACTTCCTTAATTTCCGTTTCCCAATTTATAACTTTATATTTGCCGTTACCAATCTTTTCATAATCATCATACATTGGTTTATAACACCGGGTAGGAATATTCGCACAACATCTATATGTTAGATGAGCACTCACAGTTCCTTCCGGATACTTACCTCCACTCCTACGCATAGCTGCAATGGCTTCAGCTCTACTAAACTCATTTTCTCCAGTTTCAATAACAAAAGCTCGCATAACTGCAAGTAATTCCTCTCGACAATTTTTATACATATGTATTCTCCAATCTCAATTTTATTATGAGTTTGGGCTCTTAAAATCATCGTTTCACAAGTGGTAAATAAGTGGTAATCGTTAATTACCGTTGAAATATTTCCCACAGAATCAAGGTTTTCACTGGATATTCAAATGCTGCCCCAATAGTTGCCGTTACCAGTTTTTAAAAAAATCCACTTCTGTAATCTTACGCTAAAATATACCTCATTTCAGTACATTTTCAGCCCTAAAAAACTGCCTTTCAAAAGTGGTAAACAGGTGGTAAACTTTTTTCAAAAATTGGATTTTTGCCCGTAAATCAAGGCTTTTTCAAAGAAGTTAGTATAGTGCCGTGACAGATGAAAAGCACTTTTATCATTATTGCATAACCTCGCAAGTCTTCAAAGTCAAGTTGGGACAACCTCATTATTCCTGCACTCTTTACAGTTATCACACAACATAATAGCATCATTTTCATAGTCAATATAATGCTGACTACATCTTTCACATTCGGCAATATCATGATGTACACCACAATTCAAGTACATACCTTCTTCTGCTAAATTTTCATTAATGCATATATGTTCTTCAAAACATTCATCACAATAACTTCTATTAGCATCATGAAAATTTCTCCGTCTTTCAGAGTTTCATACCTAATAAAATCTGCGTATTCAGTAACCGCAATAGTTTTTACCAATTTCGTACTTCCTCCATGCTCGCAAAATGTTTATGCATAATCGGCATTTTCAAGATATTCTCTCAATTCTACGTTGGCTTTATACCTCTCAAGATTCATTCGATATTCTTCGATATATTTTCTGTGTTCAATAAAATTAATTCCTTTAATGTTGTCCTTCAACGATTTGAGGAAGTCAATTTTTTCCATAATTAGCGGGATTTCACTTCCCGACCATGAATAAGATGAAGGAAATAGAGGGATTTCTTTAAAATCTTCCGGATTCTTGTTTATTTTTAGGAATTCAAGAATATATTCCAATTTCCAATCCGGCAAGACATTTACAACCATCTCAATAAGCTTTTTACATTTTTTAAGTTCCAAGCTGGTTTCTCGTAATTTTTCAATCAACCAATATTTCTTTCGCTCCAATATGGTTTCGTCAGTTGTATTAGTAAACAGCATATCGGCCGGTTCTTTTATATGAAAGATCACGTCATCATCTATAAGAACCTTAAATGCATATTCCACACATTCACGCCACTTATCGTCCCCCCATATTAATTCAATGATTTTATGTTCATTTCCATCCCCGCACATAGTGTCTTTAGACTTAATCCAATCGACATATTCATTCCATACTGTAGGATGTTGCTCAAATATCCTTTTAAAAAGTTTGCCATCATAATCAATATGGCAATTATTTTCTATGGCACTCATATAAATACTTGCTAATGCAATAATATCATTTTCAAAGAAATTAATAATTCCTTCAACAGCAACATCATCATACACATAACTCAAAAAATTTGCCGACATTTGGGGATTAGTCAATACCGCTTTTATTACCACTGCCTTAAGTTTACTATCGCGTTCACAATAACGAGCTACAACTTGTACTGCAGGGACTATAGGCTTATCCTTTGCCAAATTATTAAATACAAAGGTTTTATAATCATTAATAATCTTCTCATCTATAGTTTCTTCCGGCATGCATTCCCAAATAAATGCCATCCACTCATCTTTCTTAGCAAACACTTCATTATTTATAAAACAATACGTAGCTTCATATCCAATATGATCAAGTAAATATTTTATTTGGCGGTATCCATTCAGGCTAAATGGAGCCTTAGCATCAAAATACGATTTAAGCACCTCCAAGTACAGCTCCGTATCACCTTCTATGATTTCAAAAACACAATTTAATCCTGCATTTAGATTCCATTGTTCCCTATCGCATACTGCCTTTTCCAGAAACTTGCAAACACTAAATAATTCTTTGAAATCTTTCAAATCATATACACTTATTTCTTTTGAGATAGCTTCCTTACGCAATCGCTCATCTTCCTCTATTGTTCTACCTATCAAATGCTCACGAGTCAGCATTCTATAAATTCTGAACTCTGGATTTCGTACAGCAATCATGTAGCGTTTGTCAATTTTTATGCCAAGTCGCTCAGCTTCTTTTTTGTATCTTGCAACAACCTTCGCATCAAAAAAATTCGGTGTATTCCTGTCAATTACATACTCATATATTGTATTAAAATCTGTCTGCAGATAGTTCTTAGTGTCCTCTTCGTCCAATCCATTAAAATGAACTTCCGAAAGAATGCTATTAATAGTGTTATCATACTCTTCATTCTTACGTAAAATAGCCAAATTCTTCCATATTTGAGTTCGTATATCTGCTAATTCAGCAGTAAACCCCAATGTCATCCTCACAAAGTTGACTGATCTACTATTTCTAATCTCTTCCGTGAAAGATATTTCTGTTTTTAATGCATATTCTACAATCTGTAAATACAATATGCTATTATTATAGTTTTTCCCTTCCTCTGTATAGTCCCACAGCTTATCCAACAGGCGCATTTCATGATTATACTTATCTCTATACGAATATTTATCATATAAGAACCGCTCCCTTAATACAAAATAAAAGTCCATTATTAAGTCCGGTCTCTTTTCAAAGTAAAACATCAAAAGATCAATTGCATCTTCAAAGTTCTCTGTATATTTATAGCCTCCTAATATTTCTATTACCTTTATGGTAATATTATAATAATTTTTCTTAGAGTTAATATCAAAACTCCGCAAGTCAAAATCAACATTTGCTTCTTGATTGATATGATTCTTGATAATAAATAAGGCCTTATCAGGATCAACTTGATAAAATGACTCAAGATACTCCATATTCTGTTCCGAAGGTGCATTATCCCAAGCAGCAATTATTGAATCTTCAATATATTTTGCACACTCTTTTGAATGGAATATTTCCATTAACGTGTTCAATGTATATACAATTTTATTCCGAAATGTAGGAAATCCAATGGAAATCAAATTTTCTACACTTATCCATCTTTTCTCAAACAATACATAGTACAATATATAATTGCCGAAACTCTGATCCGCAATTTTAGTTATCTCGTTTTTAAACCAATCTACCAACTCTAAAGAATACAAATTTTCAATTATATCATCCTCAAGAATTTTCTTACCGTACAAGTTCTTCATCTCACTATACAACTGGTTTTCATTATGTTTTACTGGACCAGCTATAGAGATGAAAAACAACATAAGAATATCTTCTTTTGTTAGCTTCGCTTCATCGATAATTCTTCCATAATAATTTTTAAAAATATCTTCAGCATTACGTATTGCCTGATATCCGTCATTTATCGATCTCATACCGGCAAGAAAAGCAAGTCTTATATTTCCATTTGCAATCTCAGCAATCTTTTTAAGATAATCTGGATTCACTATTCCTAAATCAGATTTCAAAATATCCTTTATTTCGTCATCCTTAAATCGACCAATTTCAATAATATTAGGTAATACATACCGCGATACAGCATCTATTACTCTCTCTTTAGCATAATCTCTTACTGAAAAAAGTAGCTTTACATCAAAATCTGTTGGCAACGTTAAAATAGTATCAAGTACATTATCTAAGCTTACAACCATATTAGCATCATCGAAGAATATCAAATATTTTCCAGAATCTGAAATATAATACTTTATATCCTCATATAAAAAATTTCCATTACTTTTGACGCAGAAAACTTTGGTCTTTCCATTATCTTGTTGTCTACACACTTCTAATGCCAATCTTGTTTTTCCGATTCCCGATGCCCCTGTCAATATGGTCACTTTGTTATTAATTATACTAGTACATGTCTCGGTAAATTCTGATTCTCGGTGAAGGAAATCACAGTTAATAGGTGCATTTATACCATTTGCATCGTATGATTTAACAAAATCTTCTACCTCAAAAAATTGATTTGTATCGATTTCAATGCCTAACTCATCTTTTGCAATATGCGGGTACAAAAATGCAAGATCATGCGAAAGCGTATCTATTCCGATAAGTTCAATTTCTACACCCTCAATAGTTCCCATAATACTATCGAATTGTTCTATATGAATATTCGTAGAACAGTAACCACAAATTATTTTTTTAATTTTATCCTTAGGAAGTAATAGCTTCGATTTATCATAACATGATAAAATATCGTCGCGTATTTTTTTGGCTGACTGCGATCTCACAGTTCCATAATTAATTAAGATATATTTTTTATCATCAGTTAAAACATAGGCGTCAGGTGTACCCTTTGTCGTTTTATTAGTGCCGGTTTGTACTCCCAGAGTTTGAATGTTATTAAATTTATATTTTTTGTAAAGATATGCATCAAACAATTTTTGAAAAGCTCCACCTTCCAATTGCATGATTGCATTTTGAATAAAATTAATATTATTCATCTGAAATCCTCTTAATATTTCTTTATTAAGCAGTCTATAATACATAATTTCATGATTTTAGTACTACACTATATGAATTGTACGCCTTGCAAAGCACACAAGAGATTTTAGTTTACACTTTTTGAAAATTATGATTCTTGTTCCCCATCCAATAGATACGGACATTTTTGCTCCCCTATTACTAGGTTTTTAATGGCTGAGAGTTTAATACTCTGTTAATGTTACTCTCGGTTTTTGACAGGATCAGCTACACAAAGCAACTCTGATCTGACTGCCATTCTCGTCCAAAAATAGAAAGTCCATGCATCCATAAATTATTATACCAAAAGATTCATCCTTTCTACTGCTGTCTTCTCCATTTTTTTCATATATTCTTCCATGTATTCCCAGTCGGGCGATGCATCTTTTTTTACTGGAAGAACAATTACTTCTTGCTTTAGGACTTTTTGTGTACACATATCTGAAAAACCATATTTGTAAAAGAACATCTTTTTAATAGATGAAGCCATAAAGCAACCAACATACTTGTTAATACAAATTTTAGGTACAAGCACATTAACATGCCCATGTGCAGTCACGAAAAAATTTGCCTCCTGAAAATAGGCATTTCCAAACATGTCTACTGTTAACGAATTTGCCGCATATAAGGTGCTTTCACTTTCTGCCGAGATTTTCATCAATAATCCATTATTAAAATTACTAGGTGTTATTAATGGTATATCTCCATCTTCAACCTTTTTCACCTGCAGATCGCCCTTTGGTAAAGAGAAATCAAAAAAATCAGCAATCGGAAATTCCCTCCAACCAGACACATCCATTGACTCTTGTTTAGATAGACTTACTGCCTGAAAACTATCTAACGATTTATCTACTTTCTTTTTAAGTTCCTTCATGCACTTTTCCATACCACCCCAATCTGGCACAAATCCTTCATCTGAGTATCTTTTTTCAGAATCATATACTCTTGATCCATCTTCTTTATACTCAATTGGCAATTTAATTCTTAGTTTTCTAAGATTATCACTTGTCAATGCATCATTATAGCCAAATTTTTCTGCCATAATTTTAATGATTGTACAAATAAATAGTGCATTATATCTTGTCAAATTTAAATTGTATAAAAGAGATATTGCCGACCCAGCACCTCCTCTACCCAAAAAGTCTTCTTCCTGAAAAAAAGCGGAGCCATCTAATGGACTTACCGTAATGCATTGCCCTTTTTCTATTTTTTCATCTGCCATAGGTTCTAAATATGATACAATTCCATTATTAAAGCTTCCAGAAGAAACATACGGGGTTTTTCCTTCCGAATATGATTTGATTGTTCGTGCAGCAGGTGACTTAATTGTAAAAAGTCTTGATATTTCAAACTCCTTCCAATTTAAAAGACAATCTTTATTATTAATATTAATATCACTTTTCATTATTAGTTTTGCCTTTCAATGTAACAGTAATACTTTGGTTCTCATTTTCAACAACCTTGCTCGAATATACTATTTTATCAAGCAGCTCTTTTCCAAATGCTTTTACGTCAATGCCTCTTTTATACATTTCATAATCCATCATTGTTTTCAAAAAGTCTTCTTCACAAATTTCAAATGGTTTCTCCGGCATTTGATATGATAGATGTTCTGTTGGGTTGATTATTTGTCTCGTATTATATTTCGGGTCAACTCCATCATGAATAGCCTGAATCCAATAATTTTCTATATCGTCCCATCTATTTTTAATATCCTGCCGTCCTTGATTTTTAACTGTTTCTAATCCATCTTCCTCTATATAGTAACCTATAATATTTTGCTCATTTTGTGGCTTTCCACTTTCAAATACAAAGATAGACGCTGTGACTCCTGAAAATGTTTTTTCCGGCAATTTAACAATTGTCGTAAGTCTATGGTCTTTTAATACCTTATTTCCGTATTTTTTATCTAATAAATCTTTCTCTAATTTTTTGTCTGGTAAAATAAATGCACATGTTGTCCCCGTTGGCACACTGTCAAGCACGTTCTTTACGATTGTCATACATCCATATGTTCTCTCAAATGGAGGGTTCATCAATACTTTAGTTACACTTTTGCCTTGATTTTCCCCTTCTAATTTTACATATATATCGCGTATCCATTTAGACGCCTCTTCAGTTCTTGAATCCAGTTGTTCTAAATTTGTTTTTCCGTCTTTATGAATCAACATATTTGCACATGCTAATGCATATATCTCTCTGTCAAATTCTATACCATATAGTTGCTTACCTTTTATTTCCGTAGCCTTCTTGGTATTAATGCCACCTGCTTCTTTAATCATATTACACATTGACTTGACCAAAAAAGCTCCAGAACCACAAGCAGCATCCAAGACAACATCTTTTTGAGTTACATCAATTAATCTATACATAAAAGATGTAATATGATCAGGTGTAAATACCTGTCCCCTTTCTGATTTTCCTTTATATCTGTTAAATTCATTAAAGAAAATGGCCATTACATCCTCGCCATTCCATTTGTCCGATTTAATCAAATCAGAAATTTCATTAACCCAATCAATGAAATTATCTATTGCAACTTGATTATTCGTAGTATTCATTTTAATCTCTGAATATACTTCACAAAGTAAATCAAGTTTTTCGTTTTGCTTTTTAGCTTCTTTCAATGACTTCGATAATTGATTTAGTATTGTTTGATGAAATAATGAATATTCCGTTCCTTTATGTAGGATTGCACCTTCCTTTACAGCAACCAATGCACATGCAGTAAATATCATTCGATGATTTAAATTCTTCACTCCGAACTCTTTATGTAAACAATTATTTATTTTCTTTGTTAATTCATATATTCTTCCTTTGTCAATTGTGTCTGGAACAAATAACTGTGTGTAATATTCCAATCGTTGAAGTTTTGCTGCTGGCGAAATTACTTCTTCTTGATTCATAAATACTCGACAATCTTTTCCATTATATAAAATTCCTGCTACTTTGGTATAGTGCTTTTGTAATATCTCTATGTTCTTAATTAGCTCTGTCTCCCATTTTTTCTTTGAAACGTCTTCTTTCTCAGATTTTGTTTCAAGAACAATTGCTACTCCATTTTGATTAAATGGTAAAAACCATCCATCAGGCTTATCGCTTATTCCCATAAAATCGGATGTTCCCAATTTTGTCCCTAGCTGAATGAACGATGTTACCTGTCCTACTCCTGATAAATAATCTGTCGTTTCAACATTATTTCCTTTGGCATCAATAAATCCTAATGTAATCCCTGCCTGATTCCTAACCTGATCTTCCGTACGAAATGTCATTATTTTTGCCCTCCTAAATGTCTGCCCCATTTTTCTTTAATCTGCAATATCTATCATATGAAATAATTACGTTCTTCGGTTTGTTGTTTTTGTTAACAATAACAACATTATCCTTCTCAACTACTTCTTCAAAAATGCGTGAAGCTTTTCCCCTTAAAAATTCTGTAGCTGTATGGTTTTCAGGTAAAAGGATATTATCTTTTTTCATTTTCCGCCTCCTTGTGATATTATTATTTTTAATATATCAAATGTAATTACTTTTTTCAAACAAATTATATATAATTTGTTTGCTATTCTCACAATTACTTTTTCTTACCATCATCCCAATTTTTCTATTATTCTGTGCAAAAAAGCACCAGTTTCCTGATGCTTCAAAACTTTCACATGTAATTAATCATGCTCTGTACTATATAATTTCTCGCTTATCAAATGCTTGATATTATCTGGAATCATTTTATTCTTATCTTCTACCAATAATGTATCATACTTTGCAATGCTTGCATCTTTGGAGAAAATAAAATCAACGATTTCCCCATCATTACTCTTTTCTACGGATGTATCCTCCACTCGTAGTGACATAGGAAGAAAAAAGTCATTAATCTTCTTACCATTTACATCTGTATTTTCTGTAAGTCCCAACGTAAATTCCAGATTAGTTACGCTTAGTTTGTAAATAATTGTAACCGTCTGCATTTCCTTAAGGATACACACCATATCATTTGTCAACTCCGGTAATCTCTTTAAGCAGGGCAACTTCTTTCTTACATTTGCATAAGGATGCCTTGCATCAAAATAGAACTGGCTACTTGTAAGTTTTGCCTTTTTTGCATTTTTATAGAAGTCCTTTGCAGAAAGTTTTGTCTCCACTCCTGTTAAATGAAGAAAATGATCTATCGGAAAAGAGACTTCAAAAAACTCTTCTCCATATACATATAGAAATGTTTTACCAGCTAGACTCTGACTATATATACCGGCTGAATCTATAATACCTTGTCTTATTGCATTTTTCTTATCTGCTTTTGTTGCCATCCATACCTCATACGTAAAGAGGAGTGTGATACTTAACCACACTCCTCTAAGAATTTGTTTTGAAAAAGAGTTTTCTGCTGGTTGTCAGCCTCGGTACCCAGTTAAGATACCCATAACGACGTGGAAATCATTAAGTCCCCCACGTGGACTACAGCTTTATCCAAGCTGCCAGGCTCGATGCCCAGTCAAGACATCTTATGAGATGGAAAATTATCCTGCTCCATCTGCAGCCCAACTTTTAACGATGCCCTTACATCGAGAACATTGCTGTTCCTACTTTTATTATACTCAATTCAGTGAAAAAATCAACCCATACCAGGACTTTCTAATTATTTCCAAATGTCCCTTTTCCAATATCCACAAAATAAACTCCATGTTTTATGGACCTACTTCTTAATTTTGATTGGATAAAAAAGTCTCACCGGGTTGCGCATGAAAGTCAGAGGCTTGGTGAACTCTGTTACTACTAATATATAACTTCTGTTACTGCTGTCAAGAGGCTTTTTTATCGAGGGCAGTCAATTAACAAAATTTTGCCTTTCTAGGAACCCATATAAAATAAGGGTACAACAGGGGTACAAATCACTTTCAAAGTCCCAAAATTTCTTGATTTTCAGGCATTTCAGACAAAAATACGGTTTCTGCCGTGGCAGATGAAAAGCACTTTTATCATTGTTTTATTTCTCCTTGTTTTTCCCCGGAATGCCCTGTTTTGCAAGGGATTTCGAGGATTTTTCTATTTGTTCTGAAATTACAGATTGTGGCAAATCAGAACAGAATTGAGCAAGTTATTACTACCTGTTAGTAGTAAAAATAGTAATAAAAGGAAAATACTTACTACTAAGGATTTTCTTCAAATATTTCCTTTATGCTAAAATATGGTGTTGAACTATTGCTTTCACAAAATGAATATACATGATATTTATGTTCTTCTCCATATTTGTCGTTGCACCTAAAATCAAGCTGGATGCTAACTTTATCCTCTTGTATTTCTTCAGTTTTCAATTCCACTTCAAGTTCATCATTAGCCTTTATCACATCATATTTGACTGCATTCGGATACTTCCAAATCACATTTTTATCTTTCACCACACATATTTTATATACAAGGATTTCATTCGCTACATTATCAGATATATTTTCTATTTTCACTTTCATATTACTATATCTTCCATTGCAATACAAAAACTTAACACGAAATCGAGGCATATTACTATCATGTTCTCGCTTTTCCTGAATTGCTATTCTTTTATCTGATTCTTGTTTAATAATTTCGTTTTGATGCAATGACAATGCTCCCAAAATCACCGTACCAGAAAAAGCTAAAACGCCACCATAATATTGTAACAGTTCTCCCGCACTCCATTCAGCCACAAAAAAATCATAATCCTCTGTCGGATGAATTTTAAACAAACAATGAATGATTCCACTGTTGCGCTTGATATTTTGGCTGACACACATGCTTTTCTGCCGATAACCGAATGTACCTTCCTTGCTGATAAAGGCTATGATGTTAAAAATATCTATAATCAGGTACAGGAACTCTACCAAGGTGAATGTATTATTCCATTAAACAAACGATCCACCAAAAATCCAAAACTTCTTCCACAGGGAAATCCTGTCTGCGATGCTGGGCTTGCCATGTGGAAGGATGGTAAATTTTCTGATAATGGACGTACACGCCAAAAATTCTGCTGTCCACCAAAATCAAGCAAAAACGCTGATTGTCCCTGCCATCACAAAAATTTTTACAACGGCAAAAAGCATCGCGGCTGTACAAAATACATCACCATTCCCGATGATTTAAGACTCTCCGTCGACAGAGACAGCAAATATTTCAAAAGTAATTACTCTCTTCGTACAGAATGTGAAAGATACAACTCACGTTTCAAAAATACAGAGCAGGAACGTATGTGGGTAAGAAATAAATCATCTGTTACCAACTTGAATACAATTGCCCATATAAGTCTGTTAGCGGTTGCTGTTGCGGCAATCACCACCGGCGCAGGGCAATCCTATCGTAAGCTTAAAGCTGTAAAGCGAATCGCATAATAAAGAGCTATTCACATCTCCCCATTTGCGTAGGTTCTGGACTTACGTAAGCTTTGCTATGTCATAAATTCCCATTTTTCCGATTTACAAAAGCTAACTGTCAAATCCATCTTTTAAATCAATTCGTTTTGCTCATCTCTCTACTTATTGTAAAACATTGCCCTTGGGACAAGTCAATACATTTTCAAAAAAATTACATGAAAATTTCAAAAGATTTAATGCATATTAAAATTTTAAACAATTTTTCTGTTGTTAATTTGGATTTCTGCTTGATATACCACCTTGCTATGAATTTATCTACGGGTTTTCCGTTTTTATTTTTGATAATATATTTTACTATCTTATTTACAACACCTGCTAGCTGGTACCCAAAGTATATTTTTATCTTTCTTTTGCGTCCATACTTACCATTCTTGCAATTCTATTTCAGAACCAAATGTCATCTCAAGAAGTTCTGCTGCGATATCTTTACTGCATACTCGCATCAGATTGTCCTCAGCATCTTCCTTTGACAGCAGGTTCACACTTCCATACCAGACAATCTCATTATCGATTACGGCATAATGCTCGCAGGACTCTTCAACAAGCCTAATTTCAAAACCTGCTTTACGAAGTCTCTCCATAAGCTCCATCCGGACATCATCTTTGCCATATTTATAGGCATCAGGATGCCATGTGACAATTGTTACCTTAACTCCCAACTCCCGACGCTTTCCAAGTATCTTTATAATGCGATCCACTTTTTGATTATTTAACCTTGGACTTGATACAACGACCGCTGAATTAGCCTCCTCAAGATCCTTCCAATAAGTTTCTGCATAGTTTTCTATATCATAGATTGCATTTGCCTTCTGCTTTTCGCCGTCCATATTAACGCAAAGTTCATATCCGATCTTTTTATATGCCTTCATCCTTGCTGAATACATTTTATCGAACTTTGGAATATGACTGTCCACATAATCATAGACGATGACATTTTCTTTACCATCATAATCCCTGTTAAGTCGCCCGACATACTGCTCCACAACATTTTCTCCTGAAACGGGAGTCGCCATGAACAGAGTATCAAGTCGCGGAAAATCGAAGCCCTCTCCAAGTAAAGAGCCCGTTCCCACAAGAATAAGACTGTCCGAATTGTCAACTTTATTCAGTTCTTCCACCTGTGCCCTGCGCGCTTTCGTTCCATTTGCCCCCGTTAGCAGGATCAATCGGTCAGCATATGTCTTAAGCCTTTCAGACAGCTTCTTGGCATGATCAACATATTTCGTCAGTACTACCGGAGTTCTTCCAGCTTGCACACAGTCCGCCACATCCCTGATAATCTGTTCGTCACGAACATCATTATTCCTTATCAGCTCATAAGCATCATTACCATATGGTGTTTTTGACAAATGATGCGGCTTTACTGTCCGGGTAAATCGGGGATATACCAGATGATTAATATTCTGCTCCTCGGCTCTGTCTTTTGCTGTAAACCTATACCTGATAGGGCCGAGCAGAAATTCGTTTATCTTTTCCTTACCATCACCACGTTTCGGTGTTGCCGTCACGCCATACACATACTTTGCATTTATCTCCTGCAGCACTTCTATCGCGCTATCCGATGCTGCGTGATGGCATTCGTCAAAATATACTTGAGCATATTCTTTCAGCTTCGGATGAAATCCATCTTTTTTCTTAAGAGAACGTATCATGGCCACATCCACTATTCCGGTCAGTGTATCATGCGCTCCTTGAAGATTTCCAATCAATGATTTTCTTTTTCGTGTACGCCCGGTCTTTGTCTGATATTCAGGTAGTTCTTCATCAATATCCAAAAACTCCTCCAGACGCTTAATCCACTGGTTCATCAGATCTGCCCTGTCTACAAGTATTAAGGTACTTATGCCTCTTCTTGCGATCATATCACAGCAGACTACAGTCTTACCAAACGCTGTTGCGGCGTGCAGTATCCCGGTTTCATTTTCAAGCATAGTTTCCACAGCCGGAATCTGTGATTCACGCAATTCTCCCCTAAACGAAATATTGAGTTCCTGCCCTTTGGTTCTCTTGTCTTCAATCTTATAACTGATCCCCGCATTATCAAACTTCTTTAGAATTTCTTCCCGAAGTCCGCGAGGCAATACAATATATTTTCCTTCGTCACTTCCAAGGTAAATGAATCTGGATTCATCGTAATTTGGCATATCCATAGCCTGATTCTGGAAATACTGCTTGTTTGAAAATGTTGCCATACGGCGAAGCTGTCTTTTTGTCTTATTGGACATTCCTGTTGAGTCTATGTAAATGCGGTCAGCCAGCACGATACGCACCACGCCCTTAACACTGCCTGCTTCAATCTCAGAATTCTTATCCCATGGCGCATCAGTACCGTTGTCTTCGCTGATGGATCCCGTACTGTACCATAAAGAAAGATAGTCCTCTATCCCCTGTCTGGTCAGTCGCCTTGTCCCGGCAAGAACATTTAACTGATCTTCATATGCGTTCCAATTTTCATCAATAAAAGCACTGTTTCCGGACTTCAAGGCCATTCCTTGTAAAGGAAGTGCAATAACATTTCCAAGTCCGCCCTCAGGAAGCGCATCCTGCGTCGGTATCATGCGATCATAGTATTTGAAGGACTTAAGATTGACGGATTCAGCTCCTTTCTCTAGCAACGCAAAGCCAAATCTTCTCGCCAATCTGGCAGGAACCATTTCCTTGAAGAATATCCAAAGATGTGCACCGCGTCCCGACCTTGACCGTTCCACCACAGCGTCCACATCCAGATTCTTACAAATGCGCCGCAAAGCATTTATTTCTTCTTTCCAGCCATCATCAATATTCGCATAATCTTCCTGCTCCGCTCCCTTTGCATGGTTATCAAAATCAAATACAAGTAACTGACAAAGGTTATTTTCAAGCATCGGATATATCGCCACGACATCATTGCCATTTGGATCTGTCCCATTCATATGCGCCTTTATCAAAGGCAGGGTAACCGGCTTGTATGCCCTTAATTCGCAATCCTTACAACGAACTCCATCCTTTTTCTGTATATGGCAGCCACGATCCCAGCGGTTAAAGCACTGCGAATAATACCCGTTCTTCCCCGTTTTGGGATTCGTATAACGAAGATCATACACATCCTTCCTTCCGCGGCAGAACATCATAAAGAAGTCACTTGCAATCTTATCCGTAACATCAAATTTCTTAATACGAGCACCCTGATCAGGATCATACAATTCCACAACTCCTTCAGCGTCGCCTGACACAATATTCGCATACGAAACACCGGCTTCTTCCAAACGCTCTTTCAGAAGTCGGTTTTCATCCTCCAATGCCTGTATCCTGGATTGTAATGAATTAATAAAATCTGAATATTGCTGTGTATGTTCATTCATCGTTATCACACTCCCAGTTTCCCCATAACCTCTATCTTCTCGTATTTTCCGGTTTCCGAATCAATAACAATCATCGCAGACTCTCCAATCTGTCTTCCGTCTCTATAGGTAGAGAACACATCTGTCGATATGATGCCGGCTTTTTCAAATATCCTCTCCACCGGAGTATGCCCTACCACCTGTTTGTATATATCTGCTCTGAATATCTCTCTGGTCTCATACTGTGGTCTGAACCATAAGGGTGATTTATCATTCCAGAGATAATCATGTGGAGCATCGTTTACCGTTGCAATAACCTCCTCTATATCAGCATCCAGCAGATCCTTGTTAATCCATCTTAGGAAATCAGCTGTAAGCCCTCCATGTGAGAAAAGCACATTGTCAATCCGATGCATTATGTTTATCTGTACCGGACTCTTAAGGCGGTTCTCAAGTTCTTCAAGCTTTGACATTACCGTCCTCTCGGCATAGGGAGAATATCCGGTCTCAAGTCTTCCCCACGAGTAGCTGACATCATGATTACCGTAACACCAGAGAGTATCCGGATAGTCCTCAGCAAATGCGATTGCTCGATCAAATGTTTCTTTATATCGTTCTATCTGAAATTCCATATTCCAGTCATCCGGCATATCCATCAGGCACACAGCCCGATCCGCCTTACCGTCTCTTAAGATTTTCTCTGTCCTGTCGAATATCCATGGTTTTAGATGAATATCAGGAATCACAAGTACTCGCATAACTCCATCTCCTAAAATTGATATACAAACTTGTAACAATTTTCTTACAAGTAAATCTCCTTCAACAACTCCACACCTCTATCTCTATCAAATGGCATCCCCATCTGCAAAAGTCTTATTTCCGATTCATCTACTGCACTAATTTCCTCAATGTACCTATGTATGCATTCTGTTACAAGTCCTTCTGACTCCACTTTTATTCCGGTAGTAACAATCTGAAGCAATCGGAACACATCATATTTGTGCTTCTTTAAATCCTTTTCATTTACATGCTCTCCGGCTCTTTTTCTGTCCAAAAGGTTAATCCACGCATACATTTTGAACGGAATCAGATGCTCTGCTCCCAGAACACCAATACCATCAACCACTCTACGTCCGGACATCATAAATTTATAGAAGTCATCGTTCAGAAGAATCGCTGATAAACTGGAAGTATCATCATCAATATGAATCGGAATGATTCCCTCTTCTATTTCAAGATGATATCCCGGCTTTCTTGAAAACAACTCAATCATAGTAGGATAACCGAATTTTCCTTCTGTGAAGCGGTAAAAGTGCATATTCTGTTCATTCTTCCATCCGCACTTATAGCCGCCTTCTTTTATGTATTCCCAGAATACGCTCGCAAATTCCGGGAAGTTATCCTCCATAATCAGGATCATATCAATATCTTTTGTCGCTCGAAATGGCAAGTCTGCCTCTGAGAGTAGAATATCGCAGGCAGTTCCGCCGATAATAGTGTAATAATCCGTATAATCTTTAAATTTTTCTCTAAAAGAGTCTATCCCTGGTACCATTTATAATTCCTCCAACAGTTCCTCAATACTCATTTCTATTCTTTCGTCTTCGTTACCTTTGAATGTACATGCCAGTGAAACAGGATCAACACGCCTTTCTCTTGCAAAATAAGAAGGATTGTATTTCCATAATTGTATCTTCAAGCAGTCGTCTGGGTCTTCAGATCTGGCATCCACAATTTCCAACTGGTCAACAACTTCCTCGCCCTTGTAGATTGCACGTTCCTCTATTCTTGGTGGATTCAATTCTGACTCCTGACTAAGTGCAGTTTCTCCTGCGCTAAATGATTCAAAGGTTGCTTCATATCGCATAATTGTAATCACTTTCTGGACCGGATTAATCAAATATCCTTTTGCATTTTCATAATACTCTTTCCGTGAGTAATTTCTCTTAATAGCAATCTCTGTTCCTGATTTCATCTGCTGGATGAGTCCCATTTCCTCTAATTGCGCTGTTGCTCTTGTAATGGACGTCTTGGTAAGATTCAGCTTGTTCGCAACTTCACTTTTTAACACAGATTCCTCATCACTCATATATAACAATTCAAGGAACACCATCTGTGTTGCCGGCATCATCTTATCCGCTTTGACAAGCTGCTTGCGATACACATCCTGCAATACAATTCCCATAAATGGTAAGAATACATTTCCTGGCAAATTCACAAACGGAACTCCGCTTTTTACCAGAGCATTTCTCATGGATACGTTGTTTAACGCTACTTCATATGCTACAGGGCACTGCAATGCTTCCTCATACTTTGCTTTCTGCTTTTTCATTGCAGCAACAC
>ERZ650918.1165-NODE-1165-length-24464-cov-4.816830_pt1 | contig 24464 bp, 21 predicted proteins | sample MGYA00514758_ERZ650918 | MGnify/ENA metagenome assembly ERZ650918 | reverse complement strand
GACCTACGAGACGATTCAGCAGCACCTGATCGATGCGCTGGATAAGGCAGCGTGGGTGGAGATCAAGGGGCGCGGCGACAACCACACCGATATGAAGGTCATGCTTCATACGCTCAACAACCCTGCGCAGGAAACGAATTTCGAAAACTGCGTGGCGGATGTAAATATTCCGGTTGGAGAAGTCTTTACCTCCCCGCAGCTTGCTGGGACAAACGGGCTTCTGCATGTCGGCAGCGTCTATATCGGGGAATTTCAGTTCAAAGATCTGGAAATCCGGTTTGAAAATGGTATCGCTGTCTCCTATACCTGCAAAAACTTTGAGACGGAAGAGGAAAATAAGGCGTTAGTGAAACAGATGATCCTCAAAAACCATGAGACGCTGCCGATGGGCGAGTTTGCGATTGGCACTAACACAACTGCGTATGAGGTAGCGCTGCGCTACGGCATTCTCGACAAATTCCCGATTCTGATTGCCGAGAAGATGGGACCGCACTTTGCGGTAGGCGATACCTGCTACAGCTGGATGGAGGACTGCCCGGTCTTCAACCCGGATGGACGCGAGATGGTGGCGCGTGAGAATGAGATTTCAGCAAAACGCAAAGAAAACCCGCAGGAGGCATATTTTGGCTGCCATACGGACATTACAATCCCGTACTCCGAGCTGGATACGATCGAGGCGATTCATCCAGATGGAACGAGTGTAAAGATCATCGCGGGTGGACGGTTTGCGCTGCCGGGGACGGAGAAGCTGAATGAGCCGCTGGAAAAATAAAAAGAAAAAGTCATAGAAAAGAGGTTTATTCTCATATAATCTCCTGAAAAGGGATTCCGGAGCAGCCGGATGGGAGATAGAATCAGAAAATGGATAGCCGTTCTGCTGGCAGGAAGTATACTGGCGATGATTCAGTTGGTTCCGGCCGGCGGGGCGGTTTTTGTTCGTGAAAACATAGAAAATAAAGAGATTCTGGGAGAGAAAGAGACTTCTCTACAACAGACCCTTCACGCCCGCGCCTGGGTTCTCATGGATGCGGACAGTGGGCGTATTCTGGCGGGGAAAGATGCGGATACCGCTTATCCGATGGCAAGCACGACGAAGATTCTGACCTGCATTCTCGCACTGGAACAGGGAAATCCCGATGACTGGGTCGAGGTATCAGAGAAAGCGGCCTCCATGCCGGATGTCCAGCTCAATATGCGGGCGGGGGAGCGGTACCGCCTATCGGATCTACTCTATTCCCTGATGCTGGAATCCCACAACGACAGCGCTGTGGCGGTGGCGGAGCACATCGGGGGAAGTGTGGAAGGATTTGCGGAGAAAATGAACCGGAAAGCGCGGGAGATAGGATGTAAGAATGTTTGTTTCGTGACACCGAACGGTCTGGACGTTGCGGATGAGGATGGAAACGAACACAGCGCTTCTGCGGCGGATATGGCGCGGATCATGCGCTACTGCGCGTTCCAGTCGCCGTGCCGCGAAACATTTCTGGAAATTACCCGTACGGCATCACGGACGATTCAGGATGAGTCGGGAAACCGTTCATTTTACCTGGCAAACCACAACGCGCTTTTAAGCCAGTGCGCGGAGGTGCTGTCGGGCAAGACAGGATTTACCGGGAAAGCCGGGTACTGTTATGTGGCGGCGTTAAAAAAAGAGGGAAAAGCATTTACGGTGGCGCTTCTCGGCTGCGGGTGGCCGCCGCACAAGACGTACAAATGGGCGGATATGCGGAAACTCGATCAGTATGCATTTGATACATATAACTGGTATGATATATTTGACCGGGAGAAAACATTTCCGGAGGTGGAGGTGAGGCGGGGCGTGAAAGGAACGACGGCGCTCACACTGAATCTGCCATCGGAAAAACAGATGTTTCTGATGCTTCTGCGCGCGGACGAGAAGCCAGACATCCGTTATGAGTACCCGACCGAGCTGGAAGCACCGGTTCATGAAGGACAGGAGGTCGGGCAGGCATCCTATTATATTAATGACGAGCAGGTGGCTGCTTATCCGATCTATGCGGCAGAAACAGTGGAGAAGATTGATTATGGGTGGTGTTTAAGACGATGCATTTCGTATTTTGAAACAGAATTCAGATCAATATGGCAAATTCCTGCTGCCACCACGTTTTCTTACGGCACTTTCGATTCCAAAAGTGCCTACCCGTGAACAGTAGCGATTTGTTCATAATAGTTTTACAAAAATCTGCTTTATTTTGCTGGTTAATTTTGTTATAACTATAGATAGTGTGAATTACTGAGAATCATGAAAAGGATGTATTTTTTGCATAGAAAAATATTTCCAATCAGGACTCAAACAAGGATCCGGACACGGAAACGTGGAAGGAGAAAGAGAGGCACGGAGGATGAAACAGACATCACTGAGCAGAGAACAGGGGCTTGCGCTCCTTCGCAAGTATAATAAAGAACCATTTCATATTTTACATGGACTGACCGTGGAGGGCGTCATGGAGTGGTATGCTGAGCAGCTGGGATACGGGGACGAAAAAGCATTCTGGGGCATGGCAGGACTGCTGCATGACATTGATTTTGAACTTTATCCGGAAGAACACTGCGAGCGGGCACCGGAGCTTCTGCGCGACGGAGGCGCAGAGGAAGATTTAGTCCATGCGGTTGTCAGCCACGGCTACGGCATACGGGTGGATGTGGCTCCGGAACATGAGATGGAAAAGGTGTTGTTTGCAGCCGATGAGCTGACAGGGCTTATCTGGGCGGCGGCGAAGATGCGCCCGTCCAAGAGCACCAAGGACATGGAGCTTTCAAGTCTTAAGAAGAAATTTAAGGACAAGAAATTTGCGGCTGGATGTTCCAGAGATGTGATCCGCCGCGGGGCAGAGCAGCTTGGCTGGGAATTAGACAAATTGATGGAACAGACGATTCTCGCCATGCGTTCCTGTGAGGATCGGGTCAACAAAGAGATGGAGGAACTGGAGTTTTGAGAGAAAATAAACCAATGAAACTGTTGTCGGTAGCGATTCCGTGTTACAATTCGGCGGCATATATGCGTAACTGCATCGAATCCCTGCTGCCAGGCGGCGATGAGGTGGAGATCCTGATCGTGGATGACGGTTCCACAAAAGATAATACGGCGGAGATTGCCGATGAGTATGAGAGAAACTATCCGGGAATTTGCCGGGCGATTCATCAGGAAAACGGTGGTCACGGCGAGGCCGTCAATGCGGGACTGCGCAATGCGACGGGCGTCTATTATAAGGTCGTGGACAGCGATGACTGGGTCAACGAAGAGGCATATATGGAGGTTCTGGATACGCTGCGCAAATTTGTCCATGACAATGTGACGCTGGATATGCTGATTACCAACTTCGTTTATGAAAAACAGGGCGCAAAACACAAAAAGGTCATGAACTACAACATGGCGCTCCCAAAACGCCAGCTCATCGATTGGAACGGTGCAAGAGGCTTCCGCCTGGGACAGTATATCCTGATGCATTCGGTCATTTACCGTGTGGAAATGCTTCGGAACTGCGGCTTGGAACTGCCAAAGCATACGTTCTACGTGGATAATATTTTTGTATATCAGCCGCTTCCACACGTAAAATCCATGTACTACCTGGATGTGAATTTTTACCGCTATTTCATCGGACGCGACGATCAGTCGGTCAATGAAAAAGTCATGATCAGCCGTATTGATCAGCAGATACTCGTCACGAAGCTGATGCTGGGATATTACGATGTGACCAAGATCAAGAATCCAAAGCTGCGCCACTACATGGTCCGCTATCTGGAGATCATGATGACAGTTACTTCAATTCTGGCGATCCGCTCGGAGACAGAGGAAAATCTGAAGAAGAAAAAAGAACTGTGGCAATATCTGAAACAGCAGAACTTCACGTTATATATGCGCCTGCGTTGGGGCTTCCTCGGACAGGGCGTAAACCTGCCGGGAAAAGGCGGACGGAAGGTGTCGATCGCCTGCTATAAGATTTCGCAGAAGTTTTATGGGTTTAACTAGAAATCCATTATAAAAATTGAAATAATATGGATTAGAAAACGAAATCAAATCTATCATAAAAGTGAAATTAAAAGATCCGATCGTCCGGAAAGTCGAGTGTTTCCAGATGGTCGGATTTTTTGTGCTAGGTCAATAATTGGGAAATCCTCAGTAGGCGATGCACTGTTATTTATGGAGCTCTAATTTTCGGAATGACCGCGGCAGGAAATATAATGAAAAATACAAGAAAAATACTTTATAAATATAAGATTGATCCTATTATTGTTATAGATTACATTTGTGCAAATTAGAATGAGATTTTGTATAGGATTTTAAAAACTGAAAACTTGGTGTAAAAATAGAAAAAAGCTGGCACCTGTCATACTTTGGCGCCAGCTTATGTTTACTTGTCTTGAGAAATCCTTTAGCGAATATATTCCGGTTCGTTCTCTGTCTCTTCCTGCGTGCTTCCCGCATATACTAACGGATAGATAGCTGCGCTTAAAAGAATCGCGCCTGCGACGTCCAGAACCGAGTGCTGCTTCAGCGAGACAGTTGCCATGCAGATAGCGGCCATCAGGATACCGGAAAGAATCCGGATTACTTTGTGCTTTTTCAGAGACTCACTCTTCATGACCGCGATGTGGGTTCCGATGGAATTGTACACGTGGATGCTTGGAAATACATTCGTGTTCGTGTCAGCCTGGTGGAGCATATAGACCAGACGGGAACAGAGGTTCTTGTCCGGGTTTACGGCGGTCCGCAGGTCAGTTCCATTCGGGAACAGGGTGCAGATTAAGAGTGACAGCGTCATGCCGGTAAATAAAAATGCACATAACCGGTAATATTCTTCCTTGTTCTTGAAGAACAGGTATGCAATCGCAGCGGTCACATAGGCGAACCACAGTAAATATGGGATGACGAAGTATTCATTAAACGGAATCATATCATCCAGCGATGAGTGCATGATATGGTAATTGGAGGTCACGGTTTTTTCCAGATGCATAAACCACGGAAGATAGATAAATCCGTATCCCAGAATCCATATATGCCCGTATTTCTTCAGGAGTTCCTTCAGAAAATGTTTCATATCAATCAACCTCGATTTTCTTTTTATCATAAATAAATTAACATTATTTTAACATCTCTCCAAGTTCGTCTGATTATAGCACACTCACCCGCCAACTTCAAGGCTAAATAGGGATTGTTATAAATATTAAGAAAAAGGTTATGGAATGTGAAATTTGTTAAACAAAAATTTTATGGATGGACAGGGACTTTAAGTAAAATAAAAACAGCTTGCTCAACTGCAAGCTGCTTTATCAATAGCGAGAGGGGGATTCGAACCCTCGACACCGCGGGTATGAACCGCGTGCTCTAGCCAACTGAGCTATCTCGCCATATTTAGTTATTGGATGGGGCCTACAGGGCTCGAACCTGTGACCCTCTGCTTGTAAGGCAGATGCTCTCCCAGCTGAGCTAAGATCCCGCTGACACTCGCACAAATCACGACTGCTTTGCAAGTATAATATAAATTTTCAAGATTGTCAACACTTTTGAGAAAATAATTTATAGAAATTTTCTTATCATTTAAAAGGAAGTATGGTATACTTATCTCATGCAAAATTGTAATGGCGCTGTATCCTGTGACAGGTATTCTGGCAGGGTAAAAGATAAAATATAACGCCCCAGCAGGGGAGTTTCTGTATTTTCGGAAAGCAGGGGACGTTATGGCAAAATATGAGGATGGAGTAATGTATTATTTCATTATTAATCCCGCTTCACAGAGTGACCGCGGCTATAAGATATGGAAGAAAATAGAGCAGCGGCTTGTGCGGGACGGGGTTGAGTATCAGGCATATTTGACAGAATATGCGGGGCAGGCGACAGAGTATGCAAGGAAGCTGACGTCCCACTGCAAGGAGGCACGGGTGATTGTGGTCGTGGGCGGTGACGGGACGATGAATGAGGTCGTGGACGGAATCGTTTCCTGCGACATGGTGACGCTGGGCTATATTCCGGTGGGGACAGGCAGTGATCTGGCGCGCGGGCTCCGGCTTTCGAGAAGACCGATGCGTGGACTGCGCCGGATTTTTAAGGCGCGGCGGATCCGGCAGATCGATTATGGTGTGATTGCATATGGCGCTGATGTGCTCCGACATCGGCGTTTTATCGTCAGCGCGGGGATCGGGCTGGATGCGGAGGTATGCCAGCATATGCAGCGTTCGGCGATCAAAAATATCTGCAACCGGATTCATCTGCGGCGATTGTCGTACCGGATACTGGGATTTATACAGTATTTGAAGGCGAAACCGATCCGGGGATATATTTTGCTCGATGGAACGCGCCGGGTGGAATTTAATTATATTTATTTTATCAGTGCACAGATTCAACCCTGCGAGGGTGGCGGATTCTGGTTTGCGCCGAAGGCGGACAGCAGCGACGGCAACCTGGAGGTCTGCATTGTCAGCCATGCCTCGAAGCGGCAGGTGCTTGGAACTCTGCTCCGGGCGTTGTTCCGGCGCTCCCACAACCGGGGGCTTCGGTGCTTCAGCTGCCGGGAGGTCCAGATCTACACGGAACGCCCGATGGCAGTTCACGTGGACGGCGAGAGCTGTCAGTACCAGAGCAATCTGGAAGTCCGCTGTATTGAGCGTAAATTAAAAATTGTTGGATAAGTGTATATTTTTCAAAAGTATAAAATAATTTATCAAATAAAGTAACTGCGGGCAGTCCGGACAGTTACAAAATGACCAAGAAAGGAACTGGAATACGATGAGAATAGGACAGGGATATGATGTGCATAAACTTGTTCCGGATCGGGAACTGATTTTAGGCGGCGTGACGATCCCGTATGAGAAGGGGCTGTTAGGACATTCGGATGCGGATGTGCTGGTGCATGCGGTGATGGATGCGCTCTTAGGGGCGGCGGCACTGGGCGACATCGGACAGCATTTTCCGGACACGGATCCGGAATATGAGGGTGCGTCGAGCATCGAGCTTCTGAAAAAGGTAGGGAAACTTCTGCAGGAACGCGGCTATGTGATTGAAAATATCGATGCCACGATCATTGCGCAGCGCCCGAAGCTGGCGGCATACCGCCCACAGATGGCAGAAAATATTGCAGATGCGCTGGGGCTTCCGGTCAGCCGTGTGAGTGTCAAGGCGACGACCGAGGAAGGCCTTGGTTTTACAGGCAGCGGCGAGGGCATTTCCTCACAGGCGATTACCCTGTTGACGGAAGTGGAGAATTACTGTTATGATAGTGAAATGATGACGCAGGCAGCGGCTTGCGGTGGATGCGGCGGCTGTGGCGGCTGTCAGGCAGCACCGGAAGCAGATTTAAAATAGAAGAGGAGTAATGAGGTTATGAAAATTTTCAACACATTGTCCCGCAGAAAAGAGGAGTTTGTGCCGATCGAACCGGGCAAGGTTAAGATGTATGTGTGCGGACCGACCGTTTACAATTTTATTCATATTGGAAATGCAAGACCGATGATCGTATTTGATACGGTCCGCCGGTATTTTGAGTACAAAGGATACGAAGTAAACTATGTATCTAACTTTACTGATGTGGATGACAAGATCATCAGGAAAGCCATTGAGGAGGGCGTGGATGCGGAGACGATCTCCAAGCGCTATATCGCAGAGTGCAAAAAAGATATGGAGATGATGAACGTCAAACCGGCGACGAAGAATCCGCAGGCGACTCAGGAGATCGGCGGTATGATCGAGATGATCAATACGCTGATCGAAAAAGGACATGCGTATGTGGCAGCTGACGGCACGGTTTATTTCCGCACCAAATCCTTTAAAGAGTACGGAAAACTGTCCCATAAAAATCTGGACGATCTGCAGTCCGGCTTCCGTGAGATCAAGGTAACCGGCGAGGAAGGCAAGGAAGATCCGACCGATTTCGTTCTCTGGAAACCGAAAAAAGAAGGAGAGCCGTTCTGGGAGTCTCCGTGGTGCCAGGGCCGTCCAGGCTGGCATATCGAGTGCTCCGAGATGTCCAAGAAATACCTTGGCGAGTCCATCGATATCCATGCAGGCGGAGAGGATCTGATCTTCCCGCACCATGAAAATGAGATCGCGCAGAGCGAGTGCGCGAACGGCAAGACTTTTGCCAACTACTGGATGCACAACGCATTCTTAAATATCGATAACCGCAAGATGTCCAAATCTCTTGGAAACTTCTTTACCGTGCGTGAGATCAGTGAGAAATACGATTTGCAGGTTCTGCGTCTCTTCATGCTGAGCGCCCAGTACCGCAGCCCGCTCAATTTCAGCGCGGATTTGATGGAAGCTTCGAAAAACAGCTTAGAGCGCATCCGCACTGCGGCAGAGCATCAGGCAGACTGCCTGAAAGCAGCGAAAGAGGGCGAGATGACGGCGGAGGAGAAGCAGAATCAGGCAGCAGTCGAAGAGTTGGTTCAGAAGTTCGAGACGGCGATGGACGATGATTTCAACACCGCAGATGCGATTTCAGCCATTTTTGAGATTGTACGCCTGAGCAACTCCACGATTTCGGAAGCATCGACGAAGGCATACGTTTCTTATGTCAAAGAGACGATGGACAAACTCTGCGATGTGCTCGGTATTATCACGGAGAAGAAGGAAGAGATTCTGGACAGCGAAGTAGAAGACTTGATCGCAAAACGCCAGCAGGCGAGAAAAGACAAGAATTTCGCACTGGCGGATGAGATCCGTGGACAGCTTCTCGATATGGGAATTATTCTGGAAGATACGAGAGAGGGCGTCAAATGGAAACGGGCTTAAATGCGTTCAAGGAGGCGCTGCATTTAAAACACGTTGAGGTGGGAGAGTATTCCCCGCTGGCGCTGGCGTATATCGGAGATGCGGTCTATGAGCTGGCGATCCGTACCCTTGTCATGAACCGCGGCAATATGCAGGTCAACAAGATGCACAAGAAGACGGCGAACCTGGTCAAGGCGGACGCACAGGCACGTTTTTATTTGCTACTGGAGGAAGAGCTGACGGATGCGGAGAAGACGGCATACCGACGCGGACGCAATGCGAAATCTTTTACGATGCCGAAGCACGCGACGATGAAGGATTACCGGATGGCGACCGGATTTGAGGCGCTGATGGGCTATCTCTATTTGACCGAGCAGTTTGACAGGATGGCAGAACTTCTGGGAAAAGGGCTGGAACAGATGGGAGAATTAATATCGTTATAAATCATGATGAGGAAGATAGATGGAACAGGAAAATAAGCAGGAAAATAGATTTGAAGAGACGATGATCGAAGGCAGAAACGCCGTTTTAGAGGCATTCCGTTCGGGCAAGACGGTGGATAAGCTGTTTGTGCTGGATGGCTGCCAGGATGGACCGGTCAAGACGATCACGAGAGAGGCAAAAAAGCAGAATACGATCATCCACTATGTGGCGAAGGAGAGACTCGACCAGCTTTCTGAGACCGGCAAGCATCAGGGCGTGATTGCACAGGCAGCGGCATACCGCTATGCAGAGGTGGAAGATATGCTAAAGCTGGCAGAAGAGAAAGGCGAGCCGCCGTTTCTCTTTATTCTGGATGGCATTGAGGATCCGCACAATCTGGGTGCGATCATCCGTACTGCCAATCTGGCAGGCGCACATGGCGTGATCATCCCGAAACGCCGCGCAGTGGGACTGACATCGACGGTTGCTAAGACCTCGGCGGGAGCGCTGAATTATACGCCGGTGGCGAAGGTAACCAATATTTCAGCCACGATCGAGGAGCTGAAAGAGAGAGGACTCTGGTTTGTCTGCGCCGATATGGGCGGAGAGAGCATGTACCGCCTCGACTTAAAAGGACCGATCGGTCTGGTGATTGGCAATGAGGGCGAAGGTGTCAGCCGTCTGGTGCGGGAAAAATGTGATTTTATCGCATCGATCCCGATGAAGGGAGATATCGACTCCCTGAACGCATCGGTGGCAGCTGGCGTGCTGGCATATGAGATTGTGCGTCAGAGAATGATGTAGGGTAAGTGAAAGGTATCGGGCGACCGATTCCGCTATTCCCCTCCCCGTTGGAATCATATAGAAATATGAAAAGATAGGAAATGAAAATCGGATGTCTGCGAATGAAAACGGAGGCATCCGATGAAAAAAACGGGAAATTTAAAAAAATAAAAAAAATTCAAAAAAACCGTTGACAAAACGATTGTATCATGATAAACTAATCGAGGCTTAGAGATGAGCCGAAAACAAAAAGATGCTGCTGTAGCACAGTCGGTAGTGCGTCGCATTGGTAGTGCGGAGGTCACGGGTCCGATTCCCGTCAGCAGCTCTAGTGAAAGAGATGGAAGTCCTTATAAATCAAGGACTTCCGTTTTTTTTGTGTCTAAAAATCCTGTAGACATTTGTAGACAGTCTGTTTGTAATGCAGATGCTATCAAATTATAGGTTTGTTCCTCTGTTAGCGGGTTAAATAGGTATTCCAGCGTCGTCGATAAATTGGTGTGTCCCAGAGATTCACGGATACAATCCAAGGGAACTCCTGCGGCATTTAGGATACTGGCGAATGTTTTTCGGATTTTGTGGCTGGATTTTACAGTCACTCCCCTAAAACGTGCATATTTACGTAAAATAGTAGAAATACGGATTGTTGTTATACGCTTCCCATCTCTCATGAAAACATATTCTCCTTCAGGCTGGATTTTACGTAAAATAGAAAGTGCCTCTGGAACCAAAACAACAAAGCGATCACAATGTGTTTTGGTGTGTTCGACTACAGAAATTGTATTGGTCTCTTGATTACGGATTTCTTCTCTGAGAATGTGAAGATGTTGCTCATCGGAAAGATCAGACCATTTTAGAGCGACCAACTCTCCAACACGTAAACCCAAAAAGAAATTTAATCTCACAGCCAGATATGAAGTGTCTTCGGTTTCGGTATACATACGATCCAGAAAGCTATTTAAATCTGCCAGCTCATCGGAATTGAAAGTTTCTGTTTTGCCAGTCTTTTTTACTACCTGACGGAATTTCACAAGAATCTTTATTTTGTCCATAGGGTTCGTTGTTAAGTACTTTTTTCGAACTGCATAGTTAAACATTCCATTTAAGATTGTCTTTGCATTACACCATTCTTTACGACTTAAATTAAAATCTTTTACAATGCGGTTGCATTCGGTCTCAAGAAACAGTTCGTCAATCTTAGTGATTTTCTCATTATGTAACTTGGATGGTTCAAAATATTTACGGTAGTGTTCCCCGTGCCGTTTGATGGTATTGGGACTAGATGTAACCGTTTTCTTATATTCCAGCCATTCTTTATAAAGTCCATGGAAAGTCATTTTGTCAATGTGCGCAGAGGAAAAGTAAATTGGTATTAATTTATCCAATAATTTCTCCTCTGAGGATGCTTTGATGTTCTTGTATGTTCCATCCGGTAATTTATATCGCGTCTGCCATCGTCCACCATCTTTAGAGGGCGGAGTGATTGAATACGGATGGAGTTTCTTTACTTTTGTTCGTTTACTTGACATAATTTCATTAAGCACACTATCCATAGAAATTATACCATCAGATAGAGCTTCATTCAATAAATGAAGTGTGTCGATTGGAATTGAGTTTTCAAGGTTCATAGTCTTAGCTAACATATTTGGTATGTACTCCTATCAATCAGATTTGCCTGTACGGCTATGAAGTTCCTCCTTTTTGATTGATGTTGTCGCTAAGTGCTGGAAATATAGCATAAAAAAAATTTAAAAACAAGAGTAGCGTTTTTGAAAAAACGACTTAGTAGATTCTTCTTTATAAAAATTTTATAATTTTAAGGAATGGAAAACAGTTAGTTGCGGGCGTGGGAGGAGCATCGCCGTGGTGCCTCCACGCCTCGTAGAGACAGAATAGAGGGACGATTTGGGGTGCAGGGTTCCCTGCCACTTAAAGCCCGTGGAGGGCGGTATCTTGTGAAAACAAGGTATTAAGTGCAATACTTTGAAAATTATCCGTTATCTTCAAAAATTAATTACATAATAGATTTGTAATGATTATTTTATAAGGAGGTAGCGCTGATGGCTAGCGTGAATTTTAAAAAATTAAAGGGAAACGATGTCAAAGCAATGTTGCGACATTGTGATTCGGCTGAACGATTGAAACATAATCATAAGAATCAGGACATTGATAAGAGTAGGACAAAAAATAATATTAACTATTCGGGATTCTCTTACAAGCAGAGTTGTAGGATGTATGATAACCGAATTAGATATTTGGATTCCTTGTCTGGAGCAAATAAGAGGAAAGATAGGGTTACCTGCTTTGGTTTAACTGTTCCTGCTTGCAGGGGAATGGGGCAAAAGGAATCATCAGAATTTTTTAGAGATGTATGTAGGGTAATGGTTCGGGAATATGGAAAGGAGAATGTGATTTCTATGATAGGTCATTATGATGAGATTCATTATTATTTGGATAAAGGACAAGTGCAGAATAGTCGGGCACATCTACATGTGTATATAGTTCCAGAAATAGATGGTAAATTGAATGGGAAGAGATTTAGTAGTAAGGGACGGATGAAAGAGATTAATAAACAAATTGACGACCTGGCTCGTTCGAAATATCAGTGTCCGTTCTTGACGGGAGAGTTGCCAAGGAGAAAAACTGTAGAGGAATTGAAAAAGGTGTCGGATGGGGAGCTTGAAGTGCGTCAGAAGCAAATTAAGGAATTGGATGAGGATATTTCAAAACGACAACAAGAAAAGGATGAATTATCTCATACAGTAGAAGAATTAAATCAAAATATTATAAAGTCCAATGATAAATTGAAGGAGCTTACGGGGGAGATATTGGATGAAGAGGGCGTTAAACGTAAAAAAATAAAAAGGAGTCTCTTTAACAAGGATAAAATAGAAATGTCGTATCGCGATTACCAAGATTTATGCCGGACAGCGGAGAAAGTGGATGATATATCTAATCGCGAGTGGGAAATCGAGGAACGGGAAACGGCTTATAAAGCTGCAATGGATAGGATAGACAAACAGGTAAAGTGGGCGATTAATGAAATAATAAGACGGTATAGCGTACAGATTTCCGAAAAAAACAATTTGATTGATAGCGAGCTTGTTTTTAGGGAGTTAAAACAATATTTTACAGATAAAGGTTCATTGGAAGAGTATGAGAATTTTAATAAACAATTACGTAAAAAGATTGAGGGTAAAGCAATTCGGGATATTACAAATAAATATAAACAGGAATACGATTACACAAGAATAGTTGATGATTTAGAGAGATAGTTAAAAAGGCGCTGGCGCAAAACCAGCGTCTTTATTTTGAAATCCACTCATACAAATTATAAGTAAGTTCGAAAACAATATCAGAGTTGAGAGGATAGATGTTGATGAGGTCGGCAGAGTTGATTAGTTCGTTAAAACTGGTTCCATTTCCTCTTCCAGATATTAATTCATGGGTTTGAATTTTGATATTGATTTCTGTGGCTGTTTTTTCTAGTAAAGTGATACAGTCTTCGAAAACGAAACAAAATTCTTTGAATACCTTTTCGGTGTGTTCTCTTTTTCCAAAAAGGTATTTTTTTATGTGAGTTTGTTCGAATTCGGAAATACTATTAATTAGATGGTCAAAGCCGTTATTCATGATTGTGTCCCTCCATTCAGAATATATAATAACATTGTGTAATATATTACACAACACATTTTACAACTTATAAAATGTTATCTGTAAGGGTATACTCTCCATATAGTGATAGGTGGGTAACGATTATGGAGAAAACGGGACATTTACACATTCGGTTGGGCGAACTGTTGGAAGAAAACGGACTAAGTAAAAACAAATTTTCACAAAGAGCAGAGATGCAGCGAACACAGCTCAATAAGTATATAAATGATGAGGTCGCGTTGTTGAGTGTTGATGTATTGGAGCGGATTTGTTCTGTATTGGATTGCCAAATATCAGATTTACTTGAGTTTAAGAAGGAAAATAAAAATTAATAGGTACAAGGAAATAATGTTCTGTTTACTATTTCAAAAATAGTAAAAAACCTTATTTCATATAAGTCTTTTAAGTAAAACGCGGTAGAGTGAGTTTATCCTCTACCGCGTTTTGGTATGGAGACATAGGTACAAATCATGATTAAAATTCATGGTATTAATGAAAAACTGTCATGCATAAAACCATAAATTTGATGTGTGAACGACATCAAATCTTACATCTTATTTTTGAAAATAAAACAAGGAGAGGACGAAAAATGACAGTTAAAAAGACATTAGATAAAAAAACATTATATGAAATTGAAACACAAATAAAGTATTGTTCCTTGGAAACACTCCAGTCAATGTTAGAGGCTCATAAGAAGGATATTCGGAACTACGCGTATATTGTCCATGACAAGGATGTTGGAATGAAAGGAGAGGCAGCTGAGCCGCATTTTCATTGTATGTTAAGGTTAAATAGTAGCCGAAGACGGACCGATGTGGCATCTTGGATTGGACTTTCGGAAAGTTATATCCAAGATAGTAAGACGAATGATTATGGGGATATGCTGCTGTATCTGATTCATGAGAATGCGCCAGAAAAACATCAATATTCAGAGAGTGAAGTGACGGCAAACTTTGCTTATTCGAAAGAGTTGGAGAAGGTTCGAGCAAAAAAAACTTCCAAACAGAAAAAAAAGGATATAATCCTATCAATCATGGATGGGAAAATTCGTGAGTACAATATTCATGAATTTGTGGATGTGGAAACTTACGATAAATATTATCAATCTATTGAACACGCGTTTAAATTGCGCCGGACAGAACTAGAACAGAGGAATACGCGGGATATGGAAGTTATTTACATCTACGGATATGGTGGAACCGGAAAGAGTACGTATGCAGAAACAATTGCAAAAAAGCGAGGGTTTTCATATAAGCGTTCATCATCAGAACGGGATCCATTAGGGAGTTATAAAGGTCAGGATTGTTTTATATTGGATGATGTAAGGTGGGATTCGTTTTCATTGAAGGACTGGTTGGGAATTTTGGATAATCATCAAGATCGTGATGGTGGAAGTCGGTATCATGATAAAAACTTTACGGAATGTAAATTAATGATTATCACATCTACCGATCCAATAGAATACTTTTTGAGTAAGTTGTCTACTCTAAATAAAGAGGATCCGCATCAGCTGTCGCGAAGAATTAAAACGGTTGTACGTATGACTATGGACAAAATTTATATTAAAAGGTATGATGAAATAAGTCATTCTTTTGGAAAAGAATTACATATCAAAAATGATATATGTAGTAAATTTGGTATAAAAAAGGAAACACATGAAGAGCAGATCGAAAAGCTTTCTCATACACTTGGAATCGACAAATCGTTGTTGGAGAGCGATTCAAAAGAGGAATAGTGAGGGAGTTGTAGACAGATTGTAGACACAAGATAGATAGTGTGCTTTCCTCCTTGATTTTATTAGTTTTTTTGAGTTGCTTCTGGTCCGATTCCCGTCAGCAGCTCTGCTAGAAAAGAACGGAAGCCTTTGATTTACAAGGGTTTCTGTTTTTTTTATTCTCTACTTGCAATTCATTCCAGTTGTGCTATAATGATAACAGTTTGGACGGGGACATAGCTCAGCTGGGAGAGCGTTGCGTTCGCAACGCAAAGGTCGCGGGTTCGAATCCCGTTGTCTCCATGATAGAGAAAGCCTTGAAAACACTGGTTTTTCCTTTGTTTTCAAGGCTTTTTTGTGTTTTTAAGATTTCAAGCGGAACAAAATATTCCGTTATAGGTACAAACTTTTCGGTACAAGGATCACACGAAAGATCACACGGACTTTCAGTATCGATGAATTTGCCGCACATTTTTTAAAAAAGAACTTTCGAAAAAATTCAAAAAAATAAAAAAAACTCTTCCATTTTGAACTACCCTATGTTATAATAAACTCACTTGTGAGTCAGAAAGACAAGCAAGCGGGCATGGCGGAATTGGCAGACGCGCCAGATTTAGGTTCTGGTACGAGAGTGTGCAGGTTCAAGTCCTGTTGCCCGCACTAGAAATTACGCAGAAGTGGCGGAATTGGCAGACGCGCACGGTTCAGGTCCGTGTGATGGCAACATCATGAGGGTTCAAGTCCCTTCTTCTGCATGATTAGCTGCAGAACCTGAGTGCAGCGTGGAACTCCCAGAGATGATTTCTCCGGGAGTTTTTCTTTTTCTATACAAGGAATCAAAAAGGGGCAGACGCGCAAGCGAAAGCCCCTTTTGTAATTCGAATTTGTAATATAAATCAAAAAATTAGAATTTCTGAAATTCTTCTACATTTATTACAAATACGGTTGCTCCGCCGACTTTCATGTTCATCGGAACGGTCATATTAACGGTCGGGCAGCAGTTTCCGGCCATGGTCGGCGGCGTGTATACAAGCTGCTCGCGGGCACCGGACATTTTTTTGATGATGGAAATGGCGTCCTCGACGCGTTCATCTTCGACACCGAGCATCAGGGTTGTACTTTTCTTTTTCAGAAAGCCGCCCATCGTGGAAAGCTTGGTGACAAAGAAGGAGTGCTGGTTTAATTCATATACTAAATCATCGGCGTCCTCACTGCCAATGATTGCGATAATCATTTTCATAAGCGGTACCTCCTGAAAAATTTTCTATTATTGTACCATTAATTTATGAAAATGGAAATAAAAAAATGAGAAATTTATGTTAAAATATAAATGATTATGATTGCTTGCAGGTGAGAATTTTTTGGACTGAAAATTCCATCTGCCGCAGGAATGGCGGCAGATTTGCGGGATGAGAGAAAGGCAGAAGTATGATTCGAAATATAGTATTTGATATGGGAATGGTTTTACTGGAGTATGATCCGGTCAAGGTGTGCTGGGAGTACACAGATAATCCGGAGGATGTGGAGTGGATGCGCCGCGAATTGTTTGATTCGAAGGAGTGGTCGCTTTTAGACGAGGGAACGCTGACGGATGCACAGGCGCTGGAGCGGGTGCAGAAACGCCTGCCAAATGAACATTTGCGCTGGCTGGCGAAGGAAAGTCTGGAACACTGGCATGAGTACAACATCTGGGCAAAGCCGGGGATGGGAGAGCTGGTGAAGGAACTGAAAGAAAAGGGCTGCGGCATCTACCTCTGCTCGAATTGTTCCGTGCGCCTGCGTGTGTTCGAGCAGGAGATTCCGGGCATTGAATATTTTGATGGCACGCTTGTCTCAGCGGAGGAGAAGCTGGCGAAGCCGAATCCGGCGATCTATGAGAGATTGTTTGAAAAATTTCATCTCAAAGCGGAAGAATGCTTTTTCATCGATGACCGTCAGGATAACATCGACAGCGCGAAGGGCTGCGGCATGGATGGTTACTGTTTTGCGGACGGGAATGTGGAGAGGCTACGGGCGTACATGGGGAAGATGGAAATATTATAGAAAAGCAGTGCAAGGTGCCCGATAAAAAGATTATTTTCCTAAAAAACACCGGGAGAGTCATAAGCTGATGAAAAGAAAGTGAAAAGGTTTTGGAATCAGGTACTTATGGTCTAAAAAAAATACAAAATCAGAAAGAAATTTGATTGATAATAATATCACAATATGAGATAATGAAGAAGAATGGGGAAAGATGCATTTTTAGTAAATTCCCCTGGAAGATGCATGTGAACAGGCAGTTTTTTGACCGGGAATCTCCGGTGAAAGGCTGCGTCTGTTTTATAACGGATAGTGAGGAGGTCATTATATGAGAGTATCGATTTGTATCGGAAGTGCCTGTCATCTGAAAGGATCCCGCGAGGTAATCCAGAAGCTGCAGAAGCTGGTTTCAGAGAATCATCTGGACAGTGAGGTGGATTTAAATGGAGATTTCTGCAGCGGCAACTGCCGTAAAGGTGTCTGTGTGACGGTAGATGGAGAACTGTATTCCGTAAAACCGGAGACAACGGAAGAATTTTTCCAGAAGGAGATTCTGGGACGCCTGAACGCGTAATCGTTTACATATAACGGCAAAAAGAGAGGGAGAGTCTATGCCGATTATTGATTTTAAGGCGACGATGTGTAAGCATTGTTATAAATGTGTGCGGGGCTGCGAAGTGAAATCAATCATGATCCGGGATGGTCATGCATATATCATGCCAAATCGCTGTATTCTCTGTGGGCAGTGCCTTTTGAACTGCCCGCAGTCGGCAAAACGTGTTCCGAGCGAACTTTCCAAGGTCAAAAAGCTGATTGAGAGCGGCGCACCGGTTATTGCATCGCTGTCGTCTTCCTATATGGGGGTTCTGCCGTATAAAAAGCGGGGGCAGGTCAAGTCAGCATTAAAAAAGCTGGGATTTACGAATGTTTGTGATGCGGCGGAGGGCGCCGCGCTGGCGACGGAAGAGTATGTCCGTTTATTAGAGCAGGGCGAGATGAAAAATATCATCACAACTGCCTGTCCGAGTATCGTGAACCTGATTGAGATTCATTATCCGGAACTCATCAAATATCTGGCACCGGTGCTGATTCCGTCGGGGATCCATACGCGCATGCTGCACGCGGAGTTCGGCGAGGCGGCGAAGGTAGTCGTGATCGGACCGTGTATCGCGGAAAAAGAGAAAAACAGGGTTGTGAAGCCCGATGCAGTCCTCACATTTGAGGATTTAAAACAGTGGCTGTCAGAGGAACAGATCGAGATCGAAGCATGTGAGGAAGAACCGTTCGAAGATCGTGAACCGGGCGCGAATCTGCGTTATCCGGTCAGCGGCGGACTGCTTACGGCGGTGACGGCGACCCAGAAGAAACCGGACAAGTACCGCAAGTTCTATGTCAGCGGCGTGAAGGACTGCCTGGATGTCTGTGAGGCGATGAAAACCGGCGAGGTGGCTGGCTGTTTCATCGAGATGAACGCCTGTCATGGAGGCTGTGTCAATGGACCGTCCACGGCGACCTCAGTGTCGAGTTTTAAAGTTAAGCTGGATCTGGAAGCGATGCTTCCGAAGGAACCGGCAGATCTATCCCTGATGCATGAGGCGGCGCGCCAGGTGGAGATTCACCGGACGTTTGTGGATCGTTCCCAGAAGGAGCGGATTCCGACCGAGGAAGAGATCCGGGAGATCTTGAAAAAGACGGGCAAGATGACGCCGGAGCAGGAATTAAACTGTGGTGCGTGCGGTTATCCGACCTGCCGGGAGAAGGCGATCGCTGTTTTCCAGAAAAAGGCGGAGGTCGATATGTGTATTCCGTACCTGCATGACCGGGCGCAGTCGCTGTCTCATCTGGTGATGGATACGTCCCCGAACCTGATCATGATCATCGACGATGATATGCGGATCCGGGAGTGTTCGGTGGCGGCAGAAATGTATTTCGGCGTCAAACCGGAGGCGATCAAGGGAAAATCGCTGGAGGACTTTATCAACGCCGAGGATGTCCGCGAGGTATTCCGGACGCACACAAGCGTCCACAGCCGGAAGGTGATCTATCCGGATCGGAATCTTGTGACGCTTCAAAACATTGCGTATATCGATGACGGCAATTTTGTCATTGCCACGATCATTGATGTGACGCGCGAGGAAAAACAGGCAAAACAGGAATATGCCAAGAAAAAGGCGACCATTGATCTGGCACAGAATGTCATTTACAAACAGATGATGGTTGCACAGAATATTGCCGGACTCCTGGGTGAGACGACGGCGGAGACGAAGACAACCCTGATGAAGCTTTGTTCCCTGATTGACGATGAGAGCGAAAGTGAGGTCCGATAAATGGGAGTAACCGTAGATGTCACGTTTAAAAGTCTGAATAAGTATTCAGAGATCCTGTGCGGCGATACGGTAGAGTGCCTGAAAACGGAAGATTCGGACGTTATCATTCTGGCGGATGGCATGGGAAGCGGCGTCAAGGCGAATATTCTTTCGACGCTGACGGCAAAGATTCTGGGTACGATGTTTTTAAATGGAGCCACGCTGGAGGAATGTGTGGAGACGATTGTGCAGACGCTTCCGATCTGTCAGACGAGACAGGTGGCGTATGCGACGTTCTCGATTCTCCAGATTTTCAACAACGGCGAGGTATATTTAGTTGAATATGATAACCCGCGATGCATTTTTTTGCGCTGTGGTCATGTGGTGGAGCTGCAGAAATACAAGCGTCTCGTCAAGGACAAGGAGATCAGCGAGTGCCGGTTCCAGGTTCAGAAGGGTGATGCGCTGGTACTTGTCAGCGACGGCGTGACGCACGCGGGAGTCGGAAAGAGCGGCAAATATAAATTTGGCTGGCCGTGGGAGTCGGTGGCAGAGTTTGTTTCGGAACAATGCCTGACCTCTCTTTCGTCGGCACGTATGGCGGCGGCACTCTGTGCGGAATGCAGCCAGATTTACGAGGGAAAACCGGGCGATGATACGACGGTTGTGGTAGCTCGGATCATTGACCGGAAACCGGTCAACCTGATGACGGGACCGCCGCTCGACCGCAACGACGATGAGACGATCACGGCGGATTTTATGAAAGATGAGTCGGCAAAGCACATTGTATCGGGCGGAACCAGCGCGACGATCCTGTCGCGGGAGCTGGGACGACCGCTGCGGGTATCAATGGATTACAGCGACCCGGATATTCCGCCGATCGCTTTTATGGAAGGCATCGATCTGGTGACGGAGGGAGTCCTGACGCTGCGGAAAGCGATCGAACTTCTGAAACGCTATCTGATCGAATGCGATTTAAGTTCTGAGTTTTTCAGCGAGTTGGACAAGAAAAATGGTGCGTCCATGATCGCGAAGATTTTGATAGAAGACTGCACGGAATTACATATGTTTGTGGGAACGGCGGCGAACAGCGCCTACCAGAATCCAGGGCTGGCGTTTGATCTGGGAATCCGCCAGAACCTGGTCAAACAGCTAAAAGAAGCAGTCGAAGGTATGGGAAAGAAAGTTACGGTAACGTATTATTAATAAGGAGGATAAAACATGGTAACGAATGACGCGACAATTCTGCGCATCAAACATGAGATACTTTATGAGGTAGCAAAGCTTGCCTGGAATGATCAGTTAGAGGACGGAAGAGACGATATTCCGTACAAAATCAGCCCTGGTCCGCAGGCACAGTACCGCTGCTGTGTATACAAGGAGAGAGAGATTGTCCGCCAGAGAATCCGTCTGGCAGAAGGTAAATGTCCGTCTGACCGCAATACAAACAACGTCGTACAGGTTATCAATGCAGCCTGTGAGGAGTGCCCGATTGCGTCCTACACAGTCACCGATAACTGCCGTAAATGTATGGGTAAAGCCTGCCAGAACTCCTGTCCGTTTGGAGCGATCAGCATGGGAAATACCAAGGCGCACATCGACCCGGATAAATGCCGCGAGTGCGGAAAGTGTTCCCAGGCATGCCCATACAATGCGATTGCCCATCTGGAGCGCCCGTGTAAGAAGGTCTGCCCAGTGGATGCGATTACCTACGATGAGTATGGTGTATGTGTGATCGATGAGAAAAAATGTATCCAGTGTGGCGCCTGCATCCATTCCTGCCCGTTCGGTGCGATCGGTTCCAAGACCTTCATGGTCGATGTGATCCGCCTGATCAACGCAGGCAAAAAGGTCGTAGCGATGCTGGCACCGGCGACCGAAGGCCAGTTTGGACCGGACATCACGTTTGCAAGTTGGAAAACAGCTTTAAAGAAGATTGGATTTGCAGATATGATCGAGGTTGGTTTGGGCGGCGATATGACCGCGGCAGCTGAGGCAGAAGAGTGGGCGGAAGCTTACAAAGAGGGCAAGAAGATGACGACCTCCTGCTGTCCGGCATTTGTCAACATGATCAAACAGCATTTCCCACAGCTGCTTGACAATATGTCCACGACGGTTTCCCCGATGTGTGCGGTCTCCCGTATGCTGAAGGCGCAGGATCCGGAGGTTGTCACTGTCTTTATCGGACCGTGTATCGCGAAGAAGAGCGAGACGCTGGATCTGAATATCCAGGGCAATGCGGACTATGCGATGACTTACGGAGAGATCCGTGCGATGATGCGGGCGAAAGACGTAAATCTGGAGCCGGAAGAGAACAGTATGCAGGAAGCCAGTGTATTTGGAAAACGCTTCGGCAACGGCGGCGGCGTAACAGCGGCGGTATTAGAATGTCTGAAGGAGTCTGGTGAGAATACCGATATCAAGGTAGCGCGCTGCAACGGTGCGGCTGAGTGTAAGAAAGCCCTTCTTCTTCTGAAAGTGGGACGTCTGCCGGAGGACTTCATCGAGGGTATGGCGTGCGTCGGCGGCTGTGTCGGCGGACCGAGCAAGCACAAAGCCGAGCTGGAGGCGAAGAAGTCGAGAGACAAACTCATCGCCGAGGCAGATGCAAGAGAAGTACATGAGAACCTGAAGGCGTATGATATGTCGTCGTTCTCGATGCATCGGCATTGATGTGGGATACCCTTGGGAGAATGTGGCTGAGATAAAATAAATAGGAATTTATCTCAGTCTAGAAGACTCCCACCTCTTCAGGTGGTGAGTAATAGCAAATTTGTCTCAGTGGGAGTTGGGTCTCTGACTGATGTTTTTATAATTAAGCATTATATCACGGAAGTAAAAAAATTGAATAAATTTTGCCCAAAAAGTTATAGAACGTTTTTACATTGTACTGATAACGTTTTCCTTGCGTACAATGGAAATATTGGTGTAAAATGCAATTAGTTCTTAACGTAATTTTAAATGATTGAAGATGACGAGGCAACCGCGAATGAAAAAAAGAAGTAGCGCTTCTAAACAAATAAAAAAATACAGTTTGATTGTTGGATTACTTGTTTTTATTGCATCCTTTCTTTTTGGATGTATTAGTTTAAAGAACCTGGAAAAAGGGAAAAAGACAGCTGCCACTTATACTGCCCAAAGTACAGTAAGACGAATCAATGCACAATTGAATCAGTATGTTGAACTTTCAGAGTTTCTTGGAAATGTAGTTCTCGCAGGATATAACCTGGATCAGACTTCATTTTCAGAATTGGCGGAAATGCTTCCAAATGAGAATGGTATTGTGAAAGCTTTTGAACTTGCACCAAATGGAGTTGTTACTGATGTTTTTCCACAGCAGGAAAATGAGAAAGCCTTTGGAATAAATATGCTGACAGATCATAACCGTAAGGAAGATGCAAACCGTGCGAAAGAAACCGGAAACTATACACTTGGCGGTCCATATAAATTAAAACAAGGAGGAACCGGTGCTTTACTGTTCCATCCGGTTTATAAAAGTGATTCTATTGACAATGACTCTTTTTGGGGATTTGTAATCATGGTCATTGACTGGGATAAATTTATAGATGAAATAGGTTTGGAGCGATTAAATGAAGCTTCCTATTGCTATGAGATATGGACAACCGATGATACTACAGGCAACCGAGTTGTCCTGACTCAAAGTCAGAAACACATACCTAAGAACAGTCTTACAGTAGAATGCGAGATTCCTAATGATACATGGTATGTAGATATTGTACCAGACGAAGGCTGGATTTCCATTTATCAATGGATTGCTGTTATTGCCGTTTCCTGTATAACGTCCTTAATGAGCGCCACTATTTTTAATCAGGTGCACAGTAAAAAATATCGTGAAGACCAGTATGCAGTGGAACTGAAAAAGTCCGCTGAACAAGCAAGAGAAGCAAGTGAGGCAAAAACTCGATTTCTGTTTAATATGAGCCATGACATCCGAACCCCGATGAATGCGATCATTGGTTTTTCAGATCTTCTCGGAAAGAATCTTGACAACGAAGAAAAGGTACGAGAATATTTGGGAAAGATTAAGTCTTCCGGCAACATTTTGATGAGAATCATCGATCAGGTTCTGGAAGTGGCGCGTATTGAAAGCGGAACTGCTATATTAAAAACAGAAGCAGCAAATTTGAGCGAATTATTTTATTCGGTAAATACAGTATTAGAATCTGATATCCAAATGAAAGGTATCCACTGTTCTATCGATGCAAATGTTCAACATAAATATGCATTTTGTGATAAGACAAAGCTCCAGGAAATATATTTGAATATCATGAGCAATGCCATCAAGTATACTCCTGACGATCATGCGATTCATGTGACTATTAATGAGACGAATTTCGATGATAAAAAAGCACGGTATGTATTTGTCTGCGAAGATACTGGAATTGGAATGGCCTCGGAATACCTTCCACATATCTTCGATGAATTTTCCAGAGAACATACAGCTACGGAGAATAAAGTCAGCGGTACAGGTCTTGGTCTTTCTATCGTGAAATCCTTTGTCGAACTGATGAATGGTAGGATTCATGTGGAAAGTGAGCCGGGAAAAGGAACAAGATTTACAGTAGAAATCCCGCTGGAACTTGCTTCTGAAGAGGATATATGCAAAAAAGAACTGCCAGAGCAAACATTTATGACCGATAAGAATATTGGAAAGCGTATTCTTCTTGCAGAAGATAATGAATTAAATGCTGAAATTGCGATGGAGCTATTAAAAGAAGAGGGCTTTCTGATTGACTGGGTCAAAGACGGTCAGGAATGTTTTGATAAACTGGAAGAATCGGATGAAGGATACTATGATCTGATTCTTATGGACATT
>ERZ650918.1138-NODE-1138-length-24840-cov-5.875126_pt1 | contig 24840 bp, 21 predicted proteins | sample MGYA00514758_ERZ650918 | MGnify/ENA metagenome assembly ERZ650918 | reverse complement strand
GCAAGTCCTGCTTCATGCAAATCATTCCGTTGGGGTGATGATGATGGGGAATAACCGCTGCCACCAACATAATAATGTTGATAAAAAACAGCAGAGTTACTATAATTCGTTTCTTCCCTTTCATCCTTTCTTTTAGAGAAATTATTTTTTTAGTGGTTCTTTTTCCTTTTCCTGCAAGCGTTCCAGTAATTCGGTTGCTTTCCAAGTCCTGCTATATTAATGTGCACAAATATACAAATACTTTTCTTTCCTCTTCCAGCCATCACCCTCTTTTTATTATTTATTAGGGTGTTCAAAGTTGATAAGTTCGGACATAAGAACAAAAGAACATAAGAGTTGCGCTTAGAAAATTATTCCTGCTGTTTATTTAACTACTGTTTTAATTTTTGTTCTTATGTTCTTCTGTCTAAAAAAAATATTATTTCTTTTCCAACTCTTGCAGCGAATCCATTTTCTTCTTTTCGAGGAACTCGTAGATGCCGCAAAGGTGCTCCGTCACCTTCTGATTGCCAAACTCATACACCTTCGTCACCAGTCCGTCAAGGAAGTCACGGTCGTGCGAAACGACAATCAGCGTGCCGTCAAAATCGAGCAGCGCCTGTTTCAGAATATCCTTCGTCTTCATGTCGAGATGATTCGTCGGCTCATCGAGAATCAGCAGATTAACCGGCTCCAACAGCAACTTAATCATCGCCAACCGCGTGCGCTCGCCACCGGACAACACTTTCACCTTCTTCATCGACTCTTCCGGCCCGCCAAACATGAAAGCACCCAGCAAATCCCGAATCTTGTTCCGAATCTCTCCCTTCGCCACATCATCAATCGTCTGAAACACCGTCAGATTCTCATCCATCAGCGAAGCCTGATTCTGCGCGAAATACCCGATCTGCACATTATGTCCCAGCGTCAGCGTACCGTCATGCTCTATTTCCCGCATGATACACTTCACGAGCGTAGACTTACCCTCACCGTTCTTGCCTACAAAAGCCACCTTATCCCCGCGCTCAATCGTCAGATTCGCGTTACGGAACACTGTCTTCTCACCATACGTCTTGCCGACATTCTCCATTATCACCGGATAACTGCCCGACCGTGGCGAAGGCGGGAATTTCAACCGTAATGCCGAAGTATCCTCCTCGTCCACTTCCAGCAACTCCAGCTTCTCCAGCATCTTCACGCGGCTCTGCACCTGCAATGTCTTCGAATACGTACCCTTGAACCGTTCGATGAACTCCATCGTCTCGGCGATAAACTTCTGCTGCTCGTCATACGCCTTCTGTTGCTGCACCCGGCGTTCCTTGCGCAGTTGCAGATATTGGGAGTAATTTACTTTATAGTCATAGATGCGCCCCATCGTCACTTCGATGGTACGCGTCGTGATATTATCCACAAACTTGCGGTCGTGACTAATCACAATCACCGCCTTACCATTATTGATCAGAAAATCTTCCAACCACTGGATAGACTCGATATCCAAGTGATTCGTCGGCTCATCGAGCAACAACACGTCCGGTTTCTGCAACAGCAACTTCGCCAGCTCGATACGCATCCGCCATCCGCCGCTGAAATCACTCGTCTGACGCTGAAAATCCGCCCGCTTGAAACCCAGTCCGAGCAAAGCCTTCTCCACATCCTCCTCATAATTCGTGGCATCAATCGAATAAAACTTCTCACTCAATGTCGAGACTTCCTCAATCAGTGCCATATAACTGTCGCTCTCGTAATCCGTCCGCGTCTCCAACTCCTTGTTCAACCTCTCGATTTGCGCCTCCATTTCGTGCAGATGAGCGAATGCCTGTGCCGTTTCTTCAAACACCGTTCGCCCGTCTTCCGTCATCAAGTGCTGCGGCAGATACGCCACCACGCAATCTTTGGGAGCCGAAACCCTGCCGCGGGTAGGCTGCCGCGCACCCGCCAGAATCTTCAGCAGTGTACTTTTACCAGCTCCGTTCTTGCCCATCAGGGCGATGCGGTCTTTCTCATTAATTACGAAGGAAATGTCACTAAATAAAGTAGTGCCGCCAAATTCTACGGCCAATCCGTCAACAGAAATCATACTATTCTTTTAAATTGAAGCGCAAAGATAGCGAAATATATGAATCTTTTTTATAACTTGCGGGCTGAAAAGGAATGCAACCTTTAAAAACAGATAAAATAACAATAGTAAAACAATATGGAAGGCGTACAAACTAATGAATTCCGTCCACTGATTCTGGTGGCTGAGGATGATGACAGCAACTTCAAATTAATAAAGGCTATCATAGGTAAAAAATGTGATATTGAATGGGCTAGAAACGGTGAAGAAATGGTGCAGTTGTTCAAGCAGCACCACGAAAAAGTCAAAGCTATGCTGATGGATATCAAGATGCCTGTGATGAACGGACTGGAAGCGACGAAAATAATCCGTGAGTCCAATACAGAAATTCCCATTATCATGCAGACGGCCTATGCTTTCAGCTCCGATAAGGAGAACGCGATGAACGCGGGGGCGACGGAAGTGCTGGTGAAGCCGATTACTTTGGGAATTCTCCGCACTACACTGAGTAAATACCTGCCTGACTTGCAATGGTAGAATAGATATTTAAAAAAAATAAATAGGGTAGACGGGCGGAAAAAATATTGGATAGTAGAAAAACGGTATCACAAAAATAAAATAGGCGAACCTCACGGTTGGCCTATTTTTGTTCGCTTCTGTTAATTTGTTAGAGTTCAGAAACGACGCTATGTAAAGTCTCTCCTTTGAGAGATGTAAAGTCTGAGGGTATGTAAATTACCAAATGAAATTACCATACTTCGTCTTCAGGCCATCCCGTCCAACGGAATCCTTTTACGGTGTACGTTTTTCCGTTCAGTGTGTACTTCACTTCGATGGCATCGGCTTTACCGTTGCTCGGTGTTGTCGCGCCTTGCTCCGTCATGAGTCCCGAAGTGACGGTAAACTCTCCCACAGCCGTATTGCCGTCAGCTTCCAGATTGCCGGCTGTTCCGCTGAAAGTGCGGGCGTTCACATCACAGCTTATTTTGCCAAGGATTCCGGCATCAAACAAGATGTCGCTTGGCAACTTGATCCAGAGTTTATCCTTGTCATTGTCCGCAGTGTTGTACAGATACAGATACGTACCGTATACGTTGCTGCCTGAAGCTGTATGCATGGGCATCTCCTGATTGTTCGAGTCGTACACTTTCACGTAGTACTGTCCGCCCAGCGGGTAAGTAGGGGAAAACTCCTGATCATAATCTCCATAAGTGTCGCATGAAGCCAAAGCTACCAGAGCGAACATCATGAAAAATAAATATTTAATAGGTTTCATATTATATCCTTTCTTTTTATTGTAAGTTCAAAAAATCCTTGGCTTATTTGTGCCACCACAATGCTTCCGTGATGCCTGGAATTACCGTAGGAGCGTTGGTGTTGTAGTCCAATGACTCTCTGGAGTAGATGAAGCGGTGAGCATATTGTCCGCTGGCCAAAGAACTGTTCTCGTTGTATGCCAACGTTCCCAATACATAAGCCGGATTGTCCGTAGTCACTGTTCCCACTGCGGGGATTCCCGTACGGTTGATGTCGAACCATGTGTCCCAGGCCTGGCAACGTGTGCTGGCAACCCATTTCTGAGTAAGGATGCACTTCAACATACTGCTTTCATTGTCGCTGTCAAATTCGTATGCGCCACCGGCTGCTATGAATGAGCTGCCGTCGCGTCCCCATCTTTCAAATGAAAGTAGCACAGCGTTGTCATAATGAGTTTTAGCATTCCCCGCGTCAGCCAGTCGTGCGTAACACTCTGCCAACAAATATTCAGCTTCGGCAGCCGACATATAATAAACGGGGTCGAGGGCACCGATAGTGGCGCGGGCAGTTGTACGGATGGAGTAAACGGTAGACGTCCTGTTTCCGTAAGGAATAGCTCTGTAAGAACCGTCGGCAGCCGCTTTGTCATAAAAGTCCTGAATACGGGGGTCGTCGTTCTCAGACAGGAAAAGAGCCAATGTAGTACAAGCACGCACGTTGTTCGTGGTGTTCAACTGGCGGCGGTCGTTCTCGTAGAACGGATTCGACTTGTTCACGATGTCCTCGAAACAATGTACTGTCGCGTCCTCTTCTGTCAGGAATCCGCCTGCGGCAAGCATCGTCTGAATTTCGGCCTTGTTGGCGTTGAAGTCTCTCATCAGTAATTTGAGCTTCAGTGTCTTGGCAAATTTAATCCAACTGGAGATGTCACCGTCGAACACGTAGTCCTCTACGCCCATGGCGCGGAGTCCCGTTTCGGATGCGTCCGCTTCTTTGGCGATTGCGTCATTCAGCATTTTGAGGATGCCCGGGTATATAACGGTTTTGCTGTCATCATATTTGCAGTTCTGGCCTTGCAGTGCTTCGGTGAACGGGATGTCTCCGTAGGCATCGGTGAGTACATGATAGGTAAAAGCAGTCATGATTTTGCCTACCACCCAGTAGTTCCATGCACCTTCGGCTTCGGATTTCTTTATCACGAGGTCGAGGTCAGGCAGCACGTCAGCGTAAGGGATTCTCCAAAGGCGGAGGTCGCTGGAGGAAGTCATGGCGTAGTTCACCAGCGTGATGTATTGGCTTGACGAAGGGTTCTGCGTGTAGTGCTGCGACCACATTCCGCCATACAGTTGGTAAAGGTAACCCATCACGGCTGCCGAACCGGTGAATGCGGACGGAAGCAGGGATGATACGGTAACTTGCGATTCACCCGGATAGTTCGGGTTTTCGTTGACATCCAGATAGTTCTCACAGGAAGTGAACATACCGGACAGGATGGTGCTTAATACACCTATGTATAAGTATTTAATCTTTTTCATCTTCAATCGTCTTTTAGAATACAACTTTAATACCACCACCTATACTGCGTGTAGAGGGAAGAGCGGCAAACTCTCCGAGCTCGGAGGTAATGTCATTACCGTAGTTGGTGATTTCAGGGTCAACGTAGTTGTTGGCTTTCGGAGTCAGCATGAAGAGGTTGCGTCCGATGAAACTTACGTCCAACTGGCGGATGCCGAGTTTTGAAATCCACACTTTAGGCAGTGAGTAAGAAAGAACCAGTTCTCTCAGTTTAAAGTAACCTTTGGGGATTACGAAATTTTCAAACTGGCTTCTTGAGTACGAGTCGCTGTAATAGCTGCTCATGTTGTCGCTTGTCACCGGATTGTTGTTTTCGGCATATCCGCCACCGGGAAGAGAGACAACGGAGTTGGGCACAACGAACGGGTCGCGGTTGTTGAATACCGAGCGGGTGGTGTTACCCACGAAGTGCATCAACTGTGCGGTGTATGAGTACATATAGCCGCCTTTACGCCAGTCGGCCACTGCCGAAAGGGTGAATCCTTTGTATTTGAGACTTGTGCTGAAGCCCATCGTGAAGTCCGGAGATGAAGAACCGATGGTTTTCATTTCGCTGTTGCTGGTAGTCGGGATGCCGTTGGCGTCGACAATCGTTTTTCCGTAGTGCGGGCTGTTCTTGTCCTGTACGGTTGCTATGGCGGGCACTTGGAATACACCGAGAGGTTCGCCCACTTTGGCTACGAAGTTCACGCTGTATGCCGTTTGCAGCACGTATTCTGTCACAGGCTTGTCGCCTTCGTTCCATAGCTTCTTCACTTCGCTCCAGTTCTTGCTGAATGTTACACCTAAATCCCATTCCACTTCTTTGGTACGAATCGGGGTGAAGTTGAGCGCCAGTTCGATACCCTTGTTCGAAATCTCGCCTACGTTGCGCACGGCTGTCGTGTAGCGGGTTTCCGGAGCGACGTCTGCCGAGATAATCTGGTTTTTGGTCAGCTTGTCATAGTAGGCCACGTCGATGCCGATGCGGTTGTTGAAGAAGTTGGCTGTCAATCCGAGCTCCCATTCGGAAGTCTTTTCCGGTTTCAGGTTGTTGTTGGGCTGACGGTTGTATTCGGTCAGTCCCAGCGCTCCGTTCAGGGGAGTGTCCAGATAGCCGTATCCGCCGGAGATATGGTCGGGGATGTAGTATGCCAATGTTCTGTACACGTCGGCATCGTTACCGGTCTGTCCCCATGCGGCACGCACTTTGAGGAAGTCCATCACGTTGTTTTTCAGTGTGGGGAACATGTCGGTCAGGATGAGGGACGTGTTGATGCCGCCGTAGAAGAAACTGTTGTTGTTGATAGGCAGGGTCGACGACCAGTCGTTACGTCCGGAGAGGTTGACAAACCAGAAATTCTTGTACCCGAATTCTACCTGTGCGAAAGCGCCGATTGTTCTGCGCAAGTCTCTGTAGTTGGTGCTGATTGGTTTGTCGATGCCGTTCTGCAGGTTGTACCATCCTTCCATGAACAGCCCTTCGAGGTACGACTTGAGGTACGACGATTTCCGTTGGTTGAGGTTCCATCCGGCAGTACCGCCCAAGGTGATGTCCGAACCGATGTTGTAATTGGCGTTCACGAATAACGTGGCGTCTATTTGGTCGTAGTTGTCCGTACGTTCGGTGTAAGTACCTTTTTCTTCGGACTTACCGCCGTCGGCGCTGTAAGAGTCGTCGGCATAAGTCAGTTTTGCCGTGCGCAGTTTCTGGCGTGAGTTGGTAAAGTCGCCACCGAGACGTCCCACGGCTTTCAGTCCGGGGATTACTTCGTATGAGAGTTCCAGTTTACCGTAGATACGGTCGTCCTGATAGTTGTTCTTGTTGTTGGCGAGTACCCAGTACGGGTTCTGTGCGTACCATGTGTAATAGTTGTCGGCGTTATAGCGCTCGTCGTTGAAGTCTTTCATGGCCGAATAGTCGATGTCTATCGGGTGCTGGATGAGTTCCTGTTGCATGGTTGCTCCGGCCTTACCTTGTCCGGCGGCTGCTTTCGTCATATCCTTGCGGATGTAGGTGATGCTTGCGTCGGCACTGAACTTGCCGAAGTTCATGTTTCCGCGGAAAGAGAACGTGTTACGTTCGTATTTGTCGGCGTTGTCGGGCAATACACCATTGGAAGAGGTATTACCGTAGGAGAGCATCAATCCCATCTTCTCGTTACCGGTACGTACGCTGACGTTGTTGTTCATTTCGAATCCGGTAGTGTAGAAATTGCGGAGGTTGTCTTTCACTGCCGAGAAGTTCTTCTTCATTGGAGTGCTGAGGTTGTAAGAACCCCATTCGTGGAGTCTGCCGTCCAGTGCAGGCCCCCATGAGCCATTCTCGGCGCTATCCCAGATGCCCCATCCCTGTCCGAACTTGTCTTGTTCCTGCGGCACGCGCAGTACGTTGGATGCCATGAATGAACCGTCGTAAGAAACGGTCAGCTTTTCTTGTTTGGCGCGCTTGGTGGTAATCATCACTACACCGTTGGCTGCTCTCGAACCGTAGAGGGCGGTAGCCGACGCGCCTTTCAATATGGTCACTGATTCTACATCGTCCGGATTGACGTCGTTGGCGCCGTTACCGAAGTCTACTGCGTCACTGGCGTCGATTACACCGTTGCCGAGGTCATTGGAAAGACTGGTGTTGTTGGACATGGGCACACCGTCGATGACGTATAGTGGCTGATTACTTGCGAAAGATGAGTAACCACGCACGATAACTTTCTGCGAACTGCCTGCTGTTCCCGAGTTGGAGATGCTGACGCCCGCTATCTTACCCGAAAGTCCCGACATCACCGAACCGGATTTGGCGGCTACGAGGTCGTCGCTCTTTACCGTAGAGGCTGCATAACCCAGTATTTTCTCACTTCTCTTGATACCCAGAGCGGTGACTACCACTTCGTCCAGCGCTTTGGCGTCACTCTTTAATACTACTTTGATGATTCCCGGTTTGATGGCCACATCTTGTGAAACCATTCCTACATAAGAAACGCGCAAAGTCTTAGAAGAACTTGGTAATCGTACTTTCCGCTTTCACTATCATTAATAATCCTTTAGTGTATTTGCAAGCGTAAAATGACGAAAAGTCATTCGAATGGGACTTTTTTGTTATTTTTGTTTTTAAAATTCCTCTTTTTAATACTTTCTCCATGTTGGTGAAGATGCTTTAAAAGTTGCTAAATTAAAAACGTTTAGTTTTAAAATGACGTTCTACAGTGTTCTTGCGCTTACAGTCTGATACTTTTTAGTTAAAAGCGTAACACTTTTTTTTGGTTTTTCATAATTTGTGTTATCTTTGCAACCTGTTAGAGACGATAAATCTGTTTATAGGTTAAATTTAAGAGAGAATTTATGAAAAGAAAATTGATGTTCTTAATGACCTTCCTTTTTATAGGCATAGGTCTGATGACAGCGCAAACGTCCAAAGTTACCGGTTTGGTAACCTCTGAAGAAGATGGGCAGCCTGTCGTAGGTGCTTCAGTATTGGTGAATGGCACTACCCTCGGCACTATCACTGATATTGACGGTAAGTTTACAATCAACAATGTACCAAGTTCTTCTAAGACTTATTAGCCTTTTTTCTCTCTATTCTTCTTTCACATTTTCTCTATCTTATTGTTAATCAGCTTTTCTGTTTCGTATTCCGCAATTTAACATTCCATCTTGTTTTCTATTACTGAAACTGGCACTTCATGCTCTTGTGATATGAGTAGTCTTGTCTCCTTTTTGCTTTTTGTGGACGGGTGCTGAGATTCTACCCGATTGGTTGGAATGGCTAAGGGCAAAATATTGCTTTTCTTGAGGAGGAAAACACCTACTTGACTATGAAACAATATGTAGAAGACTTGATGGTGACAAGTACTACGTTCAGGTAAATGGTGTAGGAGACTTAGGTAATTCTGATACATGGTTTCATCTGTTTCTGTACTACAATCCCATAATTATGTTTAAGCGTTTTCAGTGCAGTGAACAAGAATTTTCAGTGCAGTAAACTATAATCTTTTATGTAGTCGGGAAGTTGTCACCTTGCAATGTGACTATTGTCATCTTATAAGGTGATAAATGTCACTTTATAAGGTGCTATTTGTCACTATGCAGAAGGACTGGTTGTTTGGAAAAGTCGGGAAACACTGAAGATACGAAATAAATTGGCGAAAAACAAGAGGGGGGAGTAAATATTACTTCATGTAGCGTACATTATGTTCTTTTGTTTTTGGGTCATAGCGAACGAATCAAGGATTCGTTCGCTATGACTTTTTTTAGTATCTGTCTGTTCAGGATATAGCCGGTGGGCTCTATGGCATTTCATTTTCCATCTGGAACTTGCGGCTCACTTTCATCAGGTTGATGGTGTAAGTCACTACGTTCTGCGCTTCCTGGACCATTGTCAGGTAGACCATGCTCACGCGGATGCTTCCCGGTTGGCTCTGGATACGTTGGAGTTCCTTGCGTTTCAATAGGGAGAGTTGACCGTTGAGGTCGTTGGCACGGCGGATTTCTTCTTCCAGATTGTTGTATTCGTTATTTTCCAACTTCTTGCGGCATTGCTGTATCAGGTAGGTGATGTCTTCGGTGGCATCGCTGAATTCGCCTTTCTGAATAGCGTCCAAGGGGTTGAAGTTGTTGTCGATATGTTCCAGACACGGTTCGCAGAGACGGGAGATGCTGTACACCAATTCGCTGGCGAAGTCATTGCCTTGGTAGTAATAGAGTCCTTTATCGAGTACGGTGTTGTTGTCAAGACGGCACATGGCTACGGTTCCCGTGCGTTTCATCTGTTTGATAAGTTGCTTCTCGAATTTCGTGGAACCCATGGCACGGCGTAGTCCGCGGAGGTTCTCGTGCAGGAAGGAGGTGACGGTGAGTTCGAAGTTCGTTTCTGCATATTCCAGTACTTTGGCGAGCTCTTCGCGGGTGTGCTTGCGCATCAGTTGGAGGGCTTCTTCGGAGTTGGAGGTCTGCATAAGTTGTTTCAGGGTTTCGTTGCCTTGGGCTTTCGCTTTGCGTTTCTTGTACATCACTTGGCTGCGTATCAGGATGAATACGGCGAGGGCGATAAGGGCGATAATGGAGATGTTGCCACCGTAGTGGAGCACGAGGGCGACGAAGAAACAGATGGTGAAGGCTGCTCCGGCGGTGATGAACCAGCCACCGATGACACTAAGTACGCCGGTGATGCGGTAGACGGCGGAGTCGCGTCCCCAGGCACGGTCGGCAAGCGAGGTACCCATGGCTACCATGAAGGTGACGTAGGTAGTGGAGAGGGGAAGTTTCAGTGAAGTTCCCAGGGCGATGAGCAGACCTGCCAGTACGAGGTTGACCGATGCGCGGACAAGGTCGAAGGCGGCTCCGTCAGCGATGATGGCTTCGTCTTTGCGGAAGCGGGAGTTGAACCATTCTTTTGTGCCTGAAGACATGATGCGGGAGATACTGTTGGCCATTGTCATGCTGATGCGCACTACGGTGCGGGCTATCGGGGTGCTTCCGAAGGTTTCTTCGCCTTCATCCTGGCGGGAGAGGTCGACGGATGTCTTGATGACGGCGTGGGCTTTCTTGGAGGTGCAGAGGGCGTAGACCATGACGGCACCGGCGCCGATGAGGAAGTACCACGGAGTTTTGGCGGGGCCTAGCAGGGAGGTCATCAGGAAGCCGTTGGCGTTGCCTGCCCCGTTGGCGGTATAGTCCATGAAGGAGGAGAAACCTGCGAGGGGTACGCCGATGAAGTTGACGAGGTCATTGCCGGCGAAGGCGAGGGCAAGGGCGAACGTGCCCATGAGGACGACGACTTTGAAGACGTTGACTTTGAGCCAGTGGAGCACTTGCATCAGTATGGTGAAGAATACGAAGAACGTGGCAATGAGAAGCCAGGTGTTTTCTTGTATCCAGAGTTTGTTGTCGGGGGTCATGAAGGAGCTGTCTTTCAGTCCTTTGATGAGCATGAAGTAGATGATGGACGTAGCAGCGATACCGCCGAAGAGGGCGATGCTGTATTTCATCTTTTTCTTATAGTTAAAGGTGAAGATGACGCGGGCTATCCACTGAACGAGCATTCCGAAGAAGAAGGCGATGGCTACGGACACGAAGATGGCCATGATGACGGAGAGGGCTTTGTCGGTATTGATGAGGTCGCCCAAACCGAGAGTGTCGCTGTTGTGTACTTTGATGAGGGAGAGGGCGAATGTTCCGCCTAGAAGCTCGAAGACGAGGGAGACGGTGGTAGAGGTGGGCATGCCCATGGAGTTGAATACATCGAGCAGCACTACGTCGGTCAGCATGACGGCGAGCAGGATGCACATGATTTCGGCAAAGTAGAAGTGCTCGGGTTGGTAGATACCGTGACGGGCGATGTCCATCATTCCGTTGGACAGGGCGGCGCCAATGAAAATGCCGATGCCGGCTATGAACAGGATGGTTTTGAACGAGGCGGCTTTGGCGCCCACCGCGGAGTTCAGAAAGTTGACTGCGTCATTGCTCACGCCGACGATGAGGTCGAACACGGCGAGGACGAAGAGGAAGATGATAATGCATAAATAAATTGTCTCCATAAATAATATATGTGTGTATGTTACTTTATTCGGGGACAAAGGACGGAATTTCAGGTTGCAGGGAGGTGTCATATGTGTTACATTTGTGTTACAATGGGGGGTGTTCTTTCTTTTCTCTTGAAAGAAAAGAAAGAACCAAAGAAAAGTTCAAGGCTTACTTTTTTCTCCTACTCGCTTCCTGCACTACGCTAAAGGGCAGAAACTCGCTGCGCTCAAACAGTCTGCCCTTCTTAACGCTTCGTTACGGGCGCTCGCTTGACGGAGAAAAAAGTAGGCCGGGAGACCATTCGGGTGGGATGGTCTTCCGGGGGAGATTATTTTTGGGGTTATGGGGGATGTGGGTGTTTGCTATTTTTTATTTAACCAGTCATAGAAGGTATATTGTGCCCGGACGGCGGGGGTGCCGGGTGTTCTCTTTTTGAATACGTTTTGCAGGCGGTCGTCCACCCAGCAGGCTTTTTGGTTATCGGCGAGTTGGATATTGAGCATTTCAATCAGGCTGTCGCGCAAGTCGGGGGCGAGGATGGGCGTGATGGCTTCGATGCGGCGGTAGAGGTTACGACGCATCCAGTCGGGCGAGCCCATGAAGACTTTGGGGTTGCCGTTGTTGCCGAAGTACCAGATGCGGGCGTGCTCGAGGAAACTGTCTACAATACGGGTGACACGGATGTTACGACTGTATGACTGGCCGGGGATGAGGCAGCAGATGCCACGGACGATGAGGTCGATTTGTACGCCGTGTTCGGATGCTTCGTAGAGGCGGTCTATCATGGTGGGGTCTTGGAGAGCGTTCATTTTGAGGATGATACGGCCTTGTTTGCCCTCGTCGGCAAGGGAGATTTCGCGGTCGATGAGGCGATTCAGTTCGGGGATGAGGTTGAAGCGGGCGACGAGAAGGGTGGTGAACTTCGGGCTTTCCTTGCCTTGGAGCGTGCGGAAGAGGTTGTAGAGGTCGTTCACTATCTCCTTGCGGCAGGTGAAGAGTCCGCAGTCGGCGTAGAGGGTGGCGGTCTTCTCGTTGAAGTTGCCGGTACTGATGTAGGCGTAGCTGGGGAGCTTTTCGCCGTTCAGGCTGCGGCGGCGGATGAGGGCTACCTTGGCGTGGACTTTCAGGCCGGGGATGCTGTATATTATTTTGATGCCGGCGGCTTGCATCATTTCGGCGGTGGCGAGGTTGTTCTCTTCGTCGAAACGGGCTTTCAGTTCTACGAATACGGTGACTTTCTTGCCGTTTTGGGCAGCGGCTATCAGGGTGTTGATGACGGCGGAGTTTTCGGCTACACGGTATTGCGTCACCATGATTTCACGGGTTTCCGGGTTGTGAACGGCTTCGTAGAGGAAGTGGATGAAGTGCTCGAAGGAGTGGTAAGGGTAATATAAGAGTAAATCCTTTTGGGCGACGTAGTTGAAGATGGATTCCTTTTCGTCAAGGATGGTGAGCTTCATCGGCTTCGGTTTCTCAACCGTGTGCAGGGATTTGTTCGGGTTGGGGAGATGGCGCAGGTCTTCCAGGTTCAGGTGCTTGTCGCCGGGGACGAGTTCGTCACGGTGGATGTGGAAGGCATCTACGAGGAAGTCAAGGAAGTCTTGCGGCATGGCACGGTCATAAACAAAACGGCAGACGTCGCCTATCTTGCGTTTCTTTACTTTTTTCTTCAGTTGGGCTACGAGGTCGGCGCTGCTGGCGGTGTCGTCAATCAGGATGTCGGCATCGCGGGAGATTTTGATGCAGTAGCTCGAGTCGATGTCGTAGCCGGGGAAGATGAGGTTGAGGTTCGCCTTGATGATGTCTTCGGTGAACATCAGGTAGTGGTTCTTCTCGTGAGACGGGAGTTCGATGAAGCGGGGGACTTTGGCGTACGGTTGCTTCATGACGAAGTAGTAGGGGATGCGTTGGGCGTTTTCTTTTGGGGTGTCTGCCTTGTCGGTATCGTTTTTCAGATAGACACGGATGGCAAGATAAAGCCGGTTGTCTCGGAGGAAGGAGACAATTTTATCTTTGGATACGGGTACCGGTTGCAGGTAGGGGAAGATTTCTTCTTTGAAGAAGTCTTTGACGAACTGCTGATGGAACGGTTCTACGTGTCTGTCCTGATAGAATATGATATGGTTTTTGCGCAGGGCGGGCAGTATCTTTTGCTCGTAGATAAGCACACGGTCGTCCAGTTGCCGATTGACTTCCCGGTTGATTTCTTCTACGAGTTCGCGGGCGGATTGTACGGTTTCTTCATCGCTCTCCGTTGCGCCGGATGCCACGGCCTTGTGGTCCGCCACCCGGATTTTGTAAAACTCTTCCAGATTGGAGGAGTAGATGGAGATGAAATTGATGCGCTCGTATAGCGGCAGGTGCTCATCCAGCGCTTCGAGCAACACCCGATAGTTGAATGAGAGCCAGCTGATATCACGTTTGAAATAATTATATTTGCTTTCCATGTGCTTTAAGATTTTCCCAAATATAGTATCTTTGCAGGACTAAACAAAGAAAATTATGACAAGAATTGGATTATTGTCCGATACCCACGCTTATTGGGACGAAAAATATCTCGAATATTTTGAATCGTGCGACGAAATCTGGCATGCCGGAGATATCGGTTCGGTAGAAGTAGCCGAGAAGTTGGCGGCTTTCCGGCCCCTGCGGGCAGTTTACGGCAACATAGACGGGCAAGAAATACGGAAGATGTTCCCGCAGGTGAACCGCTTCACGGTGGACGGAGCGGAAGTGCTGATCAAGCATATCGGCGGGTATCCGGGCAAGTACGACCCTTCGGTTATCGGCAGTTTGATGGCACGTCCGCCGAAACTTTTCATCAGCGGACACTCCCATATATTAAAGGTGAAATACGACAAAACGTTGGACATGCTGCACATCAATCCCGGAGCCGCAGGGATGTCCGGTTTCCATAAAGTGCGGACAATGGTGCGCTTTGTCATCGACAACGGAACGTTCAAAGACCTCGAAGTTATTGAACTGGCAGGATAGATTTCTTACAATTCATTTTGTCACGTCAGATTTCTTTCCGACCTTTGCACACAGTAAAATGAATAACTCAGACGACAATGAAAGGAATTATTCTGGCCGGTGGAAGCGCCACTCGTCTTTATCCGCTTTCCAAAGCGATTTCCAAACAAATCATGCCTGTATACGACAAGCCGATGATCTATTATCCGCTGTCTACGCTTATGCTGGCAGGGATACGGGAGGTCTTGGTCATCTCTACTCCGCGTGATTTGCCGATGTTTCGGGACTTGTTGGGCTCAGGTGAGGAGCTCGGGATGTCTTTCTCTTACAAAATACAGGAGCAGCCTAACGGACTGGCACAAGCCTTTGTGTTGGGAGCTGATTTCTTGAACGGTGAGGCAGGTTGTCTGATTCTTGGGGACAATATGTTTTATGGACAAGGGTTTTCCGCTATGCTCCGGCGTGCTGCCGGTGTGGAGAAGGGAGCCTGCATCTTCGGCTATTACGTGAAAGATCCTCGGGCTTACGGGGTAGTGGAGTTCGACGAACAAGGCAAAGTGATTTCTCTGGAAGAAAAGCCACTGGTGCCGAAAAGTAATTATGCCGTTCCCGGACTTTATTTCTACGACGCTACCGTGACGGAAAAAGCGGCTTCTCTCCGCCCTTCGGCACGTGGAGAATATGAGATAACGGACTTGAACCGCCTGTACCTCGAAGAAGGAACACTGAACGTGGAACTGTTCGGACGCGGATTCGCATGGCTGGATACCGGAAACTGCGACAGCCTGCTCGAAGCCTCCAACTTCGTGGCTACCATTCAGAACCGGCAAGGCTTCTACGTCAGCTGTATCGAAGAGATAGCCTGGCGGCAAGGATGGATTTCGTCCGGACAATTGCTGCTGCTTGGACAGAAACTCGAAAAGACCGAATACGGTAAATACCTGATAGAACTGTCTAAACAACCCTTGAAATAAACATAAATAATCATATATGAAAACTTATCTGGTGACCGGTGCCGCAGGATTTATTGGCGCCAATTATATTAAGTATATCTTGGCCAAGCACAGCGATATAAAAGTGGTGGTTCTTGACGCCCTGACGTATGCGGGTAATCTGGGAACTATTGCCAAAGATATCGACAACGAACGTTGTTTCTTTATCAAAGGAGACATTTGCAGCCGCGAAGTGGTGGACAGCCTTTTTGCCGAATACCGTTTCGACTATGTCGTGAACTTCGCCGCCGAAAGCCATGTAGACCGCAGTATCGAAAACCCGCAACTGTTTCTGATCACCAACATCCTCGGTACGCAGAATCTGCTGGATTGTGCCCGCCGTGCCTGGGTGATGGGTAAGGACGAACAGGGATATCCTACCTGGAGAAAAGGAGTGCGCTACCATCAGGTATCTACCGACGAGGTGTACGGCTCACTCGGTGCGGAAGGCTACTTCACGGAAGAAACCCCGCTTTGTCCGCACAGCCCGTACAGCGCTTCGAAAACCAGTGCCGACATGGTAGTCATGGCTTATCACGACACTTATAAAATGCCGGTAACGATCACCCGCTGTTCCAACAACTACGGCCCCTATCATTTTCCCGAAAAACTGATTCCATTGATTATCAAGAATATACTCGAAGGCAAACATCTGCCTGTCTACGGTGACGGAAGCAACGTGCGCGACTGGCTTTACGTAGAAGACCACTGCAAAGCGATCGACTTGGTAGTGCGCGAAGGCAAAGAGGGCGAAGTGTACAACGTAGGTGGTCACAACGAAGAAACCAATCTTGAAATTGTGAAGCTGACCATTGCCACTATCCGTAAACTAATGACCGAGAAACCGGAATATCGTCAGGTCCTTAAAAAGAAAGTGAAAGGTGAAGACGGAGAAATCTCCGTTGACTGGATCAACAACGATCTGATCACTTTTGTCAAAGACCGTCTGGGGCACGACCAGCGTTATGCCATTGATCCCACGAAGATCACGAACGCCTTGGGCTGGTATCCCGAAACGAAATTTGAAGATGGCATCGTGAAGACAATCGTATGGTATCTTGAAAATCAGGACTGGGTGGAAGAGGTGACCAGCGGAGACTATCAAGGTTATTACGAAAAGATGTACGGAAAATAAATCAATGTCGGATCAAGAATCCTATTGATAGCAAAATACCCATTAACAGCATATTACGTGAAGTCTCACCTAGTATGCTGTTTAATTTTTTACCACTGTGAATCTGCACCATCCGTCTCCATGTGAGGACATGAGGAATCAGGTAGAGTAACGGAAGAAGTGCGGCAAACAAGTGTCCTTCGAAGAAGAACCAGAAACACAGAAGACTTGCTGCCACCCCCAGCATCAAATAAAGATAACGTCCGAACTTCTCGCCAAAACGAACGATGACCGTCCGCTTTCCGCTCCGTGCATCCGCTTCACGGTCTCGGTAATTGTTGACTACCAGCAAGGTATCAATCAGCAGTCCGCAGATCAGAGAAGCTACCGTTGTGTCCGAAGTCCATGTCAGCGCCTGTACGTAGTACGTTCCACCCACGGGGACGAATCCGAAAAATACGATGACCAGAACATCGCCCCAGCCGTTGTAGGATAATGGATAAGGGCCTGTGGTATAGAGGAAAGCGAAGAGTACGCAGAGAAGCCCTACTATGATCAGCTCCCATCCGGCATAAAACAGCAGCGCAGATCCGATCAGACAGGCGAACAGGACGGTGACGATGATTCCGTTTCGCATGGCTCTCGGTGAAATCCAGCCCTGTGCGCAGGCTCGTTCCGGTCCCAGCCGGTCTTCGCGGTCGGTTCCTTTGAGGTAGTCGAAGAGGTCGTTGATAAAATTGGCGGCAATTTGCATCAGACCGGCGAACAGGCAGCAGATAAGGGCCGGCAACCATTGAAAATGTCCATCCATATAAGCAAGTGCGCTACCGATCATGACCGGCGTAATGGCTCCTGTCAGAGTCTTGGGACGTGCTGCTAATATCCACGCACGCAGCGAGTTACGCTTTACTTCTTCCATGCTTTAATATATAATAATAAGTTTTGACGGACAAAGATACATGATTTTTCCTATCTTTGCGCCTCAAATAGTGGGGGAATGTGTTATATGTAGAAGAAAATAAACCAAAGAAGATGAAAAAAATAAATTACCTGTTCATAATATTCGTATTATTCCTGTTCGTATCTTGTAAGTCAAAGAAGAATGTTGTATCGATCCTGCCTCGTCCTGTGCTCAATGTCGATTCCGTCCGTCCGGACAGTTCCGCCGCTATCGACGGCCTGTTTGCTCCGGATCATTCTCAGCTTGCCGACTTGAAAGTTTCGACGAAAAAGCAGAAGAAAACAGCGAAGAAAGAAGCTGCGACCGAGCAGGAAGAACGTAATTTGGTACTTCGCGGAACGAAGATCACGTCTTCTACCGTGAACGTCCCTGCCACTTATAGCGGCATAGACCGTGTCGTGGAATATGACTTCACCCACCGTGATGTCCCCGAAGCCTTCGAAGGCTTCCGCATCGCCTTCATTTCCGACTTGCATTACAAGAGTCTGCTGAAAGAGAAAGGCTTGAACAACCTCGTCGATCTTTTGATCGCTCAGAAACCGGACGTCTTGCTGATGGGAGGAGACTATCAGGAAGGCTGTGAATACGTAGAACCGTTATTTGCCGCATTGGCCCGTGTGAAAACACCGATGGGAACTTTCGGAGTAATGGGAAATAATGACTATGAACGCTGCCATGACGAAATAATCCGCACGATGAAGCATTACGGGATGCGTCCGCTGGAACACGAAGTCGATACATTACGCAAAGACGGTCAGCAGATTATCCTTGCCGGAGTACGCAATCCTTTCGACTTGAAACAAAATGGGGTGTCGCCCACACTGGCGCTTTCTCCCAACGACTTCGTTATCTTGTTGGTGCATACTCCCGACTACGTGGAGGATGTTTCGGTGGCCAACACGGACATCGCTTTGGCGGGACATACTCATGGTGGACAGGTACGCGTATTCGGTTACGCCCCGATACAGAACTCCCACTACGGCACCCGCTTTCTGACCGGACTGGCGTACAATTCAACTAAAATGCCATTGATTGTTACTAATGGGATCGGTACTTCTCAGATGCCTGTACGAATCGGTGCTCCGGCAGAAATCATAATGATTACGCTTCATCGTCTCAAAGAGTAGATACACTTTTAGGTACGACTTTCTGATGAACTCCACACTTTTAGGTACGACTTTTTGTGTTATTAGCACATTTTTATGCATGACTTTTTGTTCTTTTCTATTCAGTTGCTTATATTTGCAGTTCATAAATCGTTGATTATAAAAGAATAAATATGAGAAGAGATGCAATGCAACAGTTATATGACTGGAAGGAGAAGACAACACGGAAACCTTTGATTGTTCGTGGTGCCCGGCAGGTGGGGAAGACATGGTTGATGAAAGAATTTGCATCATCAGCTTACAGACAGTTTGCTTACATCAATTTTGAGGATAACGAAGTGATGAAAGATGTTTTTCAGAAAGACTTTGATGTCGAGCGCATTCTGATGGCTATTCAATTAGTGACCGGCATCGTAGTAGATACTGAGACATTAATTATTTTTGATGAAATTCAGGAAGCGCCTCGCGGATTGACGGCATTGAAGTATTTTCAAGAAAAAGCTCCTCAGTATCATGTGGTTGCAGCAGGTTCCCTCCTTGGCATTGCCATGCATAGCAATGATTCTTTTCCCGTCGGGAAGGTCGATTTTATGGATTTATATCCTCTTTCTTTTTCGGAGTTTTTGGAGGCTGTCGGGCAAGAGGCTTTTGCCCGTTTACTTGCAAAAAAAGACTGGGGGCTGATCGCTGCTTTTCGTTCTAAATTGATAGATTTGCTCAAACAGTATTATTATGTCGGAGGAATGCCTGAAGTTGTGAATGCCTTTATTAATCATAAAGACTATGCCGAAGTGCGACAGCTACAGCAGACAATTCTGGATTCTTATGATCGTGATTTCTCCAAACATGCTCCTATTGCCGAAGTGCCTCGGATTCGTATGATTTGGCGTTCTGTTCCGGCTCAATTGGCTAAGGAAAATAAGAAGTTTATTTATGGTGTCGTGAAGGAAGGAGCCAGAGCGAAAGATTTTGAGTTGGCTATTGAGTGGCTGATTGATGCAGGACTTATTTACAAGGTTAGCCGAGTGAAAAAAGCCGGAATCCCATTGTCGGCTTATGAGGACTTTTCGGCATTTAAATTATTTTTGTTAGATACCGGATTAATGGGAGCTATGAGCGGGCTTCCACCGCAAGCGTTATTGGAGGGGAATGTGTTGTTTAGTGATTATAAAGGAGCTATTACAGAGCAGTATGTATTACAACAATTGAAGTCAGTGAAAGGACTGAGTATTTACTACTGGTCTTCGGATACATCCAGAGGAGAACTGGATTTCCTTTTACAAAAAGATGTTAGCGTCATCCCTGTTGAAGTAAAAGCTGAGGAAAATCTGCAATCGAAGAGTTTGCGTTTCTTCGTAGAGAAAAATGCGGGATTACACGGAGTACGATTTTCTATGTCAGATTATCGGAAGCAAGAGTGGATGATTAATTATCCGTTATACTCTGTCGGATATATTCTCTAATATACTCCCAAACCTTTGGATGCAAGAAGTATCTTACATCTTTCTTCTCATCAAGTGCCTGACGGATAAACGTCGAACTTATTTCAAAGGTAGGCGAATGGACCAGACGGACTGTTTCGGGCAGCCCGTTTTCATTTACCGGAAATCCGGGGCGGGGATAGATAAGAATACGGTTTTCTTTGATGATGCGCTCCGATTGATACCAGCGGTCGAAGCGGGCCCAGTTATCCGAGCCGATAATTAAGTAGAAGTCCCGTTCCGGATAGGTTTCATGTAGCTTTTCCAACGTATGTACGCTGTATGAAGGGCGGGGCAGATGAAACTCGAAGTCTGAAGAGCGGAAGCGGGGATATTCTTCTGTGGCAAGTTCTACTAACCGGAGACGCAGGTCGTCAGGCCATAGCTCCGTCCCTGCTTTCAGCGGGTTTTGCGGGCTGACCATAAACCAAACTTCATCCAGTTCTTCATATTCGCAAAGATAGTTGGCCAAGGCCAGATGTCCGATGTGTACCGGATTGAATGACCCGCTGAAGATTCCGGTTTTTAGTTTATTGCTCTCTGCCATTCTCATCTTCTCGTTTTTACTTTTTTCTTCTTGATGCCTTCTTATCTTTCTATTCTTTGTTCTTTTTTTGCTCTTTTGGGTTCTCTTTTAGACTTTCTTTTTCAGCCTTGACTTTCTGTCATCTTCTTGGCTTCCCTTTCCATTCTCAGCTTTTTTCTCCATTTTGGAAAAACGATAGCCTGCCTCACAGCAATTAAGAAAAAGATGCCGGCGGCAATCCAAAAATGCAGATAAAGTGAAAGGATGCCGAACACTATATCTACAATGCCGATAATGCCGCACAGATACATGAATTTTTCGGTCGATCCCTCCTTCTTTTCTATGCTCTCTATTCGTTTTTTCAGAGATTCTTTCATTCCTTATTCAGAAATTCTTTGATAACCTCCAGCGTCTCAGCCTTTGCCGCTTCCAGATCATCATTCACGATGACACGATCAAACTGGGGAGCAAAAGTCATTTCGTATTCCGCCTTTGCGATGCGGCATTCGATTACTTCGGGCTCATCCGTGCCCCGACCCGTCAGCCGGCAACGGAGTTCTTCGATGGAGGGCGGCTGTACAAAGATGGACAATGCACGCTCACCGTAATACTTTTTGATGTTGCATCCGCCTACTACATCCAAGTCGAATACTACGTTCTGCCCCTTCTCCAACTGCTTTTCCACTTGTTCTTTCAGCGTTCCGTAATACCGATCCTTGTATACTTCTTCGTATTCCAAAAACTCGTTGTTCTCAATGCGACAACGGAACTCTTCGGGAGTAAGGAAGAAATATTCGACCCCGTGTTTCTCCGTCCCGCGCGGTGGGCGGCTGGTTGCAGAAATGGAGAACGCGAGATTTAAGTTCTGCGTCAGCAGATAGTTGATAATAGTCGATTTGCCCGAACCGGACGGGGCAGAAAAAATAATTAACTTGCCAGTCATTTGTTTAATTGAGAATTGAAAGTTGAAAACTGAAAATGTCGACATTTTCAATTTTCAACTTACTATTAAATAATTACATTACGTTCAGCACCTGTTCCTTGATCTGTTCCAGTTCATCTTTCATTTGCACAACGATTTTCTGCATTTCGGCATGGTTGGACTTGCTGCCAAGCGTATTGATTTCCCGTCCCATTTCCTGAGCGATGAAACCGAGCTTTTTGCCTTGTCCGTTGCCGCTTTCCAGCGTGCTGATGAAATATTTCAGGTGGTTGGTGAGGCGTTGTTTTTCCTCGTTGACATCCAACTTTTCGATGTAGTAGATCAGTTCTTGTTCCAGCCGATTCTTGTCGTAGTCCGTGTTCAGCGTCTTTTCGAGCGCGTCGGTGATACGTTCCTTGACTTTCTCCACCCGTTCTTTTTCGTAAGGAGTTATCTTTTCGAGCAACAGTGCGATGTTAGCTATCTTTTCGCGGAACTTCTTTTCCAGTGCGGCGCCTTCCTGTTTGCGGAAGTCTACCAGATGACCGATTGCTTCGAGAACGGTGGCACGTACCATTTCCCATTCTTCTTCCGTCAACTCTTGGATTTCAGTCTTAGACATAACATCCGGCATACGGAGCAACGTCTGAAACCAGTCGGTGGGGACGGGGATGCCGAGATTTTCCGAGATCGCCTGAATCTGTTTGTAGTAGCCTTCCACCAAAACTTGGTTGATAGGAGTCGCGCTTTCCGCACTCTCTTTTTTCTCTATCCAGAGGCTGAAGTCCACCTTTCCACGTTCCAGCACTTTGGAGATTTCGTTGCGGATTTCGATCTCTTTTTCACGATAAGCCGGAGCGATGCGAGTGGAAAGATCCATTGCTTTGCTGTTGAGCGACTTGATTTCTACGTTTATCTTTTTATCTGGAAGTTCGGCCGTAGCTTTGCCGTATCCTGTCATCGACTGTATCATATACTTAAAGTTTTGTGCAAAAGTACACGAATATTTTAAGAATTGGAAATAATCATGTAAATTTGCGACAATTTAATAAGCTGATTTTTATGTCGTGTATACTGAATATTGAAACCTCTACCACTGTTTGCTCGGTAGCGGCAAGTCAAGACGGACAGACGATTTTTGTGAAAGAAGACTTGAAGGGCCCTTCACACGCCGTGTCTTTGGGAGTATTTGTTGATGAAGCGTTGTCGTTCATTGATAGTCATGCCATACCTTTAGATGCAGTTGCAGTGAGTTGCGGTCCGGGATCATACACAGGATTGCGGATTGGAGTTTCGATGGCAAAAGGCATTTGTTACGGACGGAATGTACCCTTGATCGGTCTTCCTACGCTCGAAGTGCTGAGTGTGCCCGTGTTGCTGTATCACGATTTGCCGGAAGATGCGTTGCTCTGCCCGATGCTCGATGCCCGCCGTATGGAAGTGTACGCTGCCGTTTACGACCGTGCCTTGAACGTGAAGCGTGCTATCGCCGCCGATATTGTCGATGAGAATTCCTATCTGGAGTTTCTGAACGAAGCGCCCGTTTATTTCTACGGAAATGGAGCCGCCAAATGTCGTGAGAAGATTACGCATCCGAATGCGCATTTTATCGATGACATCCATCCGTTGGCGAAGATGATGTATCCGCTGGCAGAAAAAGCAGTTGCCAGAGAAGACTATAAAGATGTGGCCTACTTCGAACCTTTCTATCTGAAAGAATTTGTAGCCTCGTTGCCGAAGAAGTCGCTTCTTGAATAACGCACTTCAGTAGAAAAAAGTGCCTCAGTAAGTGAACCGCCTTTGGCGGGAAACAGTGATTAGTGAGTGACCGTCGTCCTCCGACTTTTAATTTTTAATTTCAAAACTTTTAATTTAAAAGATGCAATACAATACCCAGCAGAAAAGAATGCCGCTTCCCGAGTACGGCCGCAGCATACAGAACATGGTAGATTATGCGTTGACCATTCAGGACCGTGCCGAGCGTCAGCGTTGTGCTAACACAATTATCAACATTATGGGAAATATGTTCCCCCATTTGCGTGATGTGCCCGATTTCAAGCATAAACTTTGGGATCACCTGGCCATCATGTCCGGTTTTGAGCTGGATATTGACTATCCCTACGAAATCATCCGCGAAGACAACCTGGTGACCAAGCCGGAACCGATCCCATATTCTACTACCCGCATGCGCTACCGCCACTACGGACACACGCTGGAAGTGCTGATCAAGAAAGCCTGCGAACTTCCCGAAGGAAACGACAAGAGAAATCTGACAGCCATGATCTGCAACCACATGAAGAAAGACTACATGGCATGGAACAAAGATACCGTAGACGACCGCAAAATTGCGGAAGACCTCTACGAACTTTCCGGCGGCAAACTACAACTGACAGACGACATCATCCGACTGATGGCAGAACGCCTGAACCAGAACTACCGCCCAAAGGTGAACTACAATAATAATCGGAATAATAATCCGCGGAGAAGATATTAAAAGGTAATAAGTAATAGGTAATAAGTAATAGCATAGCTGCGTTCGGCGTGTTGCGTGTCGTGTATTGAGAATCTTACTTATTATTACCTATTACCTATTACTTGTTATTTATTACCTATTACTTAAAATAAATGGCTTCATTTGTAATTGAAGGAGGGCACAAGCTGTGCGGAGATATCCATCCGCAAGGTGCTAAGAACGAGGTGTTGCAGATTATTTGTGCAACGTTGCTTACGGCAGAAAAAGTGACGGTAAATAATATTCCCGATATTCTGGATGTCAATAATCTCATTCAATTGATGAGGGATATGGGAGTTACGGTTGCAAAAGAGGGAATCGATACGTATAGTTTTCAGGCGGAAAACGTGGATCTCGCTTATTTGGAAAGTGATGAGTTTCTAAAGAAATGTTCCAGTTTGCGTGGTTCGGTGATGTTGATCGGTCCGATGGTTGCCCGTTTTGGTAAGGCAATGATTTCTAAACCGGGAGGAGATAAAATTGGTCGTCGTCGGTTGGATACACACTTTGTCGGTATTCAAAGCTTGGGAGCGGATTTTAGATATAATGACGAACGGGGTGTTTATGAGATCACAGCCGATAGGCTAACAGGAACTTACATGCTGCTGGATGAGGCTTCTGTGACAGGAACGGCCAATATCGTGATGGCTGCTGTGTTGGCAAAGGGAACGACCACTATTTATAACGCTGCTTGTGAGCCTTATTTACAGCAACTTTGCAAGATGCTGAACCGCATGGGCGCCAAGATACAAGGTATTGCCTCCAATCTACTGACCATTGAAGGAGTGAACGAACTGCACGGTACCGAACATACGATACTTCCCGATATGATCGAAGTCGGCAGTTTTATCGGTATGGCAGCCATGACAAAAAGCGAAATTACCATTA
>ERZ650918.1127-NODE-1127-length-25035-cov-3.430544_pt1 | contig 25035 bp, 20 predicted proteins | sample MGYA00514758_ERZ650918 | MGnify/ENA metagenome assembly ERZ650918 | reverse complement strand
ATGATTAAAGTAACATTTAAAGTTGAAGATGGCAGTGCCATTGTAAACGAACATTATATTGTTACCACTACAACCGTTTATATTCCTACTGATGCCAATGATACTTTTGGTTGCGAGATTCGTTTATTAGATGATGGTATGACTGAGAATGATGACCGTAATCTGAAAGTAACTATTGAAAATGTAGAAGGTGCACAGACAGGAGCAACCTCTACATGCAATGTTATACTAAAAGATGTGGATAAGAATCCATATTTCAAACTGATGGGCACTTGGACATTTAATGCTGTAAAAGCAACAGACGGTAGTGCAGTTAGCTTTACTGTAACAATCTCTGATGGCGGAGATGAAGCAAACCTAGAAAAGAGTTATGTCTTCAATGGATTTACAGATGGAAAGGGATATGATGCAACCATACCTTGGACTGTAGATTATAATAAAGCTTCTGAAACACTTTCTGTAGTACAAGGACCGACTTATGCAAAATACAATTTTGGATTTGTGGGTGAAGTACGGGTATGTCCAATGGATCTTACTGCAGCATTATCCAAATCCCTAGAAGGAACTTGGAATGAAACATTCGACAGGATTGACTTTGATCCTAACGGAATTATCGGTGTAGGTGTATTCGACTCCGGAGAGTATGCAGGCTATTGGGCTGTATATGCAGAATGCTACATGGTCAAAAAATAAATTGTTCTTTGAATAATTGACTTTATGTATAGAAAAAGGCTATGCTACTTTTATGGCATAGCCTTTTCATCATTAATAAGATTGAAAATATGAAAAAAGCTATTATCATCCTTATTCTGGCTTTCCTGGTCTGTTCAGGACGGCTTTTTGCAGCTCCGCGCACTCCGCAGCAAGCATTAGAAGTTGCCCGCACATTTGTACGTTCTCATGTCAATATGAAACACATTGATACAAAGGAGTTAAGACTGACAAATGGACAAAACATACAGACACGAACTATGATTTATCCTGCTTATTATATCATCAATACAGGGAATGATAGTGGATTCGTCATCATTTCAGGGGATGATTGTGCACGGGAAGTACTAGCATATTCAGATAAAGGAAATCTGAATTATGAATATTTACCTGCCAACGTTAGGTATTGGTTGGATTTCTATACTGCTGAAATAAAACGAATGAATACAAACGGCAATTCTGTGAAGAACCCAACTGAAGTTCAAAATTCGGCAACAAGAGTAATTCCTCCAGTAGTCACACCTCTATTGGACAAAATAGAATGGGACCAAGGAAATCCTTATAATCTGGATTGTCCGGAAGAAAAAGGAGAACTCACTGTTACTGGCTGTGCTGCTACGGCACTTGCCATGGTAATGAAATATTATGAATATCCCAAACACGGAACAGGAAGTTACAGTTATACAACCGCAACTTTAAAAAAATCACTTTCCGTAAACTTTGAAGAGGCCAACTATAAATGGGATCTGATGCTGCCTCAATACACAAATGCGGCAACTGAAGAACAAAAGAAAGCTGTAGCCGAATTGATGCTCCACTGCGGCGTAGCTATGGATATGGATTATAACCTAAGTGCAGCTGGTGGTAGTGGAGCAGGCATATTCAAACAATATAATGCCCTGACGAAATTCTTCGGGTATAATCCTAATATATATTTTGAAGGACGTGATTATAATACTGAAGGACGCTGGAAAAATATGATTCAAAAAGAATTGATTGCCGGGCGCCCTGTTCTATACAGTGGACAAAGCACCGCAGGAGGTCATGCATTTGTATTGGATGGTTGTGATGAGAATGACATGTATCATTTTAACTGGGGATGGAGCGGATATGCAAATGGATATTATTCCTTAAGCTCCCTGAATCCAGGATCAGGCGGCACAGGAAGTGGAAGTGGCGCCTATAATGATATGCAATATATTATGCTCCTTGTACAACCGAAGACAACAGGAGAAGTTATTAGTGGCTTTACATTAGAGGGAAGCATGGATATTACACAAAAGCAATATGAAAGAAATGAAAGTATCAGTGCAAAGTTTACCAAAATATGGAACACTTCTACTCCTATGAGTGGGATTATCGGATTAGCTCTATATCAAGGAGATGAATTCATCACATTTCTTACAACACCCACTTCAATTTCCAACATTGACGTAGGAAGTGGTTGGAATAGTATTACATTCAGCGGCACAATTCCATCTACTGTACCTAACGGCAACTATCAACTTCATTTTGCCTCACAAAAAGATGGTGAAAAAGTACCAAGCATGTTACGTGGTCTTGAAGGTAAAAGCATCTGTTATAGTGTAGAGATTACTGCTAACAGTATTCTACTAAGCAGCATAGAAAACAATTCCGATTTGTATCAACTTGCTCCTGCAGAACTTATTGGTGAAGCTGTAGAGGGAAAAGATATATCTTTCAAAATACAAATCGAAAATAAAGGTTTAAAATATGAAGATGATTTTGCTATATATATACGTAAGAACGGAGCATTGCTCCCTTACACGCGCATCAGCGACTATACTGTAATACCAAGTAATACTTCCAGCACTATCACTATCACAGGAAACCCCGAATTACCAGCTGGAGAATACTATGCTATAGGAAGTTACCGTAAAGATGACACCTGGAAACAATTTACTAACAGTGAATTAAGACTGGTTTTCACAATTAAAGATGTAGAAACAGGTATTGGGCAAACCGAATCTTCTGAAGTGTTAAAGGTCATTCCTACAAATACAGGTTTGGAGATCACAAGTGAAAATTCCAACGAATTTATTGATATATTCTCCAGTCAGGGAGTTAAGATAACGAGCGTAAAAGGGACACAAATAACCGTTCCATTGTCACAAAGTGGACTATATATTATAAGACAAGATAAGAATAGTCTAAAAGTATTGTACAACCCAAAACATTAAATATCCGTACAAATAAAAAGGATGAATTCACTTGATCAATCAAGAATTCATCCTTTCTATTATATTATTATATAGTTAAACTTCCTTCTTTCAGAATATCCACCAATATCGGCTTTACCCCACTCACGAAACACTCCACAGCAATTACCATCAGAATAAGCCCCATCAAGCGCATCATCACATTATTTCCCGTTTCTCCTAAAACCTTTACCAGTCGCGTAGAGGCACGCAAGATGAAAAATGTAATCAAGTAGATAAAGGCGATCATACCAATCAGTACACCTTTCATTTGGATAGTATGGGCATCCTGCATCAACACAATGGCGTTTGCTATGGCACCGGGACCGCAAAGCATCGGTATCCCTAAAGGGGTGACGGAGATGTCATCGGCATAAGTTTTAATCTCTTCATCTTTCAATTTCATTTGTGTATAACGTGCCTGCAACATATCAAAACCGATTTTAAAGATGATGACACCACCTGCTATACGAAAACCGTTTGTAGAGATCCCAAAGAACTTGAACAGGAACTGACCTGCAAAGGTAAAGACCATAATCGTGATGAAAGCTACTAATGTAGCACGAGACACTACAGACTGTCGCTCCTTATCCGTCATTCCATGGGTCATAGTCAGAAAGACGGGCATAGTCCCGAGAGGATTTGTCAACGTAAAGAAAGAAGTGAAACAAAGCAAAGCGAAAGGTAAAATAGTATCCATAGCTGCAAATTATGTGTTTACGCTGACAAAATTACAACTAATCCCTCAATGTCACAACAATTGGAGCAACTCTTTCAAATCTGTAATCTGATAAGTAGGCTTAAATGGAAACTCGGTACGTCCCGTTACATTATAGAACACCTGATGCATGCCTACACCCTGAGCACCCGTTATATCATTTTCCCAGCTGTCACCTACCATCAACGATTCACGCAGTTCAGACTGAGTAGCCGACATGGCAAAATGGAAAATCTCGGGCCATGGCTTCAAGACACCAATATCATCTGATAGAACTACTTTCTTGAAGTAATGGTCAATTCCGGCAGAACGCATTTTGTGGCATTGCAGTTCCTGAAATCCATTGGAGAGGATATAAAGATTATATTTAGGTGCCAAATATTCCAGCACTTCCTGCGCATGGGGCATCAATCTGCTTTTTGTAGGAATAACCGCAAAAAAGTCATCAGAAAAAGCTTTCGCTAAAGCCGTATCCCCCTCTCCTACTGCCTCCAGCGGATAGAGAAAACGTTGACGATTCAATTCTTCTTTTGTCACTTTTCCATCTGCATATTCTGCCCACAATTCGATATTACGCTTCTCATAGAGTTCATAGAAATGTTCAAAAGACCGAAAATAACGATCATATTCATATTTGCGATACATTTCCTCAAATGTATCACGGGCATTAAAAGAAAAGGCCCAGAGAGTATCATCCAGGTCGAAAAAAATATTCTTGTACTGCATATAAAAAGAAAATGGCAGGGATAACCTTTCCCCGCCATTCTTATAATTTAATTAAGTTATTTTACTTGGATAACCAGGTATCTGGATACGTTCCAGAAATCTTTCGGATTCGTAATCTTCAGAACGAGCTGATCTTTATCATCTTTCTCCAAAGCATAAGAACCTGCCGGATGAGTAGTCAAGACATCTGCACTCTTGGAATACAACTTAATTTCTTTCGTTGTACGAATATCAACCTGAGTAAAGTAATCCTTATTGATGTCACCATCCTTAAGCACTTGCTTTTTCTGGAAGAGACCGGTATTTGTCAGAATATTCTGATCCTTCAGTTCTTTCTTTGTTCCGAAAACAAACCAAGCTGTGTTCAGTGCCTTATCTTGCTCAGCTACGGTTTTGGCTTTCGCTTCATTTTCGGCAGTAAGCACTTCTTTGTCAGTTGACAGGCCAGTCACAGCTGCATCCAGTTCCTGAATACGAATATTCTTAGAGGCAAGTTCAGCCTGCAATTCCTCGATACGCTGGGTTTTGGTTACCAATTCCTGGGTCAGAGATTCTACAGCTTTCTTCAACTGGGTAGAGTTATTCTTGCTACTTTTCAGCATAGCTTCCAGTTTAGCGATCTGCTCTTTGTTTTCTTGCATTTGTTTCTGGATAAATTCAATATCAGTGGCTATTTGCTGCTTAGCTGATAAAGAACCTTCTGAAACCGCACCACGCTGCAAGTCTACGCGGCTTTCGGCGGCATTGATTTGGCGGAAGCCTTCAGAGATATCATTGAAAGTACCCATCATTTCATCCAGTTCAGCATTACGCTGGGTAAGTTCCATCAAAAGAGAATCATTTTCAGCTTTCAGTTGGTCTTTACTTCCACCTGACAAGCCATCGCACGATGCCATAACGGCCGCACATACAATTAAAACTGCTAACTTTTTCATACGCTTTTGTTTTACGTTGGTTAATGAAGTTATTTAATCGTCTATTCCTGCTACTACTATTACTATTTCTCCACGCGGATCATTAGCTGTGAAATGCTCAATCAATTCAGTCAGACTGCCACGCACCGTTTCTTCGTGCATCTTCGAGATCTCCCGGGATACAGATGCCTGACGTTCCGCACCGAAATGCTCTGCAAACTGAGCCAACGCTTTCACCAGACGGTGGGGAGACTCATAAAACACCATGGTACGGCGTTCCTCTGCCAATATCTTCAGACGTGTCATACGTCCTTTCTTCTGCGGAAGAAAACCTTCGAAACAGAATTTTTCATTCGGCAAACCCGAAGCAACCAAAGCCGGCACAAGAGCTGTAGCCCCCGGCAAACATTGTACTTCAATACCATTGCGAACACACTCACGCACTACCAGAAAGCCCGGATCAGAAATTCCCGGTGTACCTGCGTCCGATATTAACGCAACAGTTTCACCTGCCTTTATTCTATTAACAACACTTTCCACCATTTTATGTTCATTAAACTTATGATGGGATTGCATTGCGTTCTTTATTTCAAAATGCTTCAGTAAGATTCCGGAAGTGCGCGTATCTTCGGCAAGAATCAAATCCGCCTCTGGAAACAGCTCTCCTATCTGCTCGTAGGACATTTTCTTTTTCCGGATAACCATATATTTTGAGTCAGAAAAAATTGCCGTACCCACAGCTCCAGCTTTCCAGAAGGAGTGGGAGTCTGTTCCGGGCACATCCGGCTCAAAATCGTGACCGTCATGCTTGACTGCTGCGACCTTCAGTCCCTGATTTTGAAGAAGCGGAATCAGCTTCTGGATCAGGGTGGTCTTTCCGGAATTCTTCACTCCGCAGACAGCCAGAATCAAAGGTTTCTTTTTCATGGATATACTCCCTAATCCTCTGGCTTTGGAGCAATGGTTTCCGGTACCGACGGCTGATTGGTTTCAGAGGTTTCGGCCATTTCCGGCGCAGAGGTCTTCTCCTCTGCCGTCGTCTCTCTGGATGATTCTTCTTCCTGAGAGGCCTCCGCTTTGGCGGCTGAGCTGCTTTCTGAAAGTGAGCTGTTTTCCTTTTTGCTCTCTGCGTCACCTTTGCTTTCCTCTGGAACAAGCTCCATGCCGGAGCCGGGAATGTAATCATCCGGCATACCGTCTATTGCCGCTGCGCTTGTTGTCTCCGCCATTTGGGTTTCCTCCGGCTTTAATACCGCTCCGCTGGTATTTCTTCGAATCACAGGAGCATGTCCCTTGTAGGTTTTGGAGTGATCCTCCGTCCGCTCGATTTCTTTTCCATTCTGATAGACCACTTTATAAGTAACCCACCGGCTTCCCTTTGTTCCGGCGCTTTTTACAATCTCCTGTCCCGGCTCCAGCGTTGGATCCTCCTCATATACGGGTGGCAAAAGCTCCATCTCTTCTACTTTTTTCGAATCCAGATCCCAGGTAATTCCCTCTTCCAAAACAGGAAGTCCGTAAATCGAAACAGAAGCCTTTTGGTTGGAATAGCTGGCACGGATTCCAATCGGTCCTTTGGAAGTATTGACAAAGCGAAAATCCGGTTCCTCCCAGCTGATCGTTGCGTCCTGCCCTGGAGTCACATAGTTCGGCTCAAAGGTATGGGAACGGCGAAAGGTGATTTTCATACCGGACTGGAAAACCACTTTATAAAGAGTACTGGAAATCTGGCATACCCCGCCGCCCACCTCCTGAACCACTGCACCGCTGTTATAAGCGGCGGCAGCCTGATAGCCCTTTTCCTCTGTACGCTGCCCAATTACCTGATTAAAGGAAAACTCTTCTCCTGGCTGAAGAATCGTACCATTAAGCGCCTGAGCAGCCAGACGGACATTGGTGTTGCGCTTTGCATTGCTGGTGGTTTCTGTTGTAAAGGAAGCCAGTGTTTTGTACTTTTCTTTTGCTTCTGCTTTCGTTACTTCAGCAGGAACCTGGGAGGTTTCAGCCGGAATGACAGCATCATAATCACGATTTTTCACAGCTTCCAGAATGTCTTCTGACAGCTTTTCCTGGTTGACTGCTGTTCCCGGAAGGCTTTCTCCAAATACAAAGCTTCCTGTTTGAATATCAAAGCTTTCCGGCCCGCTGTTTTTCGGTGCAGTATCCCACAGGTCTGCGCAGGCTGAGGCCTCTTTTGCCGCCAGTTCTTCCAGATTTTCCATATCAACCGTATATTCTCCCGGCTCTTCCTGGGTACAAATGGTATCCAGCAGCTTTTCAGCCTGAATCTGATAAAGATTGGAAACGGGATAGGTTTTCTCTCCCAGTGTTACTGACATACTCCAGGGGGTATGATTCAGAATGGTTTCCAGTGCCTTCTGACGATTCATACCCTTTACGGAAATACCATCTACTACGGTTTTTTCTTCAATGACAATATTTTCTGCGGCGTTCTCTGTTTCTATGGACGGCTTTTTCCCCTGACTGCGCATATGCACGATGGCTGCTGTTCCGGTGCCCAAAAGCAGCAGAGCGGCTGCGCCCCAGCAAAGGAGAATCCGTTTTCTTCGTTTCCGTTCCCGTTCAAGCCGTTTCAGCCGGGCATAGGGATCTCTGGACGAATACGGACGTTCTGAATGCTTCATATCCTGTTTCCTCTCTTTCCATGCTGATTTTTTGCAGAAAAGGGACATGTCCGCAACACAGACATGTCCTATTATGAAAGTCAGCAATCATTCATATATGTATGATACGAATTATATAAAAGGAACCTTTTTCTGTCAATATAGAATCCCAAAAGTAAACCATCTAAAGCCAGTGAAATTGCTGCAGTCCGATTTCAGAGGCTAGAGTAAATGACGTATCGGAATAATAATTACCCGCAGTACGCTGTAAATCAGCTTTTTCTGCCACTCCTGAGGAGGAATCTGGTACTGAGAGCCGTCCTGCAGAGCACCGTCCGGGTGCATATGGCGGCAGCTTTCCTTCATCTGTCCAATTTGCTTACGAAGCTGGGCATTGATTTCGGGACTGTCAATCACCAGCATCAGTTCCGTATCCAGATAAACGCTTCTCATATCGAAATTGCAGGAACCTACAATACTGATTCTATCATCTGCCAGGACAGTTTTTGTATGCTGGGCCTGTTTCCCCAGATACTCATAAATATGAACGCCTGCATCACGAATTTTCTTTTTCTGGTTCAGATAATCGGTACATCCAAAGGGATTGGTTCCATTTTCCACAGCATTAATCAGGATTTCTGTGGAGACTCCTGAATCAGTTACAGCTTTCAGATCCTGATACATTTTTTTACTGGAGATAATATAGGGAGTTTGTACCTGGACATCTGATGCCTGCTTCATCTCCTCAATCATTCTGTCCCAAATCCAGGGCTCCTTGTTTTTGGGCTCTATGGAATTGGTACACAGCTCAATTCTGTTTGTCTCTGTGGTTTCCAGCTCCCAGTCTGTAGGTGTGAAGGCTTCCGGATACCTCTGCTTTAACTGCTGGTAGTGAGCCTCCAGATTGCCTCCTTTTCCCTTCTTCCTGAAAATCCTGCTGTCTGGAAGGTTCCATATGCGCTCAAAATAATTCTGCAGCTGGCATAAGGACTCTCCTTTTCCGGGAACTGTTTCATAAACAAGAATATCCCGGTCCTCGTTGTAAAATTCCTCGTAGCATCCAAGAAAACGGTTGTCTGTATTTCTTCCGCCCAATATGTAGCCCCAGTTATCAGCAATCAGATATTTGTCGTGCATCCGATAATTGATTTTCCATGGAGTCAAAAAATTGATGGGATTATAAAAACGTGCCTCTACATTTTCATGAGAGGCCAACTGACGGAAATTGTCGCTGCCGGATAAAAACAGACCGGCATTGATGCCATCTACCAGAATCTGCACCTTCACGCCCCGGTTGGCTGCATTCCAGAGAGCAGCCATCATATCCTGGCCTCCGCTTTCATCCCGGAAATCAAAGGTAGTCAGCACAAGGCTTTCCTGGGCCTCTTCTACCAGGCGCAGCCGCCATAAAAGGGCATCCAGGTTCGTATCTACACTGCGTGCTCTTTCCTTTGCAAAGCCTTCCTCATCGGTTTTGACTGTATGAAAGGCTTCTCTTGCCGCCGCATCCGTTGTTTTGTGAAACAGCGGAGGAACCAGCAGACATACAGCCAGATAAATCAGGTAGAAAAAAACAGCCAGTCCCACATACTTGATGATCCGTTTTACCATTTACATGCCATCTCCGTTTCCTTTGTATTCGATTTCCGGAATCTGATTTCCGGCATTTAAATTACTTCTATTGTAACATAGAAACCTTCTGTTTATTAGATCTGGAAATGATAATATTCTAAATGAAAAATGAAATTTTTCTAATCATACATCTCAAACGTACAATTCCAGGCGCATAGAAAAACAGACCTGCCGGAAAGCAGGCCTGTTCGCTGAAATGTTTTTATTATTTAATTACAATTGCCTGAGACAGATGACGGGGAGTATCTGCATTCAGTCCCTTCTTTTCTGCCAGATAATATCCCATGGTCTGACCGATGAAGCCGATCATAGCTGCATTCTGCAGACTGTCGTAGCCGTAAGGCATATCCAGAGTATAGTCAACATCCTTGAAGTTCTCAGAAGCGTTATTGCCGATAGCCAGAATGGTTGCGCCGTATTCCTTCATCTGGGTCATCAGCTTTACATCTCCATCAACGGTTTCTTCGTTGCTGAGAAGAATGATCATGGTATTTTCGTCTACCAGGCTCATCGGTCCGTGACGATACTCCAGGCTGTAATATGCTTCAGAATTGCTCAGGCTCATTTCTTTCATCTTGTTCATGCACTCGTTGGCAATTCCGTAGTTGATGCCCTGTCCCAGAGTAATAAAGAGATTCAGCTCCGGATGCTCTGCAACAATTTTCTTTGCCATCTCATCGCTGAGCTTTAAGAACTCCTCAGACTGAGCAGCGTAGTCTGCCATAGCCTCGATTTTTTCTTTCTTTCCGCCTGCATAGAAGGCCAGAACTACAGACAGATAAATCATGCTGGTGAAGGAACGGGTCATAATTACGCTGTCTTCTGCAGTTTCCGGAGAAAGAATCATATAATCGTTGTACTTGGAGCTGTCAGCATCGCAGGTGATTGCCAGAGATTTTACGCCTGGGAAGCTGCGTACCTTATCAATAGCCATACGTACTTCGGTTGTATAGCTCTTACGGGTAATCGGAAGAACCAGGACCTTTTTGCCGTTTCCTACATAAGTCTCCGGGAAGTAGTACAGCTCAGAGCAGCACATTCCCTTAGCCGGGATCTTGGTGCAGGATGCAAATGCGTGAGCAGCAGCCTGTGCCAGATACAGGGAGGTTCCGCAGCCGGTAAAGATCAGCTCGTCATACTCCTCTGCAAATACCTGATCCAGAACCTTGTAAATATCTCCCAGGGTATTGTTGATTGCCTGGAAGGACTGGGGCTGTCCGTAAATTTCTTTGTAGGTAAGTTCGCTGTTTTTCATAGTCTTTCATTTCCTTTCTTTTTGTTTTGTATTCTGAATGATAATGTTGAAATTGTAACGGTTCAGGACGGGCATCTTCTTGTCTGGATTTTCCAACCAGTTCTCCCGCCGTCCTGAGTTGTTACCCGAAATTATTTTACACGTCCCTCAGAGCCGGCCAGACGGATGATCTTTCTTACATCCTCCTGCAGCTTCTCATTGGCAAACTGAGACAGCTTCCAGGAATGACCCTGATGATTCATGGTCTTTAAGCCCTCTTCATAATGCTCTACATATTTGTAGCGGATTTCTGTACCGAAGTTGATCTTGGCAACGCCCAGCTTAATGGCATCCTTAATGATCTCTTCTTTCATTCCGGTGCAGCCGTGAAGAACCAGCGGAATATCTGTGAATTTACGCACAGCCTCCAGAACCTCCAGATGAATATCCGGCTCGCCCTTGTAGTAGCCATGTGCATTTCCAATTCCAATTGCAAGAGAATCCGGCTGACAGAGGCTTAAGAACCGGCGAACCTCCTCCGGATCCACAATATTTTTATTTTCCATTACGGTTCCCATGTTATCCAGACGAAGCAGCTCTCCGATCTCTGCCTCAACCGGTACGTCGAAACATTTTGCAACCTTTAAAACCTCATTTGTCATTGCAGCATTTTCTTCAACCGGCTTCGTGGAACCGTCAATCATTAAGGAAGTGAAGCCCAGCTTTAATGCTTCCATGCAGATATCAAAGCCGTCGCCGTGATCCAGGTGAATTGCCACAGGAACGGATACCTTAGATGCGCACCATTTGCAGACATTTACAAACCAGTCATGTCCGGAATATGCGCCTGTGCTCACATAATGAGCCAGCATAATCGGGGATCCCAGATCCTCAGCCGCCTTGCAGACTGCCCAGATAATGTCATAGTTCCCGCCCTGGGTGTTGATGGCGGGTACTGCATAGCCATTTGCCGCTGCCTGCTGAAGCATTTCCTTACTTGTTGTAAGCATAATCATTTCCTCCATACATTATAATATAGTTTTTTGTGAAACCTTTATTTTTACACAGATATATCTGTGCAAAGAATCATTATCTCATGTACACTCGTATGTATATAGACCAAAAAGGTATGAGCAATGGTTTGCTCATAAGGTACTTTCCCTTTCAATCAATACTGTATCAAAATCAACATTCTCCGGCTGCTGTCCGTTCATCATCTGGGACAGCATATCAATCGCCGTTTTTGCAATCTCCCTCTGCTGAAATCCCAGGGTAGAAAGCTTGGGCGAACAAAGCCGGCTAATGCTGGAATCATCAAAACCGATGATGCGGATATCCTCCGGAACCCGAAGTCCTACCTGCTGAGCTGTAGTCATGGCAATGCAGGCCAGGGTATCATTCCGTCCGAAAATGCCATCTGCTGCCTTTCCCTTTCGAAAACGCTCCCTCAGCTCCTCTTCCAGCTCTTCCTGACTTCGGCAGCCGCAGACAATATTGTCCGGTCCTACCGAAAAGCCACTTTCCTTCATCTCGTCTACAAAGCCGCTGAACCGCATATCGTCTGCCGGACTTACATGGCCTCTGGCGCTGATTCTGTCTACATAAACAATATTTCTGCAGCCCTTTTCCATAAGATGGCGTACTGCCTTTCTAGCTCCTGTATACAGCCCTGTTTCCATAAGAGCTGCATGCTCCATGGGTTTTAAATGCAGCCGTCTGCGGAATACCACTACAGGAATTCCAGCCTGGGAAAGCTGGCTTACATACTCCTCCGGAAAGCTGGCAGAGCTGACAATAATGCCGTCATACTGCCTGCTGATCACCTGGGAGACAAACTCCGGTGTATTCCTGTTGGCACACAGAGAAATCAGATATCCAGCTTCATAGGCATACTGATCCATAGCGCTGACAATGCTGCTGAAGTACTCATTGGTAATGTGGTCGGCAATAAACAGAATCTGATTGCTCTTCTTTCCCTTCAGCGCCCGGGCCATATTGTTGGGCCGATAGTTGAGAGCACGGATAGCCTCTTCAACTCTTTGCCGCTTTTCCTTCGCCACGTATCGGTTGTTATTGACAACATAGGATACGATGGTTTCGCTGACACCGGCTGCTTTGGCCACATCAGCTCTTGTCACCCGCTCTCTGGAAGTTTCCATAAGCTTCATCCTCTTTCTCGATGTACACTCGTGTGTACTTGTTAAAGAATACAATAGAAATGAATGGTTGTCAAGGGTATTTCGTGAAAAACTAAAAAGATTTTTCCTGAATTTCTCTTTCTCCAGATCTGTCCTCCGGATGGACATGAATCATAATATCTTTCATGGACGGAAAGTCTTTTATCACCTGATTATGAACGTTTTCCGCAATGGCATGAGCCTCTCTCAGAGATTTGTCTCCGTCCACCCGGATTTCCAGATCTGCATAAACCCGGTTTCCGAACATTCTGGTGTGAAGCATATCAATTCCAAGAACCTCCTGCTGCATAAGAATAAAATCCGAGAGTTTTTTCTCATAAAAATCTCCGCAGGAGGTATCCAGCATTTTTTTAACGGAATCCTTTAAAACATCAAAGGCAACCTTTAAAATAAACAGGCAGATCACCACGCTGGCCACAGCATCCAGAACAGGAAATCCCAGCATGGCGCCTCCAATTCCCAAAAGAGAGCCTACAGAAGAAAGGGCATCGGACCGGTGATGCCATGCATCTGCAAGAAAAGCCGCAGAGTTTAACAATCTTGCATAGTAGCGGGTGTACCAGAACATAGCCTCCTTTGAAAAAATAGAAATCACTGCTGCCCAGAGGGCAATCGGTCCCGGAATTATGGCAGCTTCCGATGTTGCCATCATGATATGTTTGAGTCCTTCTGTTCCAATTCCAAGTCCGGTCAGCATCAGAACCATGCCAAGAATCAGAGCAGCCATACACTCCATCCGCTCGTGGCCGTAGGGGTGCTCCTTATCAGCATTTTTTTTGGCAAGCCGCACACCGAAACAGGCAACAACTGTGGTAAATACGTCTGAGGCTGAATGAATCGCATCGGAAACCATGGCTCCGGAGTGGCCACAGATTCCAGCCGCCAATTTAAAACTGCTTAAAATAATATTTCCAATAATTCCTACCAGAGAAAGTTTTCGAATTACATAGGCTTCCTCTGACATATGAGACAGGTTTTTTCTCACGGACAGAACCTCCGCTATTCCAAAGATACTGCTTTACTTTCAGAATATTCCGGAAAGAAGAAATGTTGCTGATACAGAGAATAAAAAAGAAGCTCGCAAGCGAGCTTCTCCGCCTGCGGCAGGTCGTTTCATCAGCCCAATTCTCTTCCAACCCATGGCGATCCTCGCGGAGCGTTTTTATGTCATAGGACGCACTTTCCTATGATATAAAAAACAGACGCAGCAACCGTCCCCCAACGTTTGCTGCGTCCCTCTATTTAAAACACTACCCCCTATGCAGGTACCTTTAGTCAAGTACCATGCGAGCTGCCCCGTATATACCTGCATCGTTCCCCAACGATGCCAGGACAATGCCTGCTTTTTTCTTGGAGACAGGCGTAAACTCCTCGTAATACTTCATAGTCAGATCCGTTAAAATCTTTCCTGCCCGGCTTACCCCACCGCCGATTACAAAAACCTCTGGATCTACAATATGAGTAACATAGGCCATAGCCAGCCCCAGATATCGGCAGGCTGTGTTCAGTGTTTCCATTGCCATGGAATCTCCGTCCTTTGCGCAGTCACAGACATTTTTTGCTGTTACTTTATCGCCAAATTTCCGAAGAGCCGACGGCTGTGTGCTTGCGGCCATATTCCGTCTGGCTTCTCTTGCAATTCCCGTTGCGCTTGCAACCTGCTCAAGACAACCTCTGCCGCCGCAATTACAAAATTCCTTCTCCTCATCACGCACATGAATATGCCCCAATTCGCCTCCGAGGCCGTGTACGCCTGCAATCACGTGGCCATTAATTACCACGCCGCCGCCTACACCGGTGCCCAGAGTCACTGCTACTACATTTGAACAGCCTTTTCCGCCGCCCTGCCACATCTCTCCCAGTGCGGCAACGTTGGCATCATTTGCTGCTTCACAGCGAATTTCTGCTCCCATCAGCTTCTGCATTTCTCTGGCAGGCCAGCAGTCATGCCATCCCAGATTGACACAGACCTCTACACACCCATCAGGCATAACCGGTCCCGGAACCCCCATTCCGATACCCTTAAGCTCGTCTGCGGTCAACCCGTGATCTGCCAGTTTTTCCTTTAATTTTTTTGCTACATCCGGTAAAATATGCTGTCCGCTGTCTTCCTTTCTGGTGGGAACCTCCCATTTATCGAGAAGCTCCCCCTCCAGAGTAAACAGTCCGCATTTTACCGTTGTTCCACCAATATCAATTCCCACACAGCACTGTTTCATTTTTAACATCTGCTCCTTTTATTTGGATGCCTCTTCTACGATGCGCTTCATCTCATCCCACTTTTTCTCCATATCTGCAACCAGTGCAAACTGTGTCCGCGCACGATCCAGATTGTGGTTCGGCCTGTGAATCCGGAAGTAATGATCTCCATCCAGATAATCGGTCAGGAAACGGGTACCGCATTCCAGAGTCATCAGCTTCGCACCCCATGGAAGCATCTCCAGCTCAGTTTTTGTCAGACTTCCTGCACATCCCTCCAGAAAACCTCTGGTATAGGCTGCAAACAACGGAAGAGACAGAGAAACCTTACTTAAATCAGTCTCATCCTCTTCTGCTGTATTCGCACCGAAACGGATAGAATCGCCGTAGTCAAATACAGAAGCACCCGGCATAATCGTATCCAGATCGATCACGCACAGAGCCTGTCTTGTCTTGTTGTCAATCATGATGTTGTTGAGCTTTGTATCATTGTGGGTAACACGGTACGGCATTTCCCCGCTTTTCAGCTTATCCATAACCACAGACATATCTGCTGCATGAGCCATTACAAAATCAATCTCAGCCTGAACATCCTTTGCCCGTCCGCATACATCTGCCTCCAGAACCTTTTTAAAGGTCTCGAAACGCTTTGGCGTATTGTGGAAGTCCGGAATTGTCTCTGTCAGATTCTCAACCGGATACTTCTCCAGAAGACGCTGGAAATGACCGAAAGCCTTTGCGCTCTGATAAAAATCTTCTTCAGTCTCAACGACGTCATAGGTGGTTGCATCATCAATAAACAGATACATTCTCCACCAGGAACCAATGCTGTCCTCGTAGGCGTCCTGTCCGTCCAGAGTCTTTACCAGAGTCAGAGTCTCTCTGTCCGGATCTCCGCCATTGGCAATAATCTGCTCTCTTAAAAATCCGGTTACTCCGGAAACGTTCTGAATCAGACCCTTGGGATCCTTAAACACATTTGTATTCATACGCTGCCAGATATAACGGTACTCCTTTTCTCCGTCCTTTGTAACCAGAAGGAAGGTATCATTAATATGTCCGTTTCCATACCGTCTGCACTCAACCGGAGTTCCTTTAAAAGCGAATTTTGCCACTGCCTCTTCTATTTTTGCGCAGGCACCTTCTGCAACTTTCTGATAGTCCATTATTTCTCCTCCCACAAACGCTCCGGATACAGACCGGCTTCCTTAAATCCACGGATTGCACTCATTACTTTTTCTTTATCTTCTTTGTAGGTTACGCCATACCAGCTGTCAGTGGAGCTTAAAACCTTAACGTCAGCCATTCCCTCTTTTAACATCTCGTCTACAACGAAGGGAAGGAAGTACTCACACTTCAGCGGGTTTACCGGCAGATTCTTATCCAGGAATGCAGAGAAGCGTCCCTTTAATTCACGGAAAATGCTGGGTGTAAAGCCCCACAGGTTCATGGAAACCTCTGTTCCCTGTGGAAGCGGATTCCAGGTTGCTCCGTCATCCTCTGTAAATTCAGCCTGCTCTCCATGCTTTTCAATCTTTGTTCTTTCTACAATATCAGTCAGCATTCTGTTCTCATCAACAGAGCATACGCCTCTGGCAACATGGCCATTGTCGGTCAGAGTCTTGTACAGATCGTAGCTTACCATGGTGTAATGGCAGATGTCATCATCCTCCATGCTGCAAAGCTGATCGTAAATGGTCTTGAATGCAGATTTTCCGTAGTAATCATCTGCGTTAATGACTGCAAACGGTGCATCTCCGATTTCCTCTGCACAGCAGAGAATTGCATGGCCAGTTCCCCACGGTTTTACGCGTTCTTCCGGACAGGTATAGCCTTCCGGCAGCTTATCCAGCTCCTGATATACATAAGCAACCTCTGCGTGCTGCTCCATGCGTTTTCCAATGTGCTCCTTAAAGTCCTCTTCGATTGCCTTCTTGATGATAAATACAATCTTCTCAAATCCAGCTGCCACTGCATCATAAATGGAAAAATCAATAATCAGATTTCCGTACTCATCTACAGGGTCAATCTGCTTGAGTCCGCCATAACGGCTTCCCATTCCTGCTGCCATAATTACCAGAACCGGTTTCTTTTTCATGATAACAACCTTCCTTTATTTTTAATTAAACTGCTTTTTGCAGTTTTTTCCAATCCCCTGGCGCAATCATCGCCTATCGCTCCCAATCCCATAAAAATGGATCATTTAATTTCGCAAGATATTCCTTCAGCAGACTGCGGAATTTTAAAATTCTCGGATCGCTGCTGTCCCGGTCAATCACTTCCGGATTCAGCTGGAAGGGATCCTTCTTATCATCGTACAGATATTCCTTCTGCTTTTCATCCGGCATATAGCCATTATAAATCACGTATGTATATTCCGGCGTTTTGATTCCGCGCCATCCATGGGCCTTGTGAGTCAGCCCCAACGCCGCATAGGCAGATACGCTTTCCGGCATTCCCGGATAGGAACATAAAAACATATAATCCGGCGCGTCTGTGCTTTCTTCTCCCAGAACTGCATCCTTGTGGCTCATTCCCTCACAGGTATCCGGAACGGAAAGCTCCAGAAGCTCCAAAAGCGTAGGCATATGATCCGGGCTGGCAAACATTCTGTCACAGCTGCCAGGATGGATCCGTCCCTTCTGACGGAACAGAAGCGGGATATGGATCGATTCCTCATACCACACATTTTTGCTCATTCTTCCGTGAGAACCAAGCATCTCGCCATGATCGGCTGAAAGCACCACCAGAGTGTTTTCCTCCATTCCATGCTCCTTCAGATACTGGGTGATTCGTCCAAACTGCTCGTCAATTCCGTATACTGCTGCAAAATACTGACGGGCAATAACCTCCATCTCCGGAGTTCTCTTTTCCTCAGGTACATTGGGTCTCCAGTTCACAGGCATATCCTTAAACTTCTCATAATAGCGGTCAGGAACCAGCTCATAGGGAAGATGCGGTGGATTGTAGGATACGAACAGCGCAAAAGGCTCGTCCTTGTCCTTATGACTGTCCATATATTCCAGCGCCTTATCTGTCTCATATTCTGCCGACCACTTACCTGGACGAATTTGTTCCGGCGTATCCTGCCAGTAATGAGGATTCAGATGATCATCACAGGCACCATAAGACAGCCAGTAATCAAAGCCCTGTCTGCGCTCTCCCGGCGGCGTATAGGCATCCCAGTGCTCTGCGCCGGATTCCGGATGTTCGCAGAAATTCTGCTCTGAAGCATCCAGATGCCACTTTCCGATATAAGCAGTCTGATATCCGCTGTCTTTTAATACATTTCCAATGCAGGTTTCCTGAGGCTTTAACATCAGCTTTTCTTCCAGACCGATTTTGCAGTTGGTCCACAGACCAATAGAAAGCGGATATTTTCCCGTCATCAGACATCCCCGATGAGGCGTACAGAGGGGGAAAGTGCTGTAGGCATGGTCAAACTGCAGGCTTTCCTGAGCAAACTGATCCATGTTGGGCGTCTGCACCTGATCCTGATTTACACAGCCCATGGCATGATACCGCCACTGATCTGCAAACACATAAATTAAATTTGTTTTCATAAGCAACCCTTTCTTTTCTCTTGATTCAAAAGAACTAAAAGGGCACCCTGAGACGGAAGAACTCCATCTCAGGGTACCACAGTTTTCTGGCATTTGCCGCTTTGCTAAAATTACCAGTAAAGCTTCCAGTCAGTAATCATCCTGGTCAGTGCTTCCATATAGAAATAATCTCCCCATGTGTTACACTCATCTACGCCCCTGTTTTTACAGGTGTTTTCTTTGGAATCTCTTGCATAGGTTCCGTGAAGCAGAATGCCGTTGGACTTGGTAATATCCTTATTACCGCACTTTTCATCCAGAGCATACATCATGCGGTATGCTGCGTCAAGATATTTCTTTGCTTTTTCCGGCTCAAGATATTTTGCCATCTCGAAGATACCACAGCATGCAATTGCAGCTGCTGAAGAATCTCTCGGCTCATCACTTCCTGTATCAAAATCGAAATCCCAGTAAGGAATTAAATCCTCCGGCAGATGCTCTACAAAGAAATCGGTTACTCTGCAGAACAAATCAATATAAGAAGGATCCTTCAAATAACGGTAACTCAGCGCGATTCCATAAACTCCCCATGCCTGTCCACGCGCCCATGCAGAACCGTTTCTATTACCCTGGTGGGTTACACCGTAAGTCGGCTCTCCGGTTTCCATATCAATAAAATGAGTATGATAGGTAGAATTATCCGGGCGAAGGATACATTTCATCGCTGTCTTAATATGGTTTTCAGCCATTTGAGCATAATGTCCATCACCAGTCACCTCACTTGCCCAGTAAAGAATCGGCAGATTCAGCAGACAGTCGATAATCATACGATATTCTTTCGCTTCTCCTACGTTACCCCATGCCTGTAAAAACTGACCCTTCTCTCTGTAACGAGATGCCAGGTGATCTGCTGCCATCAGAGCAGCTTCCTTTGCCCGCTCATTTCCTGTAAGCTTGTAAGCTGCTACGCAGGAAAGGCTGAACAGAAAGCCCATATCATGATGGTTTACATCAATCTTATTGAGAATTCTGTCATGGAAGCTTTCTACCTGTACTTCTGCTGCCTTACGGAATGCCTCGTCTCCGGTAAACTCATAAGCCAGCCAGATAACGCCTGTCCAGAAGCCTGTTGTCCATTCTACGTTCTCCGTTGCTTCGTAAAAACCATCAAAGCTGTTGGAGGACTGGAAATGATCGGTATATTTCGGCAGATTTGCCTTTACAATCTTTACCGCTTCCTCCAGTGCCTTTTTTGCACCCTCTGCATCCATAACAGGATAGTTCATGATTGACTCAAATGTCTGTGCCATAATAATTCCTTCTCCTTAATATTAGCCTAAAACAATTAGCTGTAAAATCTTAGCCCTTGATACCGCTGGCAGCAACACCCTCAACGAAGAAGCGCTGACAGCTTAAGAATACAATTACAACCGGAATCAGGGAACAAACAGATGCTGCCATGATCCATGCATAGTCGGCGCCGTACTGAGAAATAAACATACGGATACCAAGCTGAACGGTCTTTAATTCCTGGGTCTTTAAGTAAATCAACGGTCCCATGAAGTCGTTCCAAACATTGGTGAATGTGAAGATGGTCAGGGTAGCCATACCCGGCTTACCTAACGGGAAAATGATTTTGGAGAAAATACCAAACTCATTCAGTCCGTCAATTCTTGCAGCCTCACACAGCTCGTCCGGAATACTGATGTAGAACTGTCTCATCAGGAATACGCCGAATGCGGAGAAAGCCTGCATCAGCATCAGTCCGATATGAGTATCGTTCAGTCCCATTTTAGAAACCAGGATGAACTGAGGAACCATGTATACCTGCCACGGAACGGCAATGGTAGTAACATACATCAGGAAAAGAGTATCTCTTCCTTTGAAGTGACATTTTGTGAAACCATATGCTGCGAAACAGCTGGTGCACAGCTGAATTGTTGTTGTACACAGGGTCAGCTTTGCAGTGTTCTTAAAGAAAGTAAGCAACGGAAGCTTTTTCCAGATTGTGGAATAGTTTTCCGGATGCATTGTCTCCGGCCACCATCTCATGGGGATAGAGAAAACGTCTTTATTCAGCTTTAATGAAGAAATTACCATCCAATAGAACGGAACCAGCATGAACAGGGCCAGACAGATCAGAAGGATGTAAAGTATTGTCTTTGTTATTTTTTTCTTGGCTTCCATACCTTTCCCCCCTTATAAATCCTTAGACCACTTCTTCTCACCGCTGAACTGAATCAGAGTGATAAGCAGTACAATTGCAAACAGTACAATTGCGCCTGCACTAGCCGGACCAAACTCCCAGCTTGTAAATGCTTTTTCATAAATGAAGTTAACCAGTGTCTTGGTTGCGTTACCAGGACCGCCGCCGGTCATAACGTATACCAGGTCAAATACCTTGAAGCACTGAATGGTCAGCATAATTAATACGAAGAAGGTTGTCGGTGTCAGCATGGGAACAGTGATGTACAAAAGCTTCTGGAAGCCATTTGCACCGTCGATGCTTGCAGCCTCATACAGAGAACTAGAAATACCCTGCAGAGCAGCCAGATACACGATCATGTAGTAACCCATATACTTCCATACGCTTACGATGGAAACCGCTACCATAGCCCAATCCTTATCAACTACCCACCTAGGAGGCTCACTGATGCCGATAAATTTCAGGAATTCGTTAACCGGTCCAAAATCAGGCTGGAACAGCATGTTCCACACAGCGCCTACCGCAACGATAGAAGCGATATATGGGAAGTAAAATGCGGTTCTGAAAAATGCCACGCCTTTGATTTTGTTGTTCAGAAGAACTGCCAGCAAAAGTGCCAGAACCAGCGTGGGAAGAACTGTCATCAGCGCATAGGATAAGGTATGTACCAGTGCGCCGCGGAAAACTCTGTCGCCAAAAACTTCTGTAAAGTTCTGCAGTCCTACAAACTGCATCGGTCTCTGTGAACCATCCCAACTCATTACACTCAGAACAAAAGAAAAAATAACCGGAACAAATACGAAAAGGGAATATCCGATCAGGTTCGGTAAAATAAAGGCATAACCTGTCATATTGGTCCGCAATGCTCTCTTCTGTTTGGATGTCAGCTTACTCATATCCATCCTCCTCAGATTTTATCTGTTTAAAAGGCGGGGCTGGTATTGCACCAGCCCGCTCATTTGGTTTATCACCAGCCCTTAATTTCTGCTACTCTCTCCTGAAGCTCTGCAAGACCATCGTCTACAGAGTAGGATTCAATCATAATTAATTCATGTACTTCGTTCAGCACAGTACGGATTTCCTCGATCTTCGGATCCAGCGGACGGTCAAAGGAATAATGGGTATATTCCAGAGCCTCTACATTGCTTTCACCCTCCGGGAAATTCTCAGCTGCTGCGATAGTCTTCAGTGCTTCCTCAGACGGAATACCAGTAAATACGCCCTGTGCTGCCAGAATGGTTGCTGCTTCCTCAGAAGAAGCAAACTTCACGAAATCCCAAGCCAGATCCTTCTGGTCGGTAAATGCGCTGATTGCGATAGGAGTCAGAGCACCAACGGTATAACCAGCCTCTGTATTCTCCGGATGCGGGATGGTTGCAATTCCCCAGTTGAAGCTGGTCTCGCCTGCTGCATGGGACTGCATCATGGTTGCGATGAACCAGGTACCCATCGGCATCATAGCACACTGCTGATTCTTAAATACAGATGTATAGTGGATGTTTGCAGTCTTTAAGGTTGCATAGTCCTGAATGTAGCCATTCTTCTGAAGAGCCAGAGCCTCTTCATACCAAGGCTTCATAAAGCTGTAATCCTTTTCAACTACAGTATGCTCACCGTCCTGTACTGCCCAGTTGGTAACCAGTGCCTGCCAAGTATGATTGTGAGAGCCATATACCTTGCTGCTTCCCTCGCCGCTGGTCAGCTTTGCTGCCAGATCGTAATACTCCTGCCATGTCATATCATTGGACGGATACTCAACACCTGCTGCATCAAACAGATCCTTGTTGTAGTACAGAACATACCAGTCATTTCTGTAAGGCAGAGCATAGGAAACACCATTGTACTGCAGCTGCTCAGCAGCTCCCTTGTAAATGGATAAATCCAGATTGTCCTTCTTGATGAATTCATCAATTGGAAGCAGCTGCTCTTTGTCTGCCATCTGAAGCATGGAACCCATATCCTTAACCCAGATAACATCCGGATCCGGCTGTGCTGCAGAAAGGCTGATACCCAGAGAGTTGTTATACTCATCTGCAGAGGTATCGATAATCTTAATCTCTACATCCGGATTCTTTTCCTCATAGGCATCGATCACTGCCTGGAACTGAGGAGTGGATTCATTGTCCCATGTAGTAACAGAAAGGACCTGCTTTCCTTCTGCACTGCCGGTCTCTCCTGAAGCCTCGCTTCCAGCTGCTGCATTGTTTCCAGCGTCAGACTTGCTGCCGCCGCAGGCAGTCATAGCACCGCATGCCATGACTGCTGCCATTGTCATTACGACTACCTGTTTCTTTTTCATGATAACCCTCCATTTTTTCGACGGAAGCGCTCCGCCGTTGTTAAGATAAGTGTAACAGGAACATATCGTTTTCTGAATCAACAATTTTCGGATTTTGATTTCTTTTTTTTAGACATGTTTTTTCTTTCTTTTTGAAAAACATATACAATTTTCCTATTCTATTACTATTTTTATATTTTATGTACATTTTGCATTGAAAGGATGGTTTTTTTTGTGTATAATAACATAGGAATTGTAAAAGAAAGGATGATTATGAACAAAAAAATACCTCGAACTTTTCAAAAAAAATTGATTTTTTTTAATTTTCTGACCATTATCTGTATTGCCTCTGCCATCAGTTTTTATACCTTTTTTTCTTATAAAAATGATGTCATTGCCAACGAAACAGAAAACTCTGTCAACAGACTTCACTCGCTTTCTGCCCGACTGGATATTGCATACACAGAGATGATCAATATTGTCCAGAACTGTGCCAGCAGAAAAACGCTGTTTCTCAATTCGACCCGCAGCACTTACGCACATTCCGATGAGATACAGCTGTATTCGGCAAATGTTTTAAAGGATCTCTGCGCAGTTTCCGGCTACAATCAGTATATTAATCAGATCATTGTATACGAAAAGGATTCTGTGTGTCTCCAGGCCGGAACCTCCTATGGAAGTCTCCAAGCGCCGGAAGCGCTGATGAAGACGCCCTGGTTTGATACCCTCCTTACAAGAGAACTGCAGGCCTACGAGCTGACGCTTCAGGACAATATTTTCTTTCCCTACACAAGACGGGATCCTAAGGTGCTTCCCCTGCTGCGCCCCTGGGAGCATGTTTCCGCCGAGGCCCCCAGAGATGCCTGGGTTTATCTGGCCATTTCTCCCATGCTGTTTGAGCAGTCCCTGTCCTTCATGCCACAGGATAAAAACATTACGATTCTGACAGCGGACTATACCACCATCAGCTCTATAAATATGGAAAAACCCCAGCTTGACTCTGCCAGGCTGATTTTAGCAGAGCATCCGGAAATTTCCGGACATATTATCGAGCATGTCAATGGAAATGACTGTGTCATTGCCTGGGAACGGCAGCCTGTCAGCGGGCTGATTTTCTGTGAGATTCTTCCGATTAAGGAAATGCCTCTGGACAAGCAGGTTCTTTATACTACGATTTTCCTGATTTTTATGTCCGCCATGGTAATCGGCCTTGCCCTTTCCCTGCTGTTTTCCAGAAACCTGATTCGTCCTATCGATCGGCTGACCAGGCACATTAGGGTTATTTCAACTGGAGAGTTCACCAAAAACCCAGATATTGAAACAAAAGATGAATTTGGTCTCATCGGAAAACAGATCAATGAAATGTCATCCCGGATTTCCGAACTCATGGACAGCCGAATCCAGGATGAAAAAGAAAAAATGGATATGGAAATCAAGATCCTTCAGGCCCAGATCAATCCTCACTTCCTGTACAACACTCTGGACTCCATCAAATGGATTGCCACCATGCAGCACAGCACAGGAATTGTAAAGGTTGTTTCTGCCCTCTCCTCCCTGCTGAAAAATATGGCAAAGGGCTTTAATGAAAAAGTAACAATCCGTCAGGAGCTTGATTTTTTGGAAAACTATATTACAATTGAAAAGATCCGTTATATTGAATTATTTGATGTGGAGATTACCGTAGATGATCCGGCGCTTTACAACGCCCGCATTGTCAAGCTGACCCTGCAGCCCATTGTAGAAAACAGTATCTTCTCCGGAATCGAACCCAGCGGAAAGCCAGGGCTGATTCAAATTCATATTTATGCAGAAGACCAGGTGCTTTACATCAGCA
>ERZ650918.1118-NODE-1118-length-25125-cov-3.605624_pt1 | contig 25125 bp, 20 predicted proteins | sample MGYA00514758_ERZ650918 | MGnify/ENA metagenome assembly ERZ650918 | reverse complement strand
TATGCTATCAGGAAGTAGCCCACTGTCTGGAGAAATCAATCTCGAAGATTGAAACCGCTATCTTGAATGCGCTGGAAAATACACCTCCCGAACTGTATGCCGATATCGTGCACAATGGTATTTATCTGGCAGGCGGTGGTGCATTGCTCCGCGGACTCGATAAGCGTTTGACTGATAAGATTAACATTCCGTTCCATATTGCTGAGGATCCCCTGCATGCTGTTGCCAAAGGTACGGGTGTGGCGTTGAAGAATGTGGATCGTTTCTCATTCCTGATGCGGTAATAAAGGCATATGCGAAATTTACTGAACTTTCTTATTAAATACAACTACTGGTTCCTCTTTCTACTGTTAGAGGCAGCCAGTTTTGTTTTATTGTTCCGCTTCAATTACTATCAGCAGAGTGTATTTTTCACATCGGCCAATAGTGTGGCGGGGAAAGTTTACGATGTTTCGGGAACTATTACTTCTTATTTCCATCTGAAATCTGTCAATGAGGACTTGCTCGACCGTAATATGTGGCTGGAGCAACGAGTGGCATTTCTGGAGAAAACATTGAATTATAAAGGAATGGACTCTGTCCGGCTCTATAGTCTGGAACGGCTTGAACCGGAAGAATACCAGATATTCAAGGCGAATGTCATCAAAAACAGTCTGAACCGGGTGGATAACTATATTACTCTTGATGAAGGTTCGTCTGCAGGTATCCGTCCGGAAATGGGCGTGGTAGATGCTAATGGAGTAGTGGGTATTGTCTATAAAACTTCTCCGCATTACTCTACCGTTATTCCGTTGCTGAACAGTAAATCGAGCATCAGTTGTAAGATTGTAGGCAGCGAGTATTTTGGTTATTTGAAGTGGGAATATGGAGATTCTCGCTTTGCATATCTGAAGGATTTACCTCGTCATGCTGAATTCAACTTGGGTGATACGGTGGTGACAAGCGGCTATTCCACAGTATTTCCGGCAGGAGTCATGGTGGGAACGGTGGATGATATGTCCGATTCTCACGACGGTCTCTCTTATCTGTTGAAGATAAAACTGGCTACGGATTTCGGTAAGGTGAGCAATGTGCGGGTAATTGCCCGTACCGGACAAGAGGAGCAGAAAGCGCTGGAGAAGGAAGAGGAGAAGTGATGGAGTGATAAGGTGGTAGAGTGATAGGAGTGATAATCTAATTTAACATAGTAACCCCAATTGTCAATTATCAATTGTCAATTGTTAATTAAGAAAACGTTGGTTCTCAATTATTTGCATAAAATAGGTTGGTTTGTCGGTTTGGTACTATTGCAGGTACTGATACTGAATAATGTGCATATTGCCGGATATGCCACTCCTTTTCTATATATCTATCTCATACTGAAATTCGAGTCGGAAACGCCGCGGAATGCTTTGATGCTGTGGGCGTTTTTCCTGGGATTGACGGTGGATATCTTCTCGGATACACCGGGTATGAATGCTGCGGCTACGGTGGCTCTGGCTTTCTTACGCCCTACTTTCCTGCGTCTGTTTGTACCGCGGGATACGCTTGAAAATATAGTTCCTTCGGTTAAGTCGATGGGGATTGTTCCTTTCCTGAAGTATTTGATTGTTAGCGTTTTTATTCATCATGCAATATTACTTACCATAGAGTTCTTTTCGTTCGCCCATATCGGAACGTTGCTGCTGAGAATTGTGGCAAGTGCGTTGCTGACTGTAACCTGTATCATGGCTATAGAAGGAGTGAAGAAGAAGTAAGATGGCAAAAGATTATACACTTGAAAAGCGGAAATTAGTGATAGGTGGGGTAGCAATTGTGATTGTTATCATTTATATCATGCGTCTTTTTGTGTTGCAGATCATGACTGATACTTACAAGAAGAACGCAGATAGTAACGCTTTCCTCAATAAAATCCAGTATCCTTCGCGCGGTGCGATTTATGACCGCAATGGAAAGTTGCTGGTGTTCAATCAACCTGCGTATGATATCACATTCGTACCGCGAGAGGTGACAGAACTGGATACTCTCGATTTTTGCCGTACACTGAATATTACGAAAGAGCAGTTGCTGAAGCGAATGAAAGATGTGAAGAACCGCTGGATGAATCCCGGTTATTCCAGATATACGCATCAGGTATTTATGACGCAGCTCTCAGCGGAAGAGTGTGGTGTGTTTCAGGAAAAGCTTTTCAAATTTCCGGGTTTTTATATTCAGAGGCGTACTATCCGGCAATATACCTATAATGCTGCTGGGCATGCTTTGGGGGATATCGGTGAAGTTTCAATGAGAGATATTGAGGCTGATGATTATTATATCCGTGGTGATTATGTAGGTAAGCAAGGTATAGAGAAGTCATACGAGAAATACCTGCGTGGTGAAAAGGGGGTAGAGGTTTTGCTTCGTGATGCGCACGGGCGTATTCAGGGGCATTATATGGATGGTAAACTGGATAGGCCGTCGGTACCGGGCAAGAACCTGAAATTGGGATTGGATATTGATTTGCAGATGTTGGGTGAGCGTTTGATGAAGAATAAAATCGGTGCTATTGTGGCTATTGAGCCGGAAACGGGGGAGATTTTATGTCTGGTATCGGCACCTAATTTTGATCCGCATCTGATGATCGGACGTCAGCGTGGGAAAAACCATAATATGTTGCAGAAAGATAAACAGAAGCCGTTGTTGAACCGTGCGATTATGGGTGTTTATCCTCCGGGATCTACTTTCAAAACAGCCCAGGCGCTGACATTCTTACAAGAAGGTATCATACAGCCGTCCACATCGTTTCCCTGTTCTCATGGATTTATTTATGGAGGCCTGCGTGTGGGATGTCACGGACATGGATCTCCACTTCCGTTGATACCGGCAATTGCCACTTCGTGTAATGCTTATTTCTGTTGGGGGCTTTATCGCATGTTTGGTGATAAGAAATACGGTTCGCCGCAGAATGCACTTACTGTATGGAAAGATCACATGGTTTCTCAAGGATTTGGTTATAAGCTGGGAACGGATTTGCCGGGTGAGAAACGCGGATTTATTCCAAATGCAGGTGTTTATGATAAGGCCTATCGTGGATCATGGAATGGATTGACGGTAATTAGTATTTCTATCGGTCAGGGTGAAGTTCTAAGTACACCTTTGCAAATGGCAAACTTGGCGGCTACCATTGCCAATCGTGGTTATTTTGTGACTCCGCATATCGTGAAGGATATTCAGGATGCAGAATTGGATAGTACCTACCGGGAACGTCGTTACACTTCTATCGACCGCTCTTATTATGAAGAAATTGTAGAAGGTATGCGGGCTGCTGTTACGGGAGTTACCGGAAGTGCTACTTGCCGTATAGCCGGGGCGATCCTGCCGGGGGTAGAAGTCTGTGGGAAGACGGGTACGGCACAGAATCGCGGACATGACCACTCTGCATTTATAGGTTTTGCCCCAATGGACAAGCCGAAGATCGCTATTGCTGTTTATGTGGAGAATGGTGGTTGGGGGGCAACCTACGGAGTACCTTATGGTGCTTTAATGATGGAACAGTATTTGAATGGAAAACTTTCGCCTGCCAGTGAGGAAAGAGCAGAAGAAATGAGTAATCGTGTGATAATGTATGGTGACGAGGAGAGATAGTATATGGAAATCACTGGATTGGGTAACAATCTGTGTTTACTTGATTCTGATTGCATTCGGTTGGTTCAGCGTTTGCGGGGCAAGCTATGATTATGGTGACCGCGACTTCTGGGATTTCTCCACTCGTGCAGGCAAACAATTGGTTTGGATCATCTGCTCTTTCGGATTAGGATTTGTGCTGTTGATGCTTGAAGATGATATTTATGATATGTTTGCCTATCTGATTTATATAGCACTTGCCATATTACTTGTGGTTACTATCTTTATAGCTCCTGATACGAAGGGATCGAGGTCGTGGCTGGTTATGGGGCCAGTAAGTTTGCAGCCGGCGGAGTTTGCCAAGTTTGCTACGGCACTGGCGTTGGCCAAGTATATGAATTCCTATTCGTTCACCATGAAGAACTGGAAGAATATCTGGATGATGGTTTTTCTTATTCTGTTCCCGATGATGCTTATTATCTTGCAGCGAGAGACTGGATCCGCATTGGTATATACTGCTTTCTTTTTGGTTCTGTATCGGGAGGGGATGCCGGGTGTGGTTCTGTTTTCCGGGTTGTGTGCGGTAGTTTACTTTGTGGTAGGCATTCGTTTTGATCAGGTGTTTATTGCCGATACGCCGACGCCGATAGGGGAGTTTGCCGTACTTTCGATGGTCTTGCTGTCTGCGGCAGGAATGGTATGGGTTTATAAAAAGAAATGGGAACCGGTACGTAATATATTGTTAGTTACCATTGGAGTGTTGTTAATCGCTTATTTTATATCGGAATATGTGACTCCGTTTAATTTGGTTTGGGTGCAATGGGGACTGTGTATACTGGTAGTTGGGTACCTTATTTTCCTTTCGTTAAGTGAACGTCATCTTAGTTATTTCCTGATAGGTATGTTTGCTATCGGTTCTATCGGTTTCTTATATTCCAGTGATTACTTCTTTAATAAAGTATTGGAGCCTCACCAGCAGATACGTATCAAGGTGGTATTAGGCATGGAAGAAGATTTGGCTGGTGCCGGATACAATGTCAACCAGTCGAAGATAGCTATCGGTTCCGGTGGTTTGACAGGGAAAGGATTCCTGAACGGTACTCAGACTAAGCTGAAATATGTACCCGAACAAGATACAGATTTCATCTTCTGTACGGTAGGTGAAGAAGAAGGATTTATAGGTTCTACTGCCGTGCTACTCTTATTCCTTATATTAATACTCCGTCTGATTGCTGTGGCGGAACGGCAACCGTCTACTTTTGGTCGAGTTTATGGGTACTCAGTCGTTAGTATATTCCTGTTCCATCTATTTATTAATGTAGGTATGGTGTTGGGATTGACACCTGTGATTGGTATTCCGCTGCCATTCTTTAGTTATGGCGGTTCTTCGCTTTGGGGATTCACTATCTTGCTGTTCATCTTTCTGCGGATTGATGCAGGACGCAAAAAGAGACTGTCAGCGTTTTAATTTGATTCCTACATCGTTGATGCCGGGAAGAACTTCGTCCGGTAGAAGGTGTATAATTTTGAAGCGGTATTCCCCGGCTTTTCCAATACGAACGAAGCCTGCTGGGAGAGTTGATTGATATAACCCGCCCCAGCCATCTCCTAACCAAATACCTGCATTGTCAGCAAGTCGCAGTTCCAATGTATCCCGCTTGATATTTAGGGCTTCCGGACTGTCGTAGTAGATGAGTAAGGGCAGATTCTGATAAGGATAATTGTTCCGGTTTCTCACTTCTACGGATACATTGTAGAGTGTAGCGGAGTCTGCAACCGAAACATTGAAAAATAGTGTGTCATTCCGCTGCCAGCCTTCCGTTGGCAGGGATTGAAAAGAATGATATACAGTCTGTTCATCGCAGGCTGTGTGGAAGCTTGCGATGAACAGCAGTATTAAACTCTTCAGGAGAGATGTTTTATTCTTGAGCAGGTTTTTCATTTCCGGCTGGTTTCTCTCCTTGTGGTCTGGGTGGATTGTTGGGGCGCTTGGGTTTGTTACGCCTGGGTTGTTCTCCCCGTCGCTGATCGCCTTGTGGTTTGGGCTGATCGCCTTGTGGTTTGGGCTTATCACCTTGCGGTCTGGGCTCACCTTGTGGGCGTGGCCTGGATTGTTGATCTCCGGGTTGATTCGGATTTCCTTTTTTCTTTTTCTTGCGGTTGTTATTACCGCCGTTTCCATTTCCGCCACCGTTATTTTCTCCGCCATTTTTACCTTTACGACTACGGTCGAAGCGGGTTAAGCTTTCCTGTTCCAACAAATCTATCGGCTTCTTGGGTTCCACTTGGCGTGCTTCTTCTACAAGACTTTCAGGTTTAGTACCCCGTTTGTTCATACCGATGATTTCAAATGCACGCTTACCACTGATTGTTACCAGATTGGCAGGAATGTTCTTGTCGGTAGAGTAGGTTATCTGATTGCTTAGAATATCTGCCTTGAAGAAATAGAAAGTACCGTCTTTGGTTTCCAACTCGATCTCTCTGGAAGGAAGACGTTTCTGGGCTTCCACATAGCAGTCCACTTCATAGTTGAGACAGCATTTCAGTTTGGCACATTGTCCTGCCAGTTTTTGCGGATTGAGAGAAATATCCTGATAACGGGCGGCACTTGTGGATACTGACACGAAAGAGGTCATCCAGGTGGCACAGCAGAGCTCGCGTCCACAAGGACCGATGCCACCGATTCGTCCGGCCTCCTGGCGTGCACCAATCTGCTTCATTTCAATACGGACATGGAAAGCATCTGCTAATACCTTGATCAGCTGGCGGAAGTCTACACGTTCGTCGGCAATATAATAGAAAATAGCTTTGTTGCCGTCCCCCTGATATTCCACATCACCGATTTTCATGTTGAGGTTCAGGTTGAGGGCAATCTGCCGGGCACGTATCATGGTGTCATGCTCGCGTCCCTTGGCTTCATTATATTTGTCCATATCTACCTGCTTGGCTTTGCGATAGATGCGCTTGATATCAGCCTCAGACTTGATGTTAGCTTTTCGCATTTGTAGCGGAACAAGGCGTCCGGTTAGGGTCACTACACCGATGTCATGTCCAGGCGTTGCTTCTACGGCCACGATGTCGCCCTTTTCAAGAGGTATATGGTTGCTATTGCGGAAATATCCTTTGCGGGTATTCTTGAACTGAACTTCTACCAGGTCGCTTTCTTCTCCGTTTCCGGGAATGTCGGCCAGCCAGTCGTAGGTGTTCAGTTGCTTGTCTTGCCTGCCGCAACTTTTGCAGCAGAGACTTCCGCTTCCGTTATGTAGTTTAAAATCCATTTTTTTATTTATGATTGAGATTACTACTATATATCTGATTTCTACTGTTTCAGTAGAACTATCATTTTCAATGAAAAATCAAAGAAGACCATCCTTGCATTTACATTTTGCTCAATATGTATCTGCGCTTCGCTCAATTCATCCATCATTCCCATTACATTCCGTTCGTTGATAAAAGGGGCGAAGCGAGTGGCAAAGTTTTGTTCGGGCAAAGTCATGTAACTCATCTCTTTGCAATGCAGGTTGTAGATGAAATTCTCGCGTATCATACGCTGGGCGTATGTCAGGAAGTTCTTCTGTCGTTCGCGTCCCATGCCTGCCAGTTGCTCACTCCATTGCTTCATTTCACGTATCTTCCGTTGATAGGAAAGACGCATGAGGCTGACAAAGAGTTCAAAGAACAGTTCGTTTTCTTCGTTCAGGTGAATGGTTTCCAATGCTTTGATAAAGTCACCGTTGGCAAGATGCGCCAAGGTGAAACTATCATTAGGACGTACACCGTATTTCTGTTGCAAGGCGTTGGCAATATCCGTTTCTTCTATTTTACGGATGTTGAAACGTTGCGTACGGCTCAGGATTGTCGGCAGTATCATATCCGGAGTTTCGGATATCAATAAGAATACAGTTTTTTCGGGAGGTTCTTCCAAAAGCTTCAATAACTTATTGGCACAAACTACGTGCATTTTCTCCGGTAGCCAGACGATAGTAACCTTGTAGCCACCTTCGCTCGATTTCAGGCTGAGCTTGCGTACTATCTCGTCACTCTCCTTTGCATAGATGATGGCTTGCCCGTTTTCAGCATCCATCTCATTTAGCCAGTGGTTAAGACTGAAATAAGGGCTGTTCAGCACTAGATGGCGCCAATCAGTTATGTAATCGTCGCATACTTCTTTCTTCCCTTTTTTTACGATGGGAAAGACGAAGTGTACATCCGGATGTACCAGCTTATTCCACTTTATGCAGGAGGGACAAGTGCCACAGGCGTCTGTATCTGTACGGTTCGGGCAACAGATGTAACGGGCATAAGCCATTGCCAACGGAAGCTTTCCCACTCCCGATGGACCGCAGAAGAGTTGGGCATGAGGAATACGCCCCTCTTGCACTTCCTGCCGGAGTCGCTGTTTGGCTGCTTCTTGTCCTATTACCTCTTTGAAAAACACGATATTATATATGGTTTTATAAATTACAACTCATGCTACTTGATTTCGGCCTTAGTATACCAGTTTTGCAACTTCTTTTATACTGTCCACTGCACCGATGGAATAGAAGTGAATGCTGGGTACTCCATGTTCCACTAATTCCTTACATTGCTTAACACACCATTCGATGCCTACTTGTTTGGCTTCTTCATCCGTTTTGCATTTCATCGCTTCGCATGCCAGTTCTTCGGGCAAGTCCACTTTGAACGTCTTGGGTATCATGCTGATTTGAGATATCTTCTTGAACGGTTTGATACCTGGAATGATGGGAATGGTAACTCCGGCTTTCCTGGCACGTTCTACGAAATCGAAATATTTTTGGTTATCATAGAAAAGCTGTGTAACGGCATATTCTGCACCGGCTTCCATTTTCTTTTTCAGCCAGTAGATATCAGTGTCAATGTTGGGAGCTTCTTCGTGTTTTTCGGGATAACACGCCACGCCATAGGAAAATGGTGTATTGGTCACTTTCATTTCCGAGCCATCTACGAAGATGCCTTTATTGAAGTTATTGATTTGTTCTTGCAGTTCAGTGGCATGGTGGTAGCCATCACCTTCGGGAGTGAAGACGGACTCATGTTTTGCTTTATCTCCACGTAACACCAGTAAGTCGGTAATACCTAGGAATTGCAGATCGAGCAGTACATATTCTGTCTCTTCGCGGGTGAAACCACTACAAAGAAGATGCGGAACTACAGTGATATTATATCTGTTTTGGATGGCGGCAGCTACGGCAACAGTTCCAGGACGGCGGCGTAAGCGATTGCGCTGAAACAAACCGTTTCCCAGATCTTTGTACACATATTCGCTGCGATGTGTGGTGATATTGATGTATTTCGGGTCAAACTCCCGCAAAGTATCTATGGTTTCGTACAGCTTCTCGATGCCTGTGCCTTTCAGCGGTGGCAGTATTTCAAAAGAGAAAGCTGTCTTCTCGTTGCTGTGTATCAGGTCGATAATTCTCATTTCTTTTTCGTTATCTTTGCTCGGTGAACAAAACTTATTTGTACATTGGGAACAAAAATACGAAAAAGAAATGAGATATGCTTTTATTTGTTGGGCTATTCTTTTATACAACGTATGGAAAAGGCCTTATAGTAAGTTTCATTTTTAACATGAGTTGCGGCGACAGAAAACTTGGTGCTGCTTCCGGTGAAACTTATTGATTGTTCTGGTATGCTATTTTCTGTCTCATTTAGTGTCCAGTAGCATACTAATTGTTTTTGAGATATATTTTTTCCTGCTCCCCAAATCCCTACGGGATATGCTGAGAAACCGGTTAGATTAGAGCCAGAATCAATCGTGTCACCCTCTTTTAAGACTTCCCATTCTCCGGCTTTTAATATCGAAGCACTGTCTTTGGTGTATTCTTTTAAGGCTTGCCAATCATCACTATCTGGAATTTTCCATCCTGCAGGTGCCAACTCTCCTTCAAGTACAGCTTCTCCATTATAAAAATATGTTTCTGTACTCTGAGGTCTGAAATAGCCAGGACCTTCTCCCAACTGAGTTTTTTATTCAATGTAGTTCCATTCCTGTACCCCGTCGCACATAAATCTTCTCTCATCCAATATTGAGTGCCTATTTTTACGATTGGATACTCATAAGTATTTCCCTTTCGTATATCCCTGATGGTATAGCTGACAATATCTATGCTGATTGGATCTTCTGTTTCTTCCAGTAGGATTTCCCCCTTTTCATTAAGATAGAATTTGTCAACAGACTGGAGATTCCCTCCTGTATAAGCAAAGGAACTATCGTCTGTATTCCAGTTTATGCTTCCTCCGCTTATCGCTCTTTCATCATCCAGTAGTTTCAGAACAACGCCTTTGCTCAGATTGCTCGTTTCATCTTCTTTCACCGGGTATGCAACAATTGCTCTTGAAGTTATTTGATCAGATTTTAGATACTCTTTACAAACTTCTGCCATTGGCTTGCCGTCATGGTAGATTCTGTATATGTTCGATTGAGAGAAAGTGAGTGCCGCCAAATGAATAGCTGTAATGCCGCCACTGTTATTAGTATCTTTACTATCTCCGGGCAGCCAGTCTTCAACTGTACTGGTTATTCCGGTAAGAGAATGGCTGGTTGTCTGCATAGCCTCGATATCGATTTGGCATTGTGTACTTCCTGTCATATTCAGTTTTGGCATTGGGCAGGTATATACTTTCCCGTTCCATTCCATTATAAAAGATTGAGCGTTAGCATCAGCATCTTGTGGTATGATGATGAATTCTTTTCCTGTTAAAGTCCCTTTTACTATGTTCCATTCACCATATGGGATGATATCTGCTTCCTCTGTCAGCTTTATAAACTTGTCCGTATCAGTATTATATTCTGCTTTGGTCTTGAAGCCTACTGCGATAATTTGAGGATTCGCTTTATATATCTTTGTTATATCTTCTCCAGTACCGGCTGTGATTGTGATTTTTATCTTGGTCAACTTATGCTTGTAATGAAGTACGACGGCATCTTCGCTGCTTTCTACATTTTTTTCGGAGGCTATCATGAAATCGGATATGGAGAGAGCTTTTGCGCTGCTTTGGTCGGTTTGTACAGATACAGGAATGGTAGATTGGCCTGTTTTTATTCCGGTTGACTGATAGGGGTAATAACTGATAAAATTGAGTGTGGCATCTCCTGCCGGATAGAAAACTGTCTTTTCAGGGATGAATGCATTCTTTTCCCCACATTCCAGTTGTAAATTGTCAATGTAGCGCTTTTCTGTAATTGGAGTAGATGGAAGCATTGCATATAACCCTACTTTATCTCCTTTTTCAAAGGCAGTATTAGTCACGCGTGTATCAGCTTTGCTGACTTTTGTTGTGAAATTGATGGGGATAGTACCGGGAACAGCATCGGGAGAAGTTTCTGAGTCTAATTCATTGACACAAGAACTAAATAAGAAAATAATACAGAATGAGAATAAAGTCAGTCTGTTGTTTTTGATAGTTGTTTTGTTCATAATAGTATGTTTTTTTGTGAAACACGACTGTCGCATTTCAAATTAATGTGTTAATTAAAGCATCGGAATATCTGAGGTGGGTAAGGACCATAATTGGTATAGAAAAGTCAGTGGCTTTGGGATGCTAATTAAGTGAATTCACGCTTGAACTCCGGTTCTGTTCCATCTTAATGTTTTTCAATGTTCATTAACTTTACAGGCGGCAAAGGTAGGATAATATTTTAAATACATGAAAGGAAAGATGCTTTTTTGTTGATAATTTTATCTATAATGCTTTGTATGAAGAAGATAAATAACTTGAAATAGCTCTACATTTTCATTCTTTCGCGGGAGATTTCAAAATTATCACGTACCTTTGTACTCTAAATTAAAGATAATCTGATAACTTATGCCATTAAATTTACCTGATAAGCTGCCGGCGATAGAGTTGCTGAAAGAAGAGAACATATTTGTTATTGACAACTCCCGCGCCACGCAACAGGACATCCGCCCGTTGCGCATCGTTATCCTGAACTTGATGCCTTTGAAGATTACCACGGAGACAGATCTTGTGCGTTTGCTCTCCAATACACCGCTTCAGGTGGAAATCTCGTTCATGAAAATCAAGAGTCATACATCCAAGAATACGCCTGTAGAACATATGCAGACGTTCTATACTGACTTTGAAAAGATGCGTGGTGAGAAGTACGACGGTATGATTATCACCGGTGCTCCTGTAGAACAACTGGATTTCGAAGAAGTGACTTACTGGGATGAAATAATGGAAATATTCGATTGGGCGCGTACGCATGTCACATCTACCCTTTATATATGCTGGGCTGCACAGGCCGGACTCTATCATCATTATGGAGTGCCCAAGTATGCGTTGGATAAGAAAATGTTCGGCATATTCGAGCATCGTCCTTTAGATCCGTTGCATGCTATTTTCCGTGGTTTCGATGATATGTTCTATGTACCTCATAGCCGCCATACCGAAGTACGGAAAGAAGATATCTTGAAAGTGCCTGAACTTACTTTACTTTCGGAATCGGAAGATGCAGGCGTACACCTGGTGGTAGCACGTGGTGGACGTGAGTTTTTTGTTACCGGACATTCGGAATACTCTCCACTGACACTGGATACGGAATATCGCAGGGATGTGGATAAAGGTCTACCCATTGAAATACCTCGTAATTATTATGTGGATAATGATCCGGACAAAGGTGTGATGGTACGTTGGCGTGCCCATGCCAATCTGCTGTTCTCTAATTGGTTGAACTATTTCGTTTATCAGGAAACTCCGTACAATATTAACGATATAAAGTAGCTACAAGCTACGAGCTACGAGTGACAAGACCTTGCGGTATATAGTGTATCACTTGTAGCTTGTAGCCTGTAACTTGTAACTAAAACGATATGATAAAGCAACGAAAGATAGAGTTACTGGCTCCTGCCAAAAATATGGAATGCGGCATTGAAGCTATTAACCACGGTGCGGATGCGGTCTACATCGGTGCGCCTAAGTTTGGCGCACGTGCAGCAGCTGGCAATTCGTTGGAAGATATAACTGCCTTGGTGGCTCATGCCCATTTATATAATGCCCGGATTTATGTGACTGTCAATACCATCTTAAAAGAAGAAGAACTGGCCGAGACGGAGAAAATGATTTGGGACTTGTATCGTGCGGGAGTAGATGCCCTCATTGTGCAAGACATGGGAATCACTCGCTTAAACCTACCGCCTATTCCCTTGCACGCCAGTACCCAAATGGATAACCGTACACCGGAGAAAGTACGTTTCCTTGCAGAAGCCGGTTTCCGGCAAGTAGTATTGGCACGTGAGCTTTCCCTTCAGGAAATCAGCCATATTCATAAAGCTTGTCCGGAAGTGCCGTTGGAAGTATTTGTACATGGGGCACTTTGCGTTAGTTATAGCGGGCAATGTTATGTCAGCCAGGCTTGTTTCGGACGTAGTGCCAACCGGGGAGAATGTGCACAATTCTGTCGTTTGCCTTTCAGTCTGGTGGATGCCGACGGAAAAGTAATTGTACGTGATAAGCATTTGCTATCTCTCAAAGATTTGAATCAGAGTGATATTCTGGAAGAGTTACTTGATGCAGGTGCTACTTCGCTCAAGATAGAAGGTCGTCTGAAAGATGTTTCTTACGTAAAGAATGTTACGGCTGCTTACCGCCAAAAGCTGGATGCTATCTTTACACGCCGTAAAGAATACGCCCGAGCCTCTTCCGGTACTTGCAATTATACATTCCGTCCCCAGTTAGATAAAAGTTTTAGTCGTGGATTTACGCATTACTTCCTGCACGGACGCAGTGAAGAAATTTTCTCTTTCGATACTCCGAAATCCCTCGGTGAAGAGATGGGAACCATGAAGGAACAACGTGGAAACTACCTCACAGTAGCCGGATTGAAATCATTCAACAACGGTGACGGTGTTTGTTATATCGATGAGCAAGGACGCCTGCAAGGCTTCCGTATCAACCGTGTAGATGGAAATAAACTCTATCCGGCAGGTGAGATGCCCCGTATCCGTCCGCGTACTGTGCTTTACCGTAACTACGATCAGGAATTTGAGAAGTTGCTGACACGTAAGTCTTCCGAACGAAAGATTTCCGTATCCTTGCTTTTGGCAGATACCGCCTTCGGCTTTGCTCTGACTATCACGGATGAGGATGATAATAGCGTTACACTTTCTTTCCCTTATCAGAAAGAACTTGCCCGTACCCCACAGGCAGATAACCTGCGTACCCAACTCAGTAAATTGGGAAATACTCCTTTTGAAGCCGGAATATTAGCGGATAATCGTTCGTCCGAAACAAATTCCGCCATAGAAATCCGTTTTTCTGATAATTGGTTCCTTCCCGCTTCCGTAGTAGCCGACTGGCGCCGTCAAGCCGTAGACAAGCTGGTTACCGTTCGCCGTATTAATTATCGGCAGGAAGTGGTAGTCTGGAAACCTACAACTCATGCTTTCCCTTTGCCGGGAACTTCTTCTAAGACAACAACTTCCGCTACTTCATTAACCTACCTCGGTAATGTAATGAATACCCGTGCCGCCTCTTTCTATGCCGATCACGGCATTGCTACCGTAGCTCCGGCTTATGAGAAACAATCTGTACCGGGTGCTGTTTTAATGTTCTGCAAGCATTGTTTGCGTTATAGTATGGGTTGGTGCCCTACTTATCAGAAGGGACGTTCACCCTATCGGGAGCCTTATTGTTTGCAAGGAACTGATGGTAAGCGCTTCCGCTTGGAGTTTGATTGTAAGAATTGTCAGATGAAAGTATATGCAGAATAAGAGAGAACATATTCGTTATCACCACAGAGCGGCACAGAGTAACACAGAGTTTCTTAAATATCAAAAAAGACTCCGTGCAACTCTGTGCTACTCTGTGGTGATAGCGATTATTATCAGTCTGGTTTCCTGCCGTTACTCCCGTCCCAGTCTGGATGATGAAGGTATCAGTGATAAAACCCGCGACTCTCTGACCTACCTTTACGACCGGCATTATACGTTGAATACGAATCTGGAAGTGGTGCAGGATTCCGTGGTGCTTGCCTGTCTGCCGGTGAAGGATTGCTACAATACTCTGTATAGAGGAGACCGTGTAGTAGTGGCCGAATTTGCCATTCATTCTGCTGATAGTGTGGACAGTGTTTGGGTAAAACTGGCTCATTCCCAGGAGATACAGGGCTGGATCGGGGAGCGGGAAATGATGCAAGCTTTTGTACCTACGGACAGTATCTCACAATTCATTTACTTGTTCAGTGATACACATGCTTCTTACTTCGTGATTATTTTCGCCTTGTTTATCGGTGCCTGGGTGTTCCGTCTGTTCCGTCGGAAGCAGTTGAAGATTGTTTATTTCAATGATATTGATAGTGTATATCCGCTTTTACTCTGCCTGTTGATGGCATTCAGTGCTACGGTGTATGAGACGATGCAAGTCTTTGTGCCCGAAACGTGGGAACATTTCTATTTTAATCCTACGCTTTCACCTTTCAAGGTGCCGTTTATTCTCTCAGTCTTTTTACTGAGCATCTGGTTGTTTATCATTGTACTGCTGGCAGTACTCGATGACTTGTTCCGTCAGTTGACTCCTGCCGCTGCCGTATTCTATCTGTTGGGATTGGCTTCTTGTTGTATCTTCTGTTATTTCTTCTTTATACTGACTACACAAATCTATATCGGCTATATTTTCCTTGTTGTTTTCTTTGGACTTTTCCTAAAGCGAATGTGTACTACACTTGTCATTTACCGCTATCGTTGCGGGCGCTGCGGACAGAAATTAAAAGAAAAGGGGGCTTGCCCAAGCTGTGGTGCTATCAATGAATAATAGGGTGTAGCAAGTTCTCTTAACCCTTTCATGCTTATGATACTTACTTTTCCCCTCTTTCCTGCTTAGATGTAATGTAAAAGATGGCATCTTTTGCTGCGAAAGATGCCATCTTTTGATGTTAGAGATGCCACCTTTTGCGACAAAAGATGCCATCTTTTGCATAACGGGTTAGGGAGATGTATGGGGACGGAAGTAATGATCTCTATCAGAACCTGCAACGTAGTTCGATTCCCGCCTGTATGGGGCGGCCTTTCTGCATGAATCCGTTGCCCATGCTTTCAAAGTAGAAAGCAGCGTAGTCTTTATCCAGTGCATTGCGAACCCAGAAGTCAATCTGTCCGTTGCCTTTTTGCAGGCTGAGGCGTCCGTTCAATGTGCCGTAGAAGGCTTGGCTGACATCATTCTGCTCGGTCCAATAGATACGTCCTGCACCGGTGTAGTTGGCATTAAGTTGAATACGGTCCAGCCAATGTCCCGGGTTGATGCGGAAAATGTATTGTCCGCCCAGGCTCAGGGTGTGCTTGGGGACGAAGGGGACGTAATTGCCATTGTAACTTATTTCAATCACTTTATTATCTGCGCTTTTCGCATTCGTCACATACTCTTTGAATGTGGCGTATGTGTAGCCATAATTTGCAGTCAGCGTGAAGTTGGTAGTAACTGCGCCCGCCAGAGATATTTCAGCTCCGAGGCTGCGACTCTTTCCTGCATTTACCGTTTCACGTCCGAGGCCGCTTTGGGCAAAGCGTGATATTTGTTGGTCGCGCGTTTCGAGCCAGAAGAGGGCGGCATCGGCACGCAGACGGTTCTGGAAAAGATTCAGGTGGGTGCCTGCTTCATAGTTCCAGGTCTGTTCAGGTTTGTAGACGGTGGCGGCTTTGGCATCCGGGTTTACTCCGGCGTCAGGAAAATGTCCTTCTACCAATGCCTTATAAGCATCGGGAACATGCGGCATGATTTCTTCTTTAGATTGTTTCATCATATCATTGCGCAGGCTGGATTGCAGCAGGTCGGAGAACATTTGGATGTTGTAGCCGCCCGAACGGTACCCTTTGCTGACAGTCACATAGACGTTACCGGTGTTTTTCTTGAAATCATATTGCAAGGCAAATTTCGGCAACAATTGCAGATAATCTTTGCTGATGGAACCTTCATATCTTGATTCAACAGTCAATGCGGTTTCCGGCATCATCGGGATGTCTCTGATAACTTGTCCGTTCTGTACCATCTGGCCTGTGATGCCTACGGTGTAGTCCATGGCTGTGCCGGAGTTATAGTCCATCTTCATCTTCTCATAGTCCAGTCGAAGCCCGGCGGTGAAAGAGAGTCCGCCAAGTCCGAATACGTCCCGGAAGGTGGATTGGTGAAACAAGGCTCCGTTCAGAAGCGGTGTCTCGAAATCTCCGTTGATGGGCAGGCGGGTGCTGGTTATCTTTAATGACGGCATGATGTTCATGCTCGATGTCGGACCCATCGGCACTTCTATCTTCGATGGAATCACGCTGCCCAACATCTGATCCATCATCGCCATACCGTCTTCCTTGAATGTGACGGGGGCAGTAGTATTCAGCCATTGATAGAAGCCGAAGATGCCCGTTGCCCATTGCCAGCGGCGGTTTTCCTTGCTCTTCATCACAATTTCTTCACTGATGGTATTGATGCGTTGTTTCTGTTCCAGTGTATACGTATCTGAGGCTGTGAAATCCTGATCCAGAAACATACGATCCTTTAGATGCTGATATCCGGTTACGGCACTGAGTGTGAAATTCTGTGCCTGGTACTCTACATTAAGTCCGGCATTCAGCAGGTTGCGGTAATAGCTACTTTCATCATTGTAAGCCGTCTTGGCTACATCTCCGGTTTCTTTATTGTAGAGTCCATACGGGTAACCGCCCTGGTCACCATATTCATAACTTACATTAAAGTCGAGCTTCCAATTATCGCTGGGCAAGTAGATGGCGCGGATACGTCCACCGGCAGACTGCCCTTTATCTACCTTTTTATTGTTGAGCGCTGCATTGCGGAAGAAACCGCCTTCGTATTCATAAAATCCTCCAGCCGAGAATGCAAAGCGCTCATTCATACGGTGATAGTGAGTGACGGAAGTATTGTATTGATTGTGTGTACCTGCCCCTATCCGGAAGTCAGTACCTTGATAAGAGAAAGGAGATTTGGTATGTACTTTAATAAGTCCACCCATCGCATTTCGTCCGTACAGTGTACCCTGCGGACCGCGCAGCACATCAATACGCTCGATGTCGGAATAATTGAAATCGAATGCGGATTTATCTATATAAGGTATATTGTCGACGTATAATCCTACGGAAGGGGTGTTGATACGCGAGCCGATACCGCGGATATAAACGGCGGAAGTCAGGCGCGAACCGTAGTCGGGAATAAATATATTGGGGACAAGTGCGGTCAGGTTTTTGATTGAGTTCACTTGTGCAGCCTGCATGTCTTGTTGCGAAAGCAGGGTGACGGCATTGGGCAGCTCGCGCAACTTACGGTTCTCTTTGGGTGCTGCAATGATCAGGACTTCTTCAACGTCCACTATTTTCAGGGTATCCACTTCCTCTGCACATACGTTCCCTATCGATAGGAGTGCCAGGGCAAAGGCTAACAATTTACTCTTATTCATTCTTTGTCTTTTATTATTTTGCCTGCAAAGAAAGAGGATTCTCTTCGTTCCCGCAATCCTCATTTATTAGGATTTGTGGGGGCGGAAAGGGATGTTTGTCGTAACGGTACTGTTACGGGCGGCGTAATAGGTCTGTTACGGGTGGCGTAAAAAAAAGGGTGCTCAAATCCGCGCTTAAATATCAATTCGCATTTAGATGCGGTCCGCTTCTACATATCCGTGCATTACAGCATAAATCGTTAGTCCGGCTACTGATTTAATGCCCAGCTTCTCCGTAATATTCTTTCGGTGGGAGATGACGGTAGTCAGGCTGATATTCAGTTTATCGGCTATTTCTTTGTTGATAAGTCCTTTGGTTATCAGTACCAGTACTTCTATTTCGCGGGGAGAGAGATCATGTTCGCTGTCGGCATGAGGATTACCGCACGGATGCGCTGTTGCACCGTGGGGATGTCCGTGGGGGTGGCTATGAGGATGTCCGCCTTTGTGTCCGAACTGATGCAGTTGCAGGATGTTTCTGATCAGTGTTTTCTCATCCTGATAAATATTCAAGGTCGGTATTCCTGCCAGTTGAGGCTGATTGTCACCGTTTGCCAAAACAATGGTCTTGGGCTTGCGCGGTAGGAAAAAAGCGGTATGCTCAAAATATATCTGTGCTGAAACAAAATAATGCGCGTACATATCGGGAGTATCGTCCATCAGTTCCTCGAACGAACTGAATACACGGATGACGGCCATCGGGATAATTTCTTCTAGAAGGCTTTGCAATCCCATACATGATAAGGTGTTGGAGTCGACAATTGCTATTTCGGGAGCTACCATAGTATTTCTTGAATTTCTGCAAAAGTACAGATAAATTTTAGGATGTTGGCTATTGTAGCTGAAAAACAGTAACTTTCCTTAATAGGTTTCCATAGAACTTTGTGCTTTTCTCTTTTGTTGTTAAGTATATAATTTACTTAATACTACTGATTTATGAAATATGATATAGCTATCATCGGCGGTGGTCCTGCCGGATATACGGCAGCCGAAAGAGCGGCTGCAAACGGGCTGCAAACTGTTTTGTTTGAAAAGAAAGCTATTGGCGGTGTTTGTCTCAATGAGGGGTGTATTCCTACCAAAACTCTGCTCTATTCCGCCAAGTTGTGGGACAATATGAAAGGCGCGTCCAAATATGGCATCTTAGTGCCCGACGGTTCGGCGTTCGATATGAAAAAGATTATCGACCGTAAAGATCAGATTGTGAAAAAGCTGACCGGTGGTGTGAAGATGACGGTCAATTCGTATGGTGCTGTTATTGTGCCACAAGAAGCCGTTATTGTGGGTGAGGCGGACGGACGCTTTCAGCTTTCGGCTGCCGGTGAAGTATATGAAGTGACTTATCTGTTGGTATGTACAGGTTCCGATACATTGATCCCTCCCATTAAAGGGTTATCTGAAATTGATTATTGGACATCAAAGGAAGCATTGGAGATCACAACTTTGCCCTATTCACTTGTCATTATCGGTGGTGGCGTTATCGGAATGGAATTCGCTTCTTTTTTCAATAGCATGGGTGTGCAGGTGCATGTTGTTGAAATGATGCCCGAAGTATTGGGCGCCATGGATAAGGAAACCAGTGGTATGCTGCGTTCGGAATATCAGAAGCGTGGGGTTAATTTCCATTTGAATGCCAAAGTAATTGAAGTCGGCAAAGAGGGTGTCACTATTGAAAAGGAAGGTAAGACTGCACTTATCGAAGCCGAAAAGGTACTCGTCAGTGTGGGTAGGAAAGCTAACTTGTCCCAGGTCGGTTTGGATAAACTGAACATTGAACTGCTGCGCAACGGTGTGAAAGTAGATGAACATATGCAGACTTCCCATCCTCGTGTTTATGCCTGTGGTGATATTACCGGACACTCTATGCTGGCACATACTGCCATTCGTGAAAGTGAAGTTGCTGTCAATCATATCTTGGGAGTGGAAGACCGTATGAATTACGATTGTGTACCCGGTGTGGTGTATACCAATCCCGAAGTAGCGGGAGTCGGTAAGACTGAGGAAGAACTGAAAGTATCCGGTATCAGTTATCATGTACAGAAGTTACCGATGGCCTATTCCGGTCGTTTTGTAGCCGAGAATGAATTGGTGAACGGGCTATGTAAGTTGATATTGGACGATGATGATCGGGTGATAGGCTGCCATATGCTGGGAAACCCTGTTTCCGAATTGATTGTTCTTGCCGGACTTGCCGTGCAGCACGGATATACGGTGGAAGAGTTTCAAAAGACTGTTTTTCCGCATCCGACGGTCGGTGAAATCTTCCATGAAACTTTGTTTGCGTAATGTTCTGTATTGATAATCGCTGCACGGATATCTATTTTAATCTGGCAGCAGAAGAGTATTTGTTGAAGCAGAAGCGAGGTAACTTCTTTATGCTTTGGCAGTCGGAACCTTCCGTAGTGATAGGGAAACATCAGAGTGTGGCAGCGGAAGCGGACGAGAGGTTTCTGGATGAAAAGGGAATAACCCTGGCACGCCGTTTCTCCGGTGGAGGTGCTGTATATCATGACCGGGGAAATATTAACCTGAGTTTTATTGAAACCGTAAAACAGCCGGACTTTGGATATTACCTGCAACAGGTCGTCGATTTCCTCGAAAAGGTAGGCATCTCAGCTTATGCTGACCAGCGTCTGGGTATTTATGTGGATGAACGGAAAATATCAGGTAGTGCGCAGTGTATACACAAAGACCGTGTGATGTATCATTGTACTTTGTTGTTTTCCACTGATCTGGATACGTTAAATGCGGCATTGAATGGCGATCCAGATGCGGAAAGCCGTATACCGGGCTCTCGTACTGTGCGTGCAGTACCTTCCGTACGGAGTGAAGTTGCTAATATAAAAGAGTTTTTGTCTGAGCCTATGGACATCAAACGTTTCATGCATTTGCTCTTTCACTCCTTTGTGGATGATGACGATAACCGGATTTACCGCTTCTCTGCCGGAGATATGGAAGCCATCGAACGGTTGAAAGCGGAAAAGTATGCCTGCAAAGAGTGGATATATCATAAATCCGCATTAACTTTTACTTAAGTTAAAAACTTACTACTCAGTTGTTTGTTGTATAATAATAAACCGAGAACCTAAAACTTAACTATATGTCAAGATTTGAAATAAAGATGCCCAAATTGGGTGAAAGTATAACCGAAGGTACCATCATCTCATGGTCGGTACAAGTAGGAGACATCATTAAAGAAGATGATGTGTTGTTTGAAGTAAATACCGCTAAGGTTAGTGCCGAAATACCATCTCCGGTAGAAGGTAAAGTCGTGGAAATTTTATTTAAGGAGGGAGATACCGTAGCTGTGGGTACGGTGGTGGCTATTGTCGATATAGGAGGTGAGAACTCCGAGGATGAGGATAGCGTAGAGGCTCTCCAAAGTTCTGCTACTGATGAGAGTGTTGCGGTTGTTTCTAAGGCTGCCTCTGAGGAAACTCCTCAAGTCAAGGCTGTAAAATCGGAAGAAGAGCGTTGGTATTCGCCTGTAGTTCTTCAGTTGGCTCGTGAGGCCGGCATTCAGCCTAAGGAACTGGATACTATTCCGGGCACCGGATATCAGGGACGGGTGAGCAAAAAGGACATCAAGAGTTACATTGTCCGGAAACAAAGTGGCGGTATAATGATTGCTAAACCTGCTGCAACTCCTGAAGTACAACGTATTACACCAGCTTCCGGCACATTCTCAGCAGAAGGTGTTGAAGTTAAAGAGATGGATCGTGTACGTAAGGTGATAGCCGACCACATGGTAATGTCGAAACATACTTCCCCGCACGTAACTAATGTTGTGGAAGTGGATGTAACGAAACTTGTGAAGTGGCGTGATAAGAATAAAGATGCTTTCTTCCGTCGTGAGGGGGTGAAACTGACTTATATGCCTGCCATCACAGAAGCTGTGGCGAAGGCGCTGGCTGCTTACCCGCAAGTGAATGTATCGGTAGAGGGATATAATATCCTGTTTAAGAAACATATCAATGTCGGTATTGCCGTTTCTCTGAATGATGGCAATCTGATTGTTCCGGTGGTTCGTGATGCCGATCGTCTGAACCTGAACGGACTTGCCGTAGCCATTGATTCACTGGCACTCAAGGCTCGTGATAATAAGCTGATGCCCGATGATATTTCCGGTGGCACTTTTACGATTACGAACTTCGGTACATTCAAGTCTTTGTTCGGTACACCTATCATCAATCAGCCTCAGGTGGCTATTCTGGGAGTAGGATACATTGAGAAGAAGCCTGCTGTAATAGAGACTCCGGAAGGGGATGTGATAGCCATCCGTCATAAGATGTATCTGTCCCTCTCTTATGACCATAGAGTCGTGGATGGTTCATTAGGTGGCAACTTCCTCTATTTTATTAAAGAGTATCTGGAAAACTGGAAAGAATAACTTAATACCTTGATAAGTATGAAAAAGTACAATATAAAAACCACAGATGTGGAATTACTGAAGAAATGGTATTACCTGATGACGCTGGGGCGTGCGCTCGATGAAAAGGCGCCCGCTTACCTGTTGCAGTCCCTTGGCTGGTCCTTTCACGCTCCATATGCCGGGCATGACGGGATACAGTTGGCCATCGGACAGGTATTTACCAAAGGAGAAGACTTCCTTTTCCCTTACTACCGTGATATGCTGACTGCCCTTTCCGCCGGAATGACAGCGGAAGAGCTTATACTGAATGGTATCTCCAAAGCTACTGATCCGGGAAGTGGCGGACGCCATATGTCCAATCACTTTGCCAAACCCGAATGGCATATCGAGAATATATCTTCGGCTACAGGTACGCATGATCTTCATGCAGCCGGTGTGGCACGTGCAATGGTATATTATGACCATAAAGGAGTCGTTATTACTTCACACGGCGAATCTGCCTCCTCCGAAGGCTTTGTCTACGAAGCTGTCAACGGTGCCAGCCTTGAACGCCTACCCGTTATTTTTGTATGGCAGGATAATGGATATGGTATATCTGTTCCGAAGAAAGACCAGACGGCAGCCCGTAAAGTGGCGGATAACTTCTCCGGATTCAAGAATCTGAAGATTATCCATTGTAATGGAAAAGATGTGTTCGACTCCATGAATGCCATGACTGAGGCCCGTGAGTATGCATTGTTGAACCGGAATCCGGTAATCATACATGCCAATTGTGTCCGTATCGGTTCCCATTCCAACTCTGACAAAGATACTCTGTACAGGGATGAAAATGAACTGGCTTATGTGAAAGAAGCTGATCCGTTGCTGAAGTTCCGCAGGATGCTGTTGCGTTACAAGCGTCTCACGGAGGAAGAACTGAAAGAAATAGAGGAGAAAGCAAAGAAAGACCTGGCTGCTGCTAATCGTAAGGCGCTGACAGCTCCCGATCCTGATCCTAAAAGCATTTTCAACTATGTATTGCCGGAACCTTACGAACCGGAAAAATATAAAGATGGAACACATCGCGAGACAGAAGGAGAGAAGAAATTCTTTGTAACTGCCATCAATGAAACGCTAAAAGCAGAGTTCCGCCATAATCCTAATACCTTCATCTGGGGGCAGGATGTTGCCAACCGGGATAAAGGGGGCGTGTTCAATGTAACCAAAGGAATGCAGCAGGAATTCGGCGAAGCTCGTGTATTCAGTGCACCTATCGCCGAAGATTATATTGTCGGTACAGCAAATGGTATGAGCCGTTTTGATCCTAAAATCCGGGTAGTGATAGAAGGTGCGGAGTTTGCCGACTATTTCTGGCCTGCCGTAGAACAATATGTGGAATGTACTCATGAATATTGGCGTAGCAACGGACAGTTCGTTCCTAATGTAACTTTGCGTCTGGCTTCCGGTGGTTATATCGGTGGTGGACTCTATCACTCGCAAAATCTGGAAGGTGCTTTGGCTACTTTGCCCGGAGCGCGGATTGTTTGTCCATCCTTTGCTGATGATGCTGCCGGACTGCTTCGTACAAGTATACGCTCCCGTGGTTTTACGTTGTTTATTGAACCGAAAGCATTGTATAATTCCGTAGAAGCAGCTACCATCGTTCCTGATGATTTTGAAGTTCCTTTTGGGAAAGCGCGTATTCGCCGTGAGGGTAGTGATCTGAGTATTATCACTTATGGTAATACAACGCATTTCTGCCTGAATGTTGCCGAACGTTTGGAAAAAGAAGGTGGCTGGAGTGTGGAAGTGATCGATATCCGTTCTTTGATACCGTTGGATAAAGAAACCATCTATGAGTCTGTGAAGAAGACCAGTAAAGCCCTGATTGTTCATGAAGATAAAGTCTTTGGTGGCTTCGGCGGTGAGATAGCAGCCAGTATGGGTACAGACTTATTCCGTTACCTGGATGCACCGGTGCAGCGTGTAGGTTCTACCTTTACTCCTGTAGGTTTTAATCCGATATTGGAACGTGCCATTCTGCCGGGTGCAGATAGAATTTATGAAGCAGCCAAGAAGCTGTTGGAATATTAATTTAATAATAAGTTATTATGAAAGAGATAGGATTATTTTATGCAATGAATGCTGCCAAGACTTCTCATATCGCAGAGAAGATACGTGAGAAGCTCGGACACAAAGAAGTGGAAATGATCATGATAGAAAAGGCTTGGCAGAATGATTTCCAGGCTTATGATAATCTGATAGTAGGTGCATCTACCTGGTTCGACGGTGAATTGCCTACCTATTGGGACGAAATGATACCGGAGATAGAAAGCCTCGATTTGAAAGACAAGAAAGTTGCTCTCTTCGGACTTGGTGACCAAATCGGTTATCCTGATAATTTTGTTGACGGCTTGGGAATACTGGCTGATGCCTTTGAAAAGGCAGGGGCTATCCTTGTCGGATTTACGTCTGCCGAAGGTTATTCATTTAATCGGTCAAGAGCTTTGAGGGATGGTAAATGGTGTGGACTGGTGATTGATATAGAGAACCAGTCGAAGCTGACGGATAAACGTATAACGGATTGGTGTGAACGGTTGAAGAAAGAATTCTAATAAATTATTAAGGAGGGTATATTTGAATGAGTTAGTATACCCTCCTTGAATTTTATAGATTGAAATAACCGGCTACCGCTTCCGCGCATCGTTCCCCGTCAATACCGGCAGAAACAATA
>ERZ650918.1108-NODE-1108-length-25254-cov-4.977340_pt1 | contig 25254 bp, 25 predicted proteins | sample MGYA00514758_ERZ650918 | MGnify/ENA metagenome assembly ERZ650918 | reverse complement strand
CCCCCCCCTCAAAAAAGAGGGGCTGGCCAAATGGCCAGCCTCTCTTTTTTGAAGAACTTATTCCTCGCGGAAGACAAATCCGTTCTCGTCCGCCTTTTCGATGACGGCGAGCGCCTTGTAGGGGATACCGCTCGCGCGGAAGCGGTCACCGCCGCCCTGGAAGCCCTTTTCCACGGCGATGCCGATGCCTTCGAGCTTCGCGCCCGCCTCGTTGACGATATCGACAAGGCCCTGCACGGCGAAGCCGTTGGCCATGAAGTCGTCGATGATGAGCACGTGGTCGTCCGCGTTCAGCCACTCCTGGGAGACGAGCAGCGTGACTCTCTTCTTGTAGGTGTAGGAGAACACCTCGCTCTGGTACAGGCCGCTTTCGATGTTGTCGCTCTTGGCCTTCTTGGCGAAGAGCATGGGGACGCCGTACTTCTGCGCGCAGATGGTCGCAAGCGCGATGCCGCTGGCCTCCGCCGTCAGAACGACAGTGATCTTGCTGGTGTCGAAATACTTGGCGAACTCGTCCGCAATGTCCTCGAGCAGACGGGTGTCGACGCGGTGGTTGAGGAAACCGTCGACCTTGACGATGTTGCCGGGCAGGACTCTGCCCTCGCGGCGGATGCGCTCCTGAAGAAGCTCCATGGAATTACCCCTCCTGAAAAAATAATTTCTGACGAAATTTTTCGATTGAAATGGTAACTTCCATTTAACAGGATTTTTGTGCAGAATGCAACACGGCAACTTTGACAAGAATTTGTACTTTTTTTGCCTCTTTCCGTCTATTTTGGCGGCGGGAGCGCCGTTACGTCCCGTTTTGTATCGTTTTGGCAAAGCCCGCGGCAAAAAGCCGCGCGGCGTTGACGGCTTCTTCGAGCGAATTGCCCGCCGTACCGACCTCAACAAGGAGCGAGCCCGTCGTCATGTGCTGGTTGTAGCGGGAGTTGCGCACGGTGACGGGGCGCATGAGGGTCGGATAGTCTTTGTACAGGGTTTCCTGCACGGCGCAGGCGAGCTTTAAGTTCTCGCGCCAGAGATCGTGACTCAGGCCTCCGCCGTTCGACCCGATGACGAATTCGAGCTGTGCGGCGTTTTTATCTTCGCCGCACAGCAGCTTGAACTGCTGGCCGTTCGCGTCCTGCACCGCGTCGCGGTGCACATCGAGCACGAACGAGATCGAGGGGTACTTTTGCAGATAGCTCTCGATCGACGCGAGCGAGCGGTTGTAAGCGCCCGAATAGCTCGGATAGTCGTAGAGCGAGCGGTCGTGCACGACGCTAATGCCCGCGTCGGTCAGCGCCTGCGCCATCTCGTCGCCGATGCGGATCATGTTGCAGTTCGTGTCCAGCGTGCGGAACGTGTCGGACACGTCGTATTCCTGCCCCGGCGGCATGGTGTAGCTCTCCGAGCCGTGAGTGTGGATGATGAGCACCTGCGGCCCCTCCGCACCGAGCTTTGCTGCATAATCGCCCGAGAGCATCGAGGCGTCGAGCGCGGCATCCGAGCCGTTGTTGATGTACACATTGCCGAATACCGTATAGCCCGAGGGGTCGGACGCCTTGAGCGTGCGGGCGGGCGAGCCGTTTTCCGTCACGGCGATCTCGTCCGGCGTCCCCTCCTGCGTGAGCACCGTGCCCTCGCTGTCCTGCGCGTCGCCCGTTTCGTCCGCGCTGTCATCGGGCTTTTGCTCAAGCTCTGCCGACCATGCCTGCGCGATGTTCTCCTCGCCCTCGCGCAGAAGCGGCGTCGCGTGCAGCGCGAGCGACGTTCGCAGGCTGAGAAAGTCCTCCCCGCCGTTGCCGCGCTCATATCTCAGCAGCATCACGCCCAGCGTCTCGTCCTTGAGCGAGCGGAGCGCATCGCGCGCGTTCTTCGCCGGCGCCGTGACGCTCACGCCCCAGAGCGTCACCGCCGAGAGCGCGAGCGAACACAGCATCCGTCCTGTCCGTTTCTTTTGCATCGTGATTCACCTCTTGGGACAATCCTATGTGCGCACTTGCGCCGATATGACATAGCGCGCCCGCCGCTTTTCGCTTGCAATTTTCGCTTTCGCGTGGTATGGTAATGGCAGCGGAGAAAAACTCATATAGTTTCGCTTACATGGCGCGAAAGTTTCTACGGAGCCGCCGAAAGGCTCTGCTATGGGTGCTCAGCCGGGGGAGAAGTCCCCGGGCGGGGCGCTTTTTCTTTTGCACAAAGCTAAAACAGGAGTGACTGATATGAAGATCCTCAAGGGCAATCTCGTTTCCGCACCGGCGCTCGGCAAGCTCGAGATCGTCGAGCACGGCTGCCTCGTCCTGCATGACGACGGCAGCATCCAAAGCGTTGAAAAGGCCGTGCCGCAGAACGCCGACGCGGAAGTCATCGACTACGGTGATAGCCTCATCATGCCGTCTTTTGTCGACATGCACCTGCACGCGCCGCAGTACCCCATGCTCGGCATGGGCATGGACCTGCCGCTGATCGACTGGCTCAACACCTACACGTTCAAGACCGAGGCGCGCTTTGAAGACAGCGACTACGCCCGCCGCATTTACAAAAAGCTCGCGAGCGACCTCATCACGAGCGGCACGACGCGCGTTTGCATGTTTTCCTCCCTCCACACGGACGCGACGCTCATTTTGATGGAAGAGCTCGAAAAGGCGGGCGTCACGGGCTATGTCGGCAAGGTCAACATGGACCGCAACGGCAGCCCCGAGCTTCAGGAGACGACCGAGCAGTCCAAGCGCGAAACGCTGCGCTGGCTGGATGCGTGCGGGCGCTTCCAGACCGTCAAGCCCATCCTGACGCCGCGCTTCACCCCATCGTGCACCGACGAGCTGATGAGCTGGCTCGGCAAGCTCGCCGCGGAGCGCGGGCTGTACGTCCAATCGCACCTGTCCGAAAACAAGGGTGAGATCGCGTGGGTCAAAGAGCTCTGCCCCGACTGCGCGCAATATTGGGAGAGCTACGACCGCGCGGGGCTGTGGAAGGACCATACCGTCATGGCGCACTGCGTCCACTCCGACGAGCGCGAGCGCGAGGCCATGCGCGAGCATGGCGTCGTCACGGCGCACTGCGCGGGGTCGAATATCAACATCTGCTCGGGCGTCGCGCCCGTGCGGACGCTGCTGCGCGAGGGCAACCTCGTCACGCTCGGGTCGGATATCGCAGGCGGCGCGCTGCTGGCGATGAACAAGGTCATCACCATGTCCATCCGCGCGTCGAAGTTCCGCCACATGCAGAGCGACGGAAAGGACGAATTTCTGACCGTCGAGGAGGGCTACTACCTCGGCTCCAGCGCAGGACACGAGTATTTCGGCGGGCACGGCGGATTTGTCCCCGGCGACTATATCCACGCCATTGTCGTCGACGACTCCGACTTTACCGAGGCCGCGCATCCGCTCTCGGTGCGCGAGCGCTTCGAGCGCGCGATCTACATGATGCACCGGCACAACATCGTCTCCGTCTGGTCAGAGGGGAAAAACGTCGTTTGCTGATGAAAAGCAGGGGAGAGGGCGCGGTCCTCTCCCCGATTTCGGAAAATCGCAAAAATTTTTGGACAAACTATTGACAAAAGGCTATCTTATTTGGTATAGTAGCTTCTGTCCTGTCGAGCAGGAATATTTGGCGGCATAGCTCAGCTGGCTAGAGCATGCGGTTCATACCCGCAGTGTCCCCGGTTCAAATCCAGGTGCCGCTACCAGATGCACGGGATGCGAAAGCATCCCGTGTCTCATATGGCCCGTTGGTCAAGTGGTTAAGACACGGCCCTTTCACGGCTGTAACATGGGTTCGAATCCCGTACGGGTCACCACAGTTGGAGGCTTAGCTCAGCTGGTTAGAGCGCCTGCTTCACACGCAGGAGGTCACTGGTTCGAGTCCAGCAGTCTCCACCAAAACCCTTGAAATCGCTATGATTTCAAGGGTTTTTTCTTTTATCTTCAAGAAAATCTGACCGCCTGATTTTAATATCTTTTTTCATCAATCAGGAGGTCTCATCATGGGCAAAAAAATCACAATGTTCTCCACCGAAAGCAGCAGTATTCAAGAACGATTTGAACAATATCTATCTGCTGCCTCTGCAAAAGGTCTGTCGTCAAAAACTCTCAAAACATATCGTCAACACTTTCACTGCATCTCAAAACATCTTGATATCGCAATTCCGCTCTCGTCTCTTTCTCGCGCACAGGTCGATGCAGCAATCGTATCTATGCGAAACTTAGGTCTCTCTGCAAATTCCATCAGCAGCTATTTACGCGCTTTTAATTCTTTTCTGACTTGGTGCAGAGAAAACGGTTATTCCGGATTGACTGTCCCCAACTACAAGCCAAAGGAAACCGTAAAGGAAACTTACAGTGATAGTGAGCTTTCATTACTTCTAAAAAGGCCCTCTGCATCTTGTTCTTTCGTAGAATATCGAAGTTGGGTCATCGTTCAGTTCCTCTTGAATAGTGGCTGTCGCGCATCAACAATCAGAAATATCCAGAATCGGGATATAGACCTCGAAAGCCGACAGGTCACTTTTCGACACACCAAAACAGGCAAGATACAGGTAATTCCGCTCTGTTCTACACTGTCTCAAAATCTTCGTCAATATATGCGAATCAGGGGTGGTGAGGCATCTGACTATCTTTTCTGCACTGAGCATGGAGAACAGCTCACTGAAAACGCACTTCGCCTGTCAATCGCTCGTTATAATCGAAGTCATGGTGTTCAAAGCACTTCTCTTCACAAGTTCCGTCATACCTTTGCAAGAAAGTATTTGATAGACTGTGGAGGAAACGCATTCACTCTGCAAAAGCTCTTGGGGCATTCTACTCTGGAAATGACTAAACACTACTGTGCCATTTTCAATGCAGACATCCTCAAGGGCTTTGATAATATTTCGCCATTGGAGCAAATGAATTCTTCTGTCTCAAAAAAGCTCACAATGCCTGCTCATAAGAAGTAATGATGGTCATCTTTCTCGACCGACGACCAACACCTCACTATCAGAGTCAAAAGGTTTTTCTATACCAAAATGTAAATTCAGGTGTCACTTTTTCTCGCTCCATATTTTCTTTAATAGATTAAGGGCGCGATAACAGTGACACTTGTTTTTTAGGGTCAGTCTTTACAGGCTGGCTCTTTTCTATTTTTCGCCAAGAAAGGAGGTATCCCCATGGCGTTCTTCATTTTCTTCGTACTCTTTGTATTCCCGTTCCTGCAAGCTGGCCCACTCGATAACTGGGCCTCATTCCTCGCGTGGGCAATTTTCATCATTATCCCGCTCATTGTCACTGTCCTGCTCTGCATCACAACCGCGCACGAAGATGACAACGACAGCAAGAAAAATTGAACCTGCATTTTCAAGCGAAAGGAGGTGTCTCAGATGACCGGAGAAGGCATTGCGCTCTGCATGGAGGTCTTGTTCGTCCTCTTCATTCTCATTGGCTGCATCTAATCACAGCGCCAACTACAGACCTATCCACCAACCTACATCAAGAAAGGAAGTAAACACTATGTCAAGAAATGAACTCATCGCCAAAATCGAAGCCCTCAATGAATGGGAAGCCATGATGGAAGAGGCCAAGACTGAGGCAGATGCTATCCGCAGCAGCATCAAGACAGAAATGGAGGAACGAGGCGTGGAAGAGTTGCAGGCGGGCAGCTACATCATCCGCTGGACCTCTGTACTTTCGAACCGCTTTGATTCTGCCGCCTTTAAGCGTGTGCATGATGACCTCTACAAGGCTTTTACGAAACAGGTCGCATCCCGCCGCTTCTCCATCAGCGCATGAAAAAAGCCCCTTGTCTGACTGCCTACCAAGCCACAGACAAAGAGCTTCATACCACACACCAAAGGAGCGGGTACAGCGATTATACTGTATTCGCTCCTGACTTTCAAGGAGGAAATTACCGTGAAACAGCTAACGTCTTATAATCGTGTTGCAGGATACCTCAACAAGCTGTTCGACCTGCTCAACCAACGCTTTTTTGAAAATGAACTATCAAGACCGACCATCACTATTCAATCCACGCCACGAGCATATGGGCACTTCTCTATGAGAGATGATACTTGGGTATCCGTCACCGGCAGCAGCAATGAAATCAACATCGGAGCCGGTACGCTCGCAAGGCCCATTGAAAACGTCTGCGCAACGCTGCTCCACGAGATGGTGCATTACTACTGTCATGTCCACGGCATCAAGGACACGAGCCGAGGAAATACCTACCACAACAAACGCTTCAAGGAGATTGCCGAGAGCCATGGTCTAACGGTGAGCCACCACGAAAAATACGGCTGGACCATCACTGAGCCAAACGACGAGCTGCTGACTTTTGTGCTCGAAAACGATTTGAGCGATATCCTCATCACCCGCAACGAGTTCTACGGCGTATCGGTTTCAGGAACAGGAACGCACAGCAACCCCCCGCCTCTCCCGCCGAAGACAAGCAGCAGTCGGAAATATATCTGCCCCTGCTGCGGGAACAGTGTTCGGGCAACTAAGAGCGTTCATATCGCTTGCTTGGACTGCAAAGAGCCGATGATTCTTGCATCTTGATATTCAATAAGAAATTATTATAGATTTCCTTTCTCTGAGCGACGCAAGGCAGGGGGGGCTATCCTTATACCCCGAAGCCTCTGCGAACGATTCTGAGAGGGAAATTGATAGTTATTTATTTATACGGCGAGCAGATACGGCATCACACCCTACTTTTGCTACTGTTCGTAAAATCTAAAGAAAACGAACTGCAAAATCCAGTGCTCACAGGCATTTTCTGAGTTTCACCCTATCTGTTCGTATTTCGCAGCACCAAAGTTCGTATTCAAGCGCCATTTTCACCTATCAGGAGGCATCCCATGAACAAGAAAACCATCGCTATAACCGCTGAGCAGTACAAGACAATCATCGCCACCATGAAGCAGGGCTTTTCAGGATGCAGACCAAATGAGCGCATCGCAACCGCCTTGATACTCGAAGCTAATCTTGGATTGCGCATTTCTGATATCGTCAAACTGCGCCTTGCTGATATTGTACATGACGGAGACAGGTATCGGCTGTCCATTGTAGAGCAGAAAACAAGAAAAGCCAGAACATTTACCGTTCCCCTTGCGCTCTATCAGTTCATCCGCTGCTATTGCCTCGACCACAATATATCTCCCGAGGCAAGGATATTCCCCATTACTGAGCGAGCTGTACAGAAAAGGCTGCAAAGCGTTTGTTCCTACTTGGGGTACAGCGAGGATATCAGCACGCACAGCTTCCGAAAGTTCTACGCAACAGAGATTTACAACGACAACGGCTACAACATCGTCCTCGTCCAACAGCTCTTGCAGCACAGCTCCGCCGCAGTCACACAAAGGTACATCGGCATCCAGCAGCAGGAGCTTGAAAAGGCCATCGAGGGTCATTTGATGTTGGAGGTGTAAGGAAAAGAGAAGCCCCCCCTAATAGAATGATTATATTACGAACACTCTGTTAGGGGGAGTCTTCATTTTAGCCTGAACCATTCTGTACAATGCAAACGATAGGGAAAATCGTTATATAGACTACTGATTCATTCCCCTTTTAACCGTTCCTCAAGTTTCACAATATCTTGTTCCAATTTGGGTATCCTACGAGCGCATTCGGCTTTATAAGAATCGCACCCCTGTTCAAGACTCACTTTAGCACCGGCGAGTTCAAATCTCTTGTCACGAAGTTGCTGGTTAATATCCCTGACAGTCTTTGCAGTAAGAGACTTTTTAATGCGTTCAGCTTCCTGTGCTAACCTGTCATTCAAGGCAATCTCGTAATCATATTTTTCAACTAAGTCGTCTACCGTTTTACAGTCTTTGTTCCTTTCGAGGCCGAGATTTCGCTTAATAAAATCGCTATCGCCCGATAACACTCGTTTCTTATTTCGCTTAAGCTCCCGACGGCGTTCTACATATCTGTTCGAATGAAAACTAAGGACGCGCTTCTTTTCATCCATCAAGATATCCTCTTCTGAATCTAGATTTAGAATATCTTTGATAAGATTATAAGCCTCCTTCACCTTTTCCACAGATGCATTATCAAGCTCTGAATTGTAAAAGACTGGCCGATTTTCTTTATAATACTGCTCCACTCCCGAAATAATACCATTACAATACGCCATGAGTATGTTTCCCTCAAGCTCTTTTTTGACCTTTTCTTCGATGCTGTTCTCTGCAAACTTGTTCATAATGAATTCCATCCTTTTCATAAAATTTGCGGGAAACACAGCCCCTACCGTTTCCCCTCTCTGAGTCAAAATAAAACTCCCCAGAGACTGAACCGAAGTCCTAACCCTTGGGGAGTTTGTTTCATTTATTTAATTACACACTGCCCCCACAGGCACGACTCCCTAACTATACAATACATGGAGCCTAATAAGACTTAACTATGGAGTTCAGTGTTTCGCTAGGCATAATATATCACCAGTAGATGCTGTTGTCAATAGCTTTTGAACATGTGCTTTCAATTATTGATACTGTAACTTATCAGCCATTACTCAAGCGACTTCCATATATCCATGATTTTTTGCTTTGCATAACCACTCCCGCGATTTGCTGCAATCTGATACCACTCGATAGCTTTTTCATAACTTTGAGGTACACCTTTACCGTTCTCGTATGCATCCCCCAAATAAATCTGAGCAGCGGCGCTTCCTTGTTCTGCCGCTTTTAGCCACCACTCAACAGCACTCTCGTAATTTTGGGGCACACCATCTCCGAAGTAATATAAAAGGCCTAAACGCCATTGAGCCTCTTCATGTCCTTGTTTCGCTGCTTTTAGCCACCACTCAGCAGCCTTTCCATAATTTTGAGGTACGTTTTCTTTGCCGTCATTATATATGGTTCCGACCTCATATTGCATATCAGCGTTCCCGTGTTCCGCTGCTTTCTGGTACCACTCAAAAAACTTTTCATAACTGCGCGGTACCCCTTCGCCATCTTGATACATATATGCTAACCTAAACTGCGCTCTGGCATCACCTTGCTCGGCAGCTTTTGAAAACCATTCTGCGGCTTTTGAAAAGTCTTGTTCAACTTCCACCCCTTGTGCATACATCACCCCAAGGTTATATTGGGCTTTAGAGTGACCTCGTTCCGCTGCTTTTCTAAGATATTCTGTTCCTGTGTCAAGGTCTTTTGGCATGCCTATCCCATACAAATACTTGCAACCCAAGTTGTAAAGGTCGTCCACATCCTTCTTTTGCTTTTCAATCATTGTACCAACAGGATAGCCGCAATTCGGACACGCATCTGCACGGTCGCTCACGTTTTGCCCACACTCAGGGCATTCAATTAAAGCCATTTCGCCTTCCTCCATCAGTTTTGATTTTTTCCTTTTGCGATTAACTCCATCGCCTTCGGATAATTTTTGGGTACTCCAAGCCCATTTAGATACATCAAGCCCAAATTTATCATCGCGCCAGAATGTCCTTGATTAACTGCTTTTGAAAGCCATTCTGCGGCTTCACTATAATCTTGAAGAACTCCTTCACCATCCCTATAACACATTCCTAAGCAGAATTGTGCATCTGGATGCCCTTGTATAGCCGCTTTAGTAAACCACTTAGCGGCTTCGACCTTGTTTTCTGGAACTCCATCGCCATGAACATATTGTGCTGCCAAATTAAATTGTGCTTCGGCAATTCCCTGTTCAGAAGCCTTCAAAAGCCATTTTGCGGCTTCCTTATAATCTTTGCTGACACCGTTGCCGTGAATATACATTAAGCCCACATTTGCCTGCGCATAAGGGTCATTTTGCTCAGCGGCTCTTAGGTACCAATAAAATGCTTGCATATAGCTTTGAAGGCCCGTTTTTCCCCTCTCATATAGAGAAGCTAAATCATATTGTGCGCGTGCAAGTCCCTGCTCGGCAGCTTTCAAGTACCATGTAAATGCGTTGGAATAGCTCTGTGGAACACCATCGCCAAGTTCATACATCAATCCGAGGTTATATTGAGCTATAGCATGTCCCTGCTCTGCTGCATTCCTGAAATACTCTGCCGCCTTTTTATAATCCCGTGATACACCATCACCATTTAAATACTTGCACCCCAAGTTGCAAAGGTCGTCCACATCCTTCTTTTGCTTTTCAATCATTGCGCCAACAGGATAGCCGCATTTTGGGCAAGCATCTGCATGGTCACTCACACTTTGTCCGCACTCAGGACATGTAATCAAGGCCATTTTGTTATCCTCCGTTAATCAGAATAGTTATCCTCAAACATCTGCCAATCGCCGTCAAAGCAATCCGCGATGTAATCCGGCTCTTGTTCTGGTATATCGTCTGCATAGTAGGCATAGTAAGCAGGCGGTTTTCTATTGTTTCTTTGACTTAGTGTTACTGTACAAATCCGTTTAATAGGATAGCCGCAGTTAGGACAAGCATTGGCAAGGTTACTCACATTCCATCCGCACTCAGGACATTTAATTAAGGCCATTTTCCCCTCCATCAAAGAATCATAAAGCATGAAGTCTTTATTTCAATCATTATTCGATTTACACGAATGATAACATAAAATATTTGATTATTCAACACGATATAGCGAAAAATACACGTCTTATAACAAATTTACATAAGCTATCATAGCATCGAGGTGATGTTATGAACGAAGAATTTGTCAGAGAACGCATTACGCAGTTACGGTTAAGAAAGAATGTCTCTGAGTATCAAATGAGCTATGACCTTGGGCATAGTCGGGGTTACGTTTATAACATTTCCTCTGGAAAGTCCCTTCCACCGTTCAAAGAGTTTTTCGCTATCTGCGATTATTTTGATATTACCCCCTCGCAGTTCTTTGACGACGGGGTAAAGAATCCCGAGTTAGTACAAAAAGCACTTTCAGGAATGCGTGAGCTTGATGACGAAGACCTCCTTATGCTCATCGGGATAATCAATCGGCTGCACAAGAAAAAGTGAACATCAACATTCAATTTCTCACCGGTCTAAGCATCGGTGAGTTTTTTTGTTGCGTATCTTTCGTGATAGTAGTAAAATATATGTCGTATTCAATAATATTGACATATATTTATTGATTTTCAAGAAAAAGGGGAGAATAACATGATATATGTTTTGTTTGCAGTTTTTATGGGCTTTGTTGGTTCAGTAATCTTCAAAGACGGTTTGTTTGCCAATGCTTTGTCTACTACTGTCGTTTTTCTGCTGGCAATCCCTGTTATCCTTGCGATTGGTGGAGCAATCCACGAAAGCAAAGAAGAGGAACAAAAACGTCAAGCAGAGTTTGAGCGAAAACAAAGAGTTAAACGTGGTCATCTTGAAGATGATTTAACCCCTCAGCAAAGAATTCTTTGGAATTCTCTTCATAAGTATCGTTATAGCAATGTCTTAACAGAGAACATTATTAACGAAACTAAAAGAGAACATGACCAAAAAATGTGGAGTTGGAGGTATAACAAAGAACTTAAAGAAAAGTATTATGCTGAGTACTGTAAAACCCAATCTCAAACTAAATATCTCATGTATACGTATTATGAACGTAATACAGATGCAGAAGCTAAAGAGCTTCAGAAAATCGGACTTCTTGACAAGTACAGGAATTATACCTTTTGGGATAATTTTCCTGATAACTGGAAGTTGTCTGATGAAGAATTAGAGGCATTAGATTATGAGGATGATGACTACGAACATAATGATTACGAGTATACAAACTGAAAGGAGGCGAGGCGTATAACTATCGAAGGTTACTTGCTTTGCTTCGAAATTGCAATTGCAATTCTATGGCTCATTGGTCGTAGCAAGTAAGTTTGGCAAATTGTGCCTGTTTTACATTAAAAGGCCTCGCAGTAATGGATTCTAAAAACTTTCCATCACTGCGAGGCTCTTTCTCTGTCCGTATCAAATTGGTTTTCTCTACGAAAAATCTCTTCCCGACATTTCACAGGACTTGAAAAATACAATTCAAATTGTATAATATGCTCTGTCCTTAATATGAAAATTGTGCGCCCTTTTGCAGGGGGTGTGGGGGGAGATTTTGGGCGCAGGTGCCATAAGTTTTGAGGCTTGCCGAAAAACGTTGGCAGTTGGTCAGCAAAATCTCCCCCCACATAAAATCAAAGGTCTTTTCTATAACGGTTCACTCAGATAGCACGGGTTCCATCTGGTAGCAAAACAAGGTGTCACTTTTACTCGGTCAAAGATATAAGTATGCTTAATAAGGGGAGAGTAACAGTGACACTTCTTCTGGTTAGGACTCTGGCAACAGAAGTTTTTTCAAGTGTTCTGCTTCTCTTCTGCAACGTACCAGTCTGCGATTTTCTCCAAAGCCTCTGAATCCAACATCCACATTTCTTACCATATCTTCGAGGATTGCTGACAGCAGCTCTCTTGCATTGACTGGCTCCAAATCCTCTGGCACACTTTGTATCTCTACAACTTGCTTCTCACAAACAGAATACCCGTATCGGTCATACATTGCTGCATCCACCTGTTCGGCATACTGTTTCCATCTCTTATGGCGAAACACCATCGCTTCGTTAGGTTCATTCAGTAACACGAGCACATCTGACTTGATTTGCAAATAATTTGATACTACCTCAGCAGACACTACTTCCCAAGTATCGCTTCTCAAATACGTCTTTGTCCACGTTGCCTGTTGCTTCTTCTCAAGCTGGATGAAGCTACTGTTCAGAAGCTTAAAAATCTTACCCCTGTACGCATCAAGGAATTCTGAAAACTCTATGCCCTCATTGCCGGTCTCCGTATAAAGAATGCCAAGTCTTTTCAATATCCCACTCTTTGTATACGTTCCCGTTTCAATGTGTTGGAGTAATGCTCGCTGCATCAGGTCATTCAGAGGTGTTGTGTGTACTCCTGTTCTCCGGTCACGGCTTTCTTTTGGTGCGTCAAAATACAATGCTGTAACACGAATCTCATTTGCCGTACCTGTCTTTTCCCATTCAAAGAAGCATCGCATTTCTTTCTCAAGCTCTTTGCGCCGCTTTCCCTTACACGGTTCAAATCCAAGTTCTCTGCACAGGGCATTAAACGAAGCAAATGGCTCACCATCTGTAAAACGGCTCGTAATTATTCTTCGTACCTCTATAGAGGCAAGTAATTGACGCTTCTAATTTTTCTTCATAAGCGTCCTCCTTATTTATTATTCAAACTACTTAAAAGGCGTTTGCGGACGGTCGCTTCTAAGTAGCCTGTATGCACACAGTACTTCATAATCAAAAAAGATGCAAGGGGTAAACATGAAATTTTTTCAATTTCTGTCTTGTGCACCTGCACTTTTTTTAAAAAATCCACAACATCACTCTCGGAAAAATCAGGCGGTCTGGTTTCTTGAAAATCAGGCGAACAAATCCAAAAAGTCAGTTTTCACAAGGGTTTTGAGGAGGCTTAGCTCAGCTGGTTAGAGCGCCTGCTTCACACGCAGGAGGTCACTGGTTCGAGTCCAGCAGTCTCCACCAAAACCCTTGAAATCGCTATGATTTCAAGGGTTTTTTCTTGTTTTCGGCAAAAGGAAAGATCTCCTGCCTTCCTATCGGAAACGAAGGGACGCAGGAGGTCTTGTGATGGCGAAGAAAATCGAAGTGCCCGTCAAAGGGGCGCATTTTCACGCAAGCAGCTGAAAGCACATCACGGGAATGCCCAGCACCACGAGCACCACACCCGTGGCGCGGTTGAGGGTCTTGGGCTGCGCACGGTTGGCAAAGACTGCGGCGGCGCTCATCCCGGCAAAGCCGGTGCCGAGCCCCGCGCCCATGCCCGCAAAAAATGTGACCAGAACGGTTGTCAGGATACTCATGGTTCGTTTGCCTCCAGAATTGCATCAAGATTGCTTTCAATCTCCGCGAGCGCCGCGGCGAAGGCTTCCCGCCGCGCTTCGTCCATGCCTGCAAAGAGGCTCTCGGAAAAATCCTTCTGGAGCTGCCGCCCGCGCGCGAGGATGGACGCTGCCTTTTCGGTGCAGAGAAGTTCCGTCTTCCGCCGGTCGCCCGCCACCGCGCAGCGCGTGAGATAACCCTCCTGCACGAGCTTTTCCACATTGACCGACACGAGATTTGCCTTGAGGCGGCGGATCTCCACGATCTCGCTGGCCGTTTTATAGTCCGGGTTGTTCCCCAGGAACATCAGGATGTCGAAGGCCGTCTGCGGCAGGCCCAGCTCCTTGCAGAGCGGCTTGCACACTTCGCTGTATGCCAGAGCGATCTTTCGGGAGATCGATATGCTTCGGTTCATGCCCTTCCTTCTTTCTTTTTTGAACTGTTCATTTTTGAAGTATTGTAGTCTGCGATGTCCCCTATGTCAACAGGCGGGACGGAAAAATTTTCGCTCCTTTTCCACAGGAACTGATCGCCCTGTGGAAGCTGCGGAACAAAAAATACGCTGCGGATTGCTCCGCAGCGTATTTTTTGTGTGGCCGCTTACTTGGCGGCGCGGTAGAGGAGGGAAACGATCTGCGCACGCAGGCAGTTGCTGTTCGGGGAGAAGGTGGTGTCGCTCGTGCCGGTGGTCACGCCCGCGTTGACGGCCCACTGCACGGCGGGGGCGTAGAAGGCGCTCGCGCTCACATCGGCAAAGGCGTTCGTGCCCTCAGCCGCCGGTGCGCCGGCCGCTCTCCACTGGAAGGTGACGGCCTGTGCGCGCGTGACGGAAGCATCCGGGGAGAAGGTCGTGCTGCTCGTGCCGGTGGTCACGTTGTTTTCCACCGCCCACGCAACGGCCTTTTCGTAATACGCGCCGCTCTTCACGTCGGTGAAGGACGTGGTCATGGACTTCGGCTCGGGGCTGCCGTTGGCTCTCCACAGGAAGGTGACCATCTGGCCGCGCGTGCAGCCCGCGTTCGGCGCAAAGGTCGTGGCGGTCGCGCCGGAGGTGATGTTCTTCGCAACGGCCCAGACAACGGCGTCGGCATAGTAGGCGTCGTCGGCGACATCGGTAAAGGGAAGCGACGCGGAGCCGTCATAGTTCTTGTCGCTCAGGACGGAGGAGAAGAGGAAGTTGCTGAGGTACGCGTACTCGTCTCTCTGGTGGACTTTGTTGGTCAGGGAGTTTGCAAAGAGGACGACGTTCATGCCGTTTTCCTTGTAGGCAAAGCCCTGCACGCCGCCGTTCATGTAGGCCTTGAAGCCCGCGGCGCGCTCGGCAGTGTTCGTGGGGATGAAGCCCTCGGTGGGCGTCTTGGTCTTATCGCTCTTGACGAGGACCGTCGCGGAGGCGGGGACCTTGGAGAAGTAGCCGAGGCCGTAGGCGTAGAGGATATCGTCGCCGTCAGCAATGTAGCTCGCGTTCACAAGGGTCTTGTTGGGATAGACAACGGGGGTCAGGCAGTCCATCGCGCCGTCCAGCTCGGTGTATTCCACGCCGGCGATGAGGTCAGAGGCGGAGGACGCTGCGGAATAGCTGTAACCGATGTACGGCAGGCCGTTTTTCACGGCGGTCTTTGCGGCGGCGTCGAGCTTTGTCGCACCTGCGGCGGCGTCCGCCTTGGTCACGTCGGAGGTCGTGGTGAAGCCCATGAGGTTCATCGCGGCGGTATCATAGTTCCAGCCGGCGCTCTGGCTGATCTGCGGCGTGTAGACAAATCCCTTCTCGCTTTCAGCAGGCGTGCCGGGGACGTAGACGGTCGGGGACTTGGTGATGATCTTCGCCTTCACGCTCGTCTTGTCGACGCCCGCGGCAGAGAGCAGATACTTGCCCGCGACGGTCTGATAGTCGGCGTAGGAGCAGATGAAATCGCCCATGTGGTCGCCGCTCGTGACCATGCCGACGGTCTTGCCGGCCTTGAGGAGCTCGTTGACGGCGGCGGTGGAGTCTTCGGAGGCATTGGAGAGGATGACGTCCTTATTCTTGTCGCCGGTGAAGCAGGAGGTCAGCGCCTTGGTGTAAGCGAGGGCGTCGTCGTGATCCATCGCGTCGCCGCAGACGGCGGAGATGCTCTTGTAGGCGGCGGGCTCGGCCACGGTGACCATGTCGAAGCCGCGCGTTTCATTGAAGGAGGTGATGCCCTCGGAGTAGAGGATCGTCCAGTTGTTGATCAGCGTGCCGTCATACAGCGCGCCGTTGGCGACAGAACGCTTGGCCTGATACATCGAGACGATCATCGTACCGGCGGGGTAGGTAACGCCGTCATAGGTGAATTCCTTTTCGGTCACGTTGACCTTAACGTCGTTTCTCGTGAGCCACTCCATCATGTCGGAGGCGGCCTGGAGGTTGGTCTGATTTTCGCCGTCAAGCGGGATGATGTAGCACTCGGGATAGAAATTGCCGTTCTGGCCCGTGCCGTTGTACTCGGGACGGAAGACGTCCATCTCCGCGCCCTCGACGTCGTTCTGGTCGCACAACCACTGGCCGACGAGCTCATACGCGTCGGAGTTTAGATTCTTCACGCCGCGCTGGAAGATCGTGACCTGAGATGCAAGGTAGGAAAGCTTTTCGGCAGCCACATAGGCGGCGTTGCCGAGGATACCGTACTGCGCCGCCTGAGCGGTATCATCGTTGTAGGCGGGCAGCTCAACGGTGTAGGCAACGGTGCCCTGCAGCATGGCAAACTGGGGAGTGTAGCTCGTGGACATATCGTCCCACGGGTCTTCCCAGTAGGTCTCGGTGCCGTTGCCGGTGTAGCTCAGGTAATCGCGCTGGGGGATGACATAGCTGTTGTAACCATCGTTGTTGGCGACCGCCGCGATGCCCAGCGCCTCGCCGCCGGTGATGAGGTGCTCGGCGAGCAGGTCGTACTCAAAGTTCGGCTCGTGCGGGGGATCGCAGGGCTCGCACTGGAAGGCCTGCACGCGGCCGTGGAACTCAGCAAGCGACATGGGGTTGAACGTGCCGATGAGCTGCTGCATGTTGGCCGTCTCGCTCGTGGTCTGGAAGGAGTTGTCGCGGTTGAGGTCATAGCCATTGGTGGAATGTCTCGTCAGGTAAGTACGTCCGTCGACATTCTCCTCGGGGACAAGGATGAAGAACACATCGGACAAAAGCTCGTCCTTGACATTCACGCTCTTATTTTCGACGGTGTAATACTCTTCAAGGTCGACCTTGCCGGACTTGCCGTTGTTATCGACCGTCAGGTAACCTAAGTAGCTGGCCTTATCCTTGACGAGGTCGGGGATGGCGACGCTGCCCTCCGCGCCCACAGGGCCCATCTCTTCCTTGAGCTCTTTTTCGCCCGCGGCGGTGAAGCCAGTGAGCGTCTTGTAGTCGATGGTCTTTTCGCTCGTGATCATCTTGGCGAAGTCGAGCACACCGTCGGTGGCGGCGACCTCGTTGGAGTGGATGTTGGAATACATCACGGGCACGCGGATCTCGTCGAGCGCGCCGGACTTGATCTGGGCGAGCACGGCATCGGGATCGGTCTCGGCCTGCTCGGTCAGGGCGAGCCACTTGCTCACGCTCGCCTTGGAGTCGGCCACGATGAGATAGGGCATATCACGGCCCGCGGTGGACTGGCCCATGGAGAATTCTTCCACGTAGAGACCGTTTTTCGTGCCGTTTGCCACGATCGTATCGAGCTCCTTGTAGATCTCCCACATGGTGTTGAAGTTTTCATACGGCGCAACTTTGACGCTCACGGAGCCGAGATCCTTGCCGCTGTTTTTGGCGACGAGATCAAAGTAGCCGCACAGGTCGATGTAGTAGCCGCCGTTCACATGGGGCACGCTGTAGTCGACGCTGGTCACGCCGGTTCTGCGGTTGGTGGAGTAGAAGTAGTTATTCACGTGGAAGCTCACGTCGAGGACGGTCTTGCCGTTTTTCTCGCTTGCGGAGAGCTTGATGTCCGTGAACTGGCGCTCGTCGCCCTCGGTCAGCCAGTCATTCAGAGAGCCGCCCGCGTAAGCGTAGGGGAACAGCTCCTCGTTGACGTAGGGGCGGGAATCGTCGCGCTCGAGCGAGAGCGAAACGGTGCCGGTGCTGACGGCCGCGGCGAGCGCATCCTTCGTCATGCCGGACACGGGGATGGAGAGGGACACGTCCTTGCCGTTTTCATCGGTGACAAGGGTGATCGTCGCGTCGACCGGGAATTTCGTTCCCAGCAGCGCATCGTCCTTGGGGTTCATGTCCTGGTAGCTGACGGCAAACGCGGACGTGACCGCGAGCGAGAGCGTCATTACCAGGGCCATCAGCAGCGCGAGCGCTTTGCTGACAGAGTTTGGATAATGTTTCATGGTTTTCGTCCTCCAGAGTGGTCTTATGCCGCCACACACAGCGGCGGAAAGTTAATGAATTTAGTGTAACTCAATAAAAATACATAGTCAAGAGAATATTCATACCTAATCCCACCAAATTTCAGCGTCGAATCTGTATTTTTGTTCATCATTTTTCACAAAGCAGTGCGTCAAGCCCCCGTCTTTCAGATCCTTTTGTGAATGCATCCGTAAATTTATACAGAATCGCGCTGCATAGGATATTCTTCTTCGCCGCGATTGCAAATGACGGCGGGGCGCATTATAATAAGAGGCAATCATCATTCAAACGCAGGAGGAACCGAATATGCGGCTGCAAAGCGCAATCTTTACACTGGGCGATACCCTCTTCACCCCCGACGGCGCGGCGCGCGAGGGACTCGACAAGGCGCTTTCACTTTTTAAGATGGAGGGCGTGTGGCTCGGCGCGGTGACGGCGCTCAGCGCGGAGGACGCGCAAAAAGCGCTCGAAAAGGCGGGGCTTCACTCGTATTTCCGCTTCGTGCTGACGGAATCCGTCGCGCTCTGCAAGGCGGACAGCGGCACGATGTTCGAGCGCGCGATGAAGCGCCTGCACTCGCAAAAGGACGATACGATCGTCTTTTCCGGCTCGCTTGCGGCGATCCAAAACGCGAAGGACGCGGGTTTTCGCACCGTGGCAGTGCAGGGAAGTGCGGGCGCGGCGGACTGGTCGACGATGCAGCAACTCGCCACGCAGAGCCTTGCGCAGTACAGCGAATTGCTGTCAGATTCTGTGTGAATTTTGGGAAAACGACAGGATTCGACGTTTTTTAGTTGCAGTCTTTCTCAACGGTGATATAGTAAGAATATAACTATCAGAACGGAAGGTTCGCGCCATGTCGGATTTCTACTCGACTATCATCTTCCTTTCGGTCTTTATTATGATTATCATGGACATGCTCGTGAGCGGCAATGAGCTGATGGAGCATGACAAAAAGCAGACGGTTTACACGATCTCCGTACTGGTGATCGCAAGCATGGTATCGGAATGGTTCGGCGTTTGGATGGACGGAGCCGACCCGTCGCTGCGGACGCTGCACATCCTCGTTAAGACCATCGAGTTATCCACAGCGCCGATCATCACTGTGCTTTGCAGCGACCTGATGACGCCGCTCAAGCATAAAAAGCTCATTTATACCCTCATCGGCGTCCACGCGGGGCTCGAGGTGCTGTCGGCTTTCTTCGGCTTCATCTTCTCGGTCGACGCACAAAACGTTTATCATCACGAAACGTTTTACTGGGCCTACGTGCTGACCTATGTCAGCGGCGTTCTGCTGTTCATTGGTCAGCTGCTGAGCGAGAGTTCGCACCATTATGGCCTGTATCGGGCGCTCGTTATCGTCCTGCCGGTTTTTTCTTCTGTGGGCTGTTCCTCCAGTACGGTGCCGGAGTGCGCATCATGTGGGCGTGCTCAGCGGTCGATGTTCTGATGGTTTACATCCTGTATTCCGAGCTCACGCAGAAAATCGACACGCTGACTCATCTTCTGAACCGCCGCAGCTATGAGAGCCGTCCCGCCTCGTTGCGCGGGCAGGCAGTCATCTACTATTTCGACGTGGACGAGTTCAAATCCGTCAACGACACCTTTGGCCATGGCGTGGGCGACGCGGTGCTTGCCGAGGTCGGCAGCACGATCTACGCCGTGTTCTCCAAGGCTGGCTACTGCTACCGCATCGGCGGCGACGAATTCTGCGTCATCGCGCAAATCTCCGACACGGCGGCGGAAAAGTATCTTTCGGAATTCCTGCGCGAGCTGACGGCACGGCGAGTGAAAAACGAGCGCCTGCCGCGCGTGTCGGTCGGCTATGCGTGCTTCAATCCGGTGCTCGGCAGCGTAGAGGATGCGATCAAACGCGCCGACCGGATGATGTCGCACTACAAGCGCAAGCGCAAAAGCGAAGCGCTCACAAATGATGATACCGTAAAAAGCTGACGATCTTTTGACCGTCAGCTTTTTGTATCTGCTTTTATTTTGCCTCAATCTCCGCGTCCTCCTGCGGCTGGAGCTTGCTGCCAAAATACGCAAGCACCGCGCCGAGAATGGCGCACGCGATGCCCCAGACCATCTCCGCTGTCGAGGCAAAGTCCGTCGGAATGATAATGATCGTGGAGGCAAGCACGATGCCGATGACGGCGTGATAAGCGATGGAGTAGTGCGTGTCGAAAAGCCTGCTCACAATGCGGGCAAACAGCGCCATCACGCCGGCCATGCCAAGCCCCCAGGGGATGAGCACGGCAAGATCAAGCTGGGCAATGCCGTCGATCAGCGGCGTGAGAAGGCCGACCGCCATCAGGATGGACGACGACGTCATCCCCGGGATGATGAAGCTGAAGCCCCACAGCACGCCGCAGAAGAGAAAGCCCCAGAAGTTTGCGGGCATCTCGGCAAATGAACTGAACTTGACGGCCATCAGCGCGCCGAACAGGGCGAGGAAGCTGACGATCAGCGAGATGTACGAACCGTTGCCGCGCCCCTGCGTGCCCGCCTCGTGCCAGAGGTCGGGCAGCGTGCCGAGGATGAGCCCGATGAAGAGGCACGTGGCGACGGTTTCCGACTGGTGAAACAGCGCAAGGATCACGCTGCCGCCGCCCAAAAAGCCGATCGCCCAGCCGATGCCGACGGCGAGCAGCATCCGCCAGTAGCGTTGAAGCGCGCGCCTGGGGTGCGTGAGCAGCTCCATCGCGGGGCGGTAGATGCCGAATACGACTGCGAGCACGCCGCCGGAGATGCCCGGCAAAATCGCGCCCGCGCCGATGATGATACCCTGCACAATGCGCATGATACCGTTTTTGATGCGGGAATTTTTCATATTGCTGCCTTTTTATGTGCTGCGCCCGCCGCAAAGCGGCGGAACGCGACGCGGTTTAATAGCCCTTTCTGCGGTCGACGAGGTGATGCATCGGGCGGCCCGCGGCGTAATTTTCCAGATTTTCGCAGAAGAGCTGCACGTTGCGCTCGCAGGTGTAGCCGAGCGTCATGTTGCCCGCGACGTGCGGCGTGAGCAGGAGGTTCTTGGCCTTGCGCAGCGGATGATCCGCAGGCAGCGGTTCGGGCACGACGACATCGAGCGCCGCACCGGCGAGGTGCCCGGAATCCAGCGCTTTGATCAGCGCGTCCTGATCGATGGCCGTGCCGCGGCCGACGTTGACGACGTAAGCGCCTTTCGGGAGCAACGCCATGCGGTCTGCGTTCAGGATGTTCACCGTGTCGCTCACCGAGGGGAGAGACATGAAGAGAAGATCGGTCTCGGGCAGGAGCTGATCGAGCTCCGTGACGGGATGAACGGCGTCAAAGTCCGCGTTCGCGCGGCCGCTGCGGCTGACGCCGGTCAGGCTCGCGGGATGGAATGCGCGCACGCGGCGGGCAAATTCCGTGCCGATGTCACCCGTGCCGAGGCACGTGACGCGCGCGCCGTGGAGCGAGTGAATGCCGCCCGGGAGCACGCGCCAGCCGCCCTCGCGGATGATCTCGGTGTATTCCATCTGGCGGCGCAGCAGCATCAGCGAGACCATGACAGAATGCTCGGCGATCGTCGTGCCGTAAGCGCCCGAGGCGTTCGTCAGCAGGCAGTCGGGATTCTGATACAGGTCGTCGCGGCAGAAGCGGTCCACGCCCGCCCAGCAGCTCGCGTACCACTTGAGATTGCGTGCGCCCGCGATAACGCGCTGGGACGGATGGCCGTAGAGGATCGTGCAGTCGTCCACATTGCCCTCCGCCGCCTTGGACGAGGGGAAGAAGACGATGTCGTAGCCGCAGCGTGCGGCGGTGTCGCGCAGCGTCTTTTCGTAGGCCGGAGTCAGGAAGTCGATGATGACGCCGATTTTTTCATTCATGGTTCAATTCCTCCAAAATCATTTCTGCGACGCGCAGGCCGTCGGCCGCGGCACTCATGATGCCGCCGGCGTAGCCCGCGCCCTCGCCGCAGGGATATAGACCGCGCAGGGCGGATTGAAAACTCAAGTTGTCGCGCGCGATGCGCACAGGCGACGAAGAGCGCGTCTCCACCGCCGTCAAAACGGCGTCGGGCGCATCGAAGCCCCTTAATTTCCGCCCCAGCATCGGAAGGCCCTCCTCGAGCGCCTCGCACACAAAGGGCGGGAGACAGCCGTGCAGGTCGCACCAGCGGACGGAGGGAAGATAGGTCGGCACGACCTTTCCCGCTCCCGTTGACGGGCGATGCTTGAGAAAATCTTCGACCCGCTGGGCGGGGGCGGCGTAATTTCCACCGCCAAGGCGATAGGCCGCGTCCTCCAGCTCGCGCTGGAACTGGACGCCCGCGAGGGTATCGCCGGACGGGAAATCCTCCGGCGTAACGGAGACCAAAAGTCCGCCGTTGATGTTCTCGCCGTCGCGCGCAAATTCGCTCATGCCGTTTGTCACGACGCGCTTTTCCTCCGACGCGGCGGCGACGACCTCGCCGCCGGGGCAGACGCAGAACGAGAACACGCCGCGCCCCTTCTCCGTATGACACGAGAGCTTGTACGACGTGGGTGGGAGGCCGGGCGTGCCCGCCGCCTCCTTATATTGCACTAAGTCCATGTCGCGCTGGCGGTGCTCGATGCGCACGCCGACGGCAAAGGGCTTGGGCTCCATCGGCACGCCGCGCTTTTGCAGCATTTCGAACGTATCACGCGCGCTGTGGCCGGGCGCGAGCACGACGTGCTTTGTGGGCAGCGTGTACTCCCCCTCGGGGGCGCTCACGCGCAGCGCCGTGACGCTGCCGCTGTTCTGCTCGATATCCACAACCTTGTGGGAAAACCGAACTTCGCCGCCGCGGTCGATGATCTCGCGGCGGAGATTTTGCAGCACCACATATAATTTGTCGGTGCCGACATGGGGCTTGGCGTCGACTAAAATATCCTCGCTCGCGCCGAAGCGGACGAACTCCTCTAAAATATAGCCGTGGCGCAGGTCCTTTGTGCCGGTGTTGAGCTTGCCGTCGGAAAATGCGCCCGCGCCGCCTTCGCCAAATTGCACGTTCGAGGTCAGATCAAGCTCGCCCGTGCGCCAGAAGTGCTCGACATCGCGCTTTCGCTGCTCGACCGCGCGCCCGCGCTCTAATAAGATAGGTCTTGCGCCGCAGCGGGCCAGCAGCAGCGCGCAGAAAAGGCCCGCGGGCCCCGCGCCGATAACGACAGGGGAGACCTCCGGCGCTGAAACAGGCGCGGGCGGCGTATATTTCTTCGGCGCGTAGGGCTGCACATTTTTATTCTTGCAGCGCCGTAAAACGCCGGATTCGTTTTTGACCTCGACCGCGGCAGAGCAGACGAGCTTCACGCCCTCGCGCGCGTCGATGGAGCGGCGCAGGAGATGAACGGAAACAAGCGCCTCCTCGCTCACGCGCAGCGCGTGCGCGCAGGCCGCGCGCAGCTTGTCTTCCTTTACCCCCACAGGGAGCTTCAGATTGTCGATGCGAAGCATGTGCGCCGCCTCCTTTTTCTCAAGTCGCGTTTCATTTTATTATGACGGAAAGGAAAGCGCAAGGGGAATCGCGCGATTATCACAGAAACTTAAAAAAGTCATCGGGAATTTAAGAAATCGTCAAATAGCGTTCAAGAAATATACATAAATATGCCCTATGATAACACCATCGAAAGCAAAGAGGCTGCAAGCAAGGGTCTCAGTCCATAGGAGGTCATCATCATGTACGAAGACGAAAACAACCTGTATCACTACAGCTATCGCAAGGGCGACGAGCAGAACCCCAACGCCCCGATTGACACGAAGAACTACGCCGAGGACCCGTGGGATAAGAATCCCGGCGGCAGCCCGAAGAAAAAGGGCGGCAGCGGTCTTTCCGGCAAGATCGTGGCGCTGGCGCTGGTGTGCGCGCTCGTCGGCGGCTTCATCGGCGCAGGCGTGAGCGGCGCGACGACCAAGGTCAACAAGACGAGCGTTCAGGTCAGCGACCGCGAGGTCGCGCAGGTGCAGACCGTCAAGGTCGACGGCAAGACGCAGATGTCGATGTCGGAGGTCTACGCCTCGAACGTCAACAGCGTGGTGTCCATCAACGTCTCCGCCACCACGAACTACTTCGGCCAGCAGGTCGAGACCGCCGCCAGCGGCACGGGCTTTTTCATCACGGAGGACGGCTACATTCTCACGAACCATCATGTTGTTTCCGGCGCGAGCAGCGTGAGCGTGACGCTCTACAACGGCGAGAGCTACGACGCGAAGGTCATCGGCAGCGACGAGGACTATGATATCGCCGTGCTCAAGATCGACGTGACGGGCGCGACGCCCGTGGTGCTGGGCGATTCGAGCAAGGTCGCCATCGGCGAATCCGTCGCCGCTGTCGGCAATCCCCTCGGCGAGCTGACGTTCTCGATGAGCGAAGGCATCGTCTCCTGCGTGAACCGCGCCATCAATGTTGACGGCACGCCCTTTAACATGATTCAGGTCGACTGCTCCATCAACCCCGGCAACTCTGGCGGCCCGCTCTTCAACAGCTACGGTGAGGTCATCGGCATCGTGTCGGCCAAGTATTCGAGCTACTCCAACACCACCGTGGAGGGCATCGGCTTTGCCATTCCCATCAACGACGTCGTGTCGCTCGTCAAGGACATCATGACCAACGGCTATGTGACCGACAAGGCCTACATGGGCATCACGCCGCAGACGATGACCGCGCAGATGGCGCAGCAGTACCGCTACGACGTGACCGAGGGCGTCTTTGTCTGCTCCGTTGACCCGGACAGCGCCGCCGACAAGGCGGGGCTCAAGCTCGGCGACGTCATCACGAAGATGGACGACAAGGATATTGCATCCTATGAAGACCTCGTCGCGGCCAAGAAGAGCTACAGCGCGGGCGACACCGTGACGCTGACCGTCTACCGCGAGGGTAAGACGATCGAGGTAGAGCTCACCTTCGACGCAGCCCCCGAGACGACGGAGACGAGTTCCCCCGACCAGAGCACCGACAACAGCTACAATGGTAACGGCAGCTACAGGAGCAGTTGCAGCATTAACAAAAGTATCAGTTGCACAATATGCCGAATATGAACAGCTAGTTGGTGGGGTTGAAACTCTTTTTAAAGATAGTAGTGATATCGTAAAAAAATATGCTGATGATGCCTATAAATCTGCTGGATTATCAGCAAATGAATATATG
>ERZ650918.1093-NODE-1093-length-25630-cov-18.748700_pt1 | contig 25630 bp, 22 predicted proteins | sample MGYA00514758_ERZ650918 | MGnify/ENA metagenome assembly ERZ650918 | reverse complement strand
TCCGCCTTATTCCTCCATCTGCTTTGCCAGAAAGGCCGCTGCCACTGCCACCGCCTTGCACTGGGCGTCCTCCGGGCAGGCGGTGCGGTCCTCGGTCAGTAAACCCACCGCGCCGGTCACGTCCCCGCCCGTCAGCACCGGTGCGGCGCACAGCAGCACCCGAGGTGCGCCCTCGCAGGGCAGCAGGGTCTTTTCCGGGTTGCCCGGGCTCTGGTAGGGCTTGCGGGCTTCCATCAGCTTTTCCAGCGGCTGGCTGATGCTGCGGTCGGTCAGCTCCCGCCGCCCGCTGCCGCTGACTGCCAGAATGCGGTCCCTGTCGCACACAAAGGCGGTCAGCGCAAACTGGCGGCTGAGCACCTCTGCCAGCTGGGCGGCAAGGGTGTTCACCTCGCCCATGGGCGAGTACTTTTTAAAGATCACTTCCCCGTCGCCTGTGGTAAAGATCTCCAGCGGGTCGCCCCGCCGGATGCGCTGGGTGCGGCGGATCTCCTTGGGGATCACCACCCTGCCAAGCTCGTCGATGCGGCGCACGATACCGGTTGCTTTCATTATTTTGCCCTCCTTGCGGTTTCCTTTGTATGTAGTATCTGTCAGCGGCGGCAAATTATACCGGCAGCACATTTTTTGCTTTGCCCGCCGCATTGCGTTCCGGGCGGGGTTCTGCTACAATAAATAGGAATAAACCCAAAGAAAGCAGGTGTCCGCATGGCACACATCCTTATTCTGGGCGGCGGTGCCGCCGGACTGGCCGCTGCGCTGGCGGCTGCACAGGCCGCGCCCGCTGCCCGCGTCACGGTGCTGGAGCGCAACCCCAAGGTGGGCAAAAAGCTGCTGGCTACCGGCAACGGCCGCTGCAATCTGGACAACACCGCCATTGCGCCGGAAAAATACTTCACCGCCGACCCCGCCGCGCTGCGGCCCCTGCTGGCGGCGGTGGATGCCGCCGCACCGCTGGCGTGGTTTGAGCAGCTGGGGCTGTATACCCGCACCGATGAAGCCGGGCGGGTGTACCCCTATTCCAATCAGGCCGCAGACGTGCTGGCGCTGCTGGAGCTGCATTTGCAGCGGCACACCGTACAGCTGCGCACCGGCTGCACGGTAAGCACCCTGCGGCAGAGCAAGGGCGGCTACGCAGTGCAGTTTACCACCGCCGAGGGCAGCACCGAAAGCCTGCGGGCAGATGCCGTTATCTGCGCCATGGGCGGCGCTGCCGGGCCGCAGTTCGGCACGGACGGCTTCGGCACCCGCTTTGCCGCCGACTGCGGCGGGCAGATGCGTCCGCTTTACCCCTGCCTGACCGCCCTGCAATGTGTAAGGCCGAACAAGAGCCTTGCGGGCATCCGCGCTAAGGCCGCCGCCCGCCTGCTGGACGGTGACCGGGTGCTGGCAGAAGAGATTGGCGAGGTGCAGTTTACCGACTACGGGCTTTCCGGCATCTGCATCATGCAGCTGTCCGGCCTGCTTGCCCCCGGGCGCAGGCTGAGAGACCCTGTCGTGGAACTTGACCTGTTCCCGGAGCTGAGCGAGATAGACCTGACCCGTCTGCTTGCCCGGCACGCTATCCAAACCGCATCCGACACCCTTGCCGGGTTCTGGACAGGGCTGTTGAACGTCAAACTGGGCTACGCCCTCTGGGAAGCTGCCAATATGCCCAACAACCGCTCGGTCAAGCAGATGCAGCCCCTTGCCCACACCGCCAAGCACTGGCGGTTCGAGGGGCTGACCCCCTGCGGCTGGCGGCAGGCGCAGACCACCGGCGGCGGGCTTGCCCTGACCGAGGTGGAACCGACCTTCCAGTTCAAGGGCTGTCCGGGGCTGTACTTTGTGGGGGAAACGTTGGACTGCGCCGGCAGCTGCGGCGGCTTCAACCTGCACTGGGCGTTCGGCAGCGGCCTTGCCGCCGGGCGGGACGCCACAAAGCACCTTTGCAGCCGAAAACGGTAACAGAAAAGGGACGAGGGAAAGCCCGCGGGCTTTCCCTCGTCCCTTTTATTCTCTAAATCAGGCAGCCTTGTTCTCGCCCTTGGAAAGCAGCTTTGCACGCTCCAGTGCGGGGCGCAGTGCTAGATACAGCACCACGGCGCAGGCAGTGGAGGCCACGCTGTTTACAAAGGTGACGCCGCCGGCGATCTTGGTCAGCGCCTGTGCCACGGTGTACTCCTGCCCAAAGATGTACACGTTGCGGAAGTAGCCAAGGAAGGGGTCGGTGAACACGTTCAGCAGCAGACCGGAACCCGCAGAGACGATCACCTTGACCAGATACCCGGCGCTGTGACGATCCTGATCCCGCAGCTTGAACACCTTATGTGCCACGGCACCGCAGGTGATGCCGATGATGAACTTGAGCACGAAAGTGGTAATAGCGTAGCCCGGGTCACCGGCAAGGATATCCGCCAGCGCCAGACCGATGGCACCCGCCAGACCGCCGGATACACCGTCCAGCAGCAGCGCCGTCAGGGCGGTAAAGGTGTTGCCCAGATGGAACGAGGAGCCGCCGTAGAAGGGGATGCGGAAGAACAGGTAAGCCACTAAGCTCAGCGCAGCCATCACGCCGGTAAGCGCCAGCTCGTGCACTGTAAAGCGGCGCTTGTACAGCACACTGAAAAACAGGATCAGGATAACGACGACTGCCAGCAGCAGCCACATTGCAGTAGTAGACATGATACTTTCCCTCCAATCGCGCCGATAACCCCACAAAACTACTTGACATTTGAGTGTCCGGCGGGTATGCTCCTATTATACGCAGAACTGACCCCATGAAAATACCCAGAATAAAGTTTTTTTATGGGGTCAGTTTGACGCAATGCCCAGATGGGAGGGACATTCTATGGTACATCTGACCACGGCACTGGACCCGGCTTCGGCGGTGCCGCTGTACGAGCAGCTCTACCGCAGCCTTGCCGCCGAGATGCGGGCGGGCACCCTGACGGCGGGCACCCGGATGCCCGGCAAGCGGCGGCTGGCGGCAGAGCTGTCGGTCTCAGTGAACACGGTGGACACCGCCTACCAGATGCTGGCAGCCGAGGGCTACCTGACCGCCCGGGAGCGCAGCGGCTTCACGGTGCAGGAGTATCTTGCCCTGCCGCAGGGGGTGCAGCCGCCCGCCGCGCCCTCTGCGCCGCCGGCAGAGCACCCAGCCGATGCTGCTCCGCCGGTGCAGTTTGATCTATCCACCCGGGGCGTGGACCCGGGGCTGTTCCCCTTCCGCACATGGGCGCGGCTGCAAAAGGAACTGCTGTACTCTGCGCCGGAGCTGCTCACTCCCGGGGATGCCCGGGGCGACGCTGCGCTGCGGCAGGCGCTGGCAGGGTATCTGGCCGAGTACCGGGGCGTGCAGTGCGACCCGGAGCAGCTAGTGGTGGGCGCAGGGCTGGAATATCTGCTGGGGCTGCTGGCCCCGCTGCTGCCCGGCCCTGCCGCCGTGGAGACCCCCGGCTACCCCCGCGCCCGGCAGGTGCTGGAAAACAACGGCGTGCCCTGCCGCTGCCTGCCGGTGGATGCGGACGGGCTGTCGCTGACGGCTCTTTCCGCCAGCGATGCAGCGGTGTGCTACGTCACCCCCAGCCACCAGTTCCCCACCGGGGTCACCATGCCCGCCGGACGCCGGGCCGAGCTGCTGCACTGGGCAGCCCGCGCCCCGGGACGGCGATACATCATTGAGGACGACTACGACTCCGAGTTCCGTTTTGACACCCGCCCGCTGCCCAGTTTGCAGGGCATGGCGGGCGCAGACGGCCCGGTGGTGTATCTGTCCACCTGCTCCCGCAGCCTTGCCCCGGGCATCCGCATTGCCTACATGGTACTGCCCCGGCAGCTGCTGGGCGCATGGCAGGCCAAGTACCGGCTGTACTCCGGCACGGTGGGACGGTTTGAGCAGCAGACCTTGGCGCGCTTTATCACCGGGGGGTATTTCACCCGGCACTTAGCGCGGGAGCGCACCGCCTACAAAGCCCGGCGGGATGCGCTGGTGGCGGCGCTGCGCACCTCCTTTGCACCGGAAGAGCTGACCCTTGCGGGGCTGCACACCGGCCTGCACCTGCTGGCACAGCTGAAAGACCCGCCGCCGGACGCCGCCCTGCGGGCTGCTGCCCGGCAGTACGGGGTGCGCTGTTCCCTGCTGAGCGACTACGACCTGACCGGCACGGCGCACTCTGCCGCCGGGACGCTGGTGCTGGGTTATGGCTCACTGCCGGATGCGGACTGCGCCGCCGCCGGGGAGAGGTTGAAAAAGCTCTGCACCGCCGCCCGGGAGGCATCAGACACCGTATAGTGTCCGCCTGCCCAGTCCCCGGGCAGGGCGTCGGCGGTGATATCCACCGGCTCGGCGCTGGTGGCTAAAAATTCCAGCGTGCGTTCCAGTGTAGCAAGGTCTACGGCGGTCAGGCTGGTCAGCAGACTGCCGCTCACCTCCCGCAGACCCTGCGGCAGGGTGGTGGGCAGCAGCTCCAACGCCTGCCGGAAAAACGCATCCCACACCGCTGCCCGGGCGGCGGCGCTGCGCCGGGGCGAAAGAGAAGTGTCGGCATCCAGCGCCGCTAAAAAGCTGTGAGCATCGGCGGCAGAAATGCCCTGCACCCCGGTGCCTTTGCCGTACCGCGCCAACTGCTCCGGGGTGAGGGCCCCGGTAAAGCCCACCCGCACTGCGCCGTACCGCGCCGCAAGCTTTGTCAGCACCGCTGGGGCGATGGCAAGATAATCGGTATCCTCCGGCAGGGCGAACACCTCGCCCAGCGCCTCTCGGCAGCGGGCGGGGCCTGCGGCGGCGTAACAATCCGCAAGGGGGACATTTTTGCCCCCAAAGGGCACTTCCAGCGCGGCGGGCACCGCCAGCAGATGGATGCAGTTCTGCCCGGCGTTCAGGTAAGCCAGCACAAAGCCCGGGGTCTCGTCTGCCACGCACAGCAGCACGGTGCACTGGTCGGCGGCTTTGGGCAGGCGGATGGGCACCCCGCTTTGGCTTTTTGCAGCCTGCCGCAGACTGCTGCGCAGCTGGGCGCGGCTGAGCAGCACTGTGCCGCCCACCAGCGGCAGCAGCACCAGCAGGGCGGCGCACAGCGCCGCCCAGAAGGGACGCCAGCCGCTGCGTTTTGCGTGTTTCATGGCTCTGCCTCCTTTTTGTGCATAAAGCATAGCCCACCGGGCGACCCTTTATGCAGAAAGGCAGGGATGCTGTATGGATAAAACAAATACCCCCAACGAAAAAGACCGCGAGGAACAGGAGGACTTCTGGCTGACGCTGGAACCCCTTCCCGCCCCAGACCCCGAAAAGCCCTCCGCACCGCATGAGGACTAAGGCTGCTGCATAGGATACGGTAAAAAAGGGGGGGATGGGATGCCAGAGCGGTTCATGCGGGGGATCGAGGCTTTGAACGGCATCGTGTGGGGGCCGATGGGGCTGGGGCTGCTCTTCGGCACCGGGCTGCTGCTGACGGTGCGCACCGGAGGCTTCCAGCTGCGGCGGTGGGACTACTGGATGCGGCACACCCTCGGTGCCATCCTGACCGACCGGAGCGTCACCGCCCATACCGCCCGCGAGGAACAGGCCATCAGCCAGTTTCAGAGCCTGTGCACCGCGCTGGCGTCCACCATCGGCACCGGCAACCTTGTGGGGGTGGCCACCGCCATCCTTTCCGGCGGGGCGGGGGCGGTGTTCTGGATGTGGGTCATGGCGCTGCTGGGCATGATGACCAGCTACGCCGAGAACGTGCTGGGCATCTACTACCGCCGCAAAGACCCGGCGGGCGGCTGGCGCGGCGGGCCGATGTACTACCTGCGGGACGGCCTTGGCGGCAAACCGGGGCGGGTGCTGGCGGTGCTGTTTGCCGCGTTCTGTGCGCTGGCAAGCTTTGGCATCGGCAACCTGAGCCAGCTCAATTCCATCGCGGGCAATCTGCAGGCGGCCTTCGGCGTGCCGGAGGCCGTCACCGGCGCAGTGCTGGCGGCAGTGTCGGCGGTGATCTTGCTGGGCGGGCTGAAGCGTGTGGCTGCGGTGGCGGAACGGCTTGTCCCCGCCATGGCGCTGCTGTACATCGTGGGTGCGCTCACCGTGGTGGGGGTGCATATCACAGCTGTCCCGGCGGCGCTTGCCGCCATCGTAAAGGGCGCGTTCGGGCTGCGCGCCGCCGGTGGGGGCATCGTAGGCTACGGGCTGTCCCAGGCGGTCACATGGGGCTTTAAGCGGGGTGCTTTTTCCAACGAAGCGGGACTTGGCTCCTCGGTGATGGTGCACGCGGCTTCCAACGTAAAAGAGCCGGTGCAGCAGGGCATGTGGGGCATTTTTGAGGTGTTTGCAGACACCATGGTGGTGTGCACCCTGACGGCGCTGGTGGTGCTGACCTCCGGCTTTGTGGATCTGGACACCGGGCGCATTGCCGCCGGGGCGGCGGGCAGTGCGCTGGTAGGGCAGGCCTTTGACGCCGTGTTCGGCACGCTGGGGTCAAAGCTCATTGCGGTGTGCATCCTGCTGTTCGCTTACTCCACCACGCTGGGCTGGAGCTGCTACGGCTGCAAGGCCGTGGAGTATCTCTTCGGCACAGGGGCGGGGGCATTTTACCGGGTGCTGTTCGTGGCGCTGATGCCGGTGGGCGCGGTGATGCGGCTGGACCTTGCATGGACGCTTTCCGACACCTTCAATGGCCTGATGATGCTGCCGAACCTCATCGGCGTGGTGGCGCTGTCCGGTACGGTGGTACGCATCACACAGAACTATCTTGCCCGCAAGCTGCACGGCAGCGCCGCGCCGCCACTGTTGTCGGCGGGTGAGACGATTTAGAATGCGCTCCGCGTTGCTCTGCGCATCATCAGCGGAAAAAAGATTTTTAATTTGTGGGTTCTGAAAAGCCTGCGGGCTTTTCAGAACCCCTTTTTCACAAGTGGTGTCGTAACCGGGAGCAGCATTTGCAGCACCGCTTTCTTCGAAAGCGCGGCGCTACCGTTTACCGTCAGGACTCCTCTCGTGAAAATAGCGTTTGGAGCGCTCCGCAGAGCGCGACAAACGCGAAATAAAAATAATAATTCCGCTGAAGATGGCTAAAGCGCAGCGGAAGCCATTTTAAATCGTCAGCCCCGCCCCTTGTCCCGGGGCGGGGTTTGTGCTATGCTAAGGGGTACAAGCGATTTTTTGCGCTGAGAGGAGGAGCCCCATGGCCGCCGTAAAAACACGGAATACCGCTACCCTTATGACCGAGGGCAGCATTGTAAAAAGCCTGCTGCTGTTTGCCCTGCCGCTGATCTTCGGCAACCTGCTGCAGCAGATGTACAACACCGCCGACAGCATCATCGTGGGCAATTTTGTGGGCAGCAACGCCCTTGCCGCCGTGGGCTCCAGCGGGTCGCCCATCTATCTGCTCATCGGCTTCAGTCAGGGGCTTGCCGTGGGCGCGGGCGTGGTGGTGTCGCAGTATCTGGGCGCGGGCGACCACAAGGAGACCCGCGAGGCGGTGCACACCTCCCTTGCCATTGCGGTGGTCATGGGGCTTTTGCTGACGGTGGGCGGCGTTGCCTGCGGGCGTGCTTTGCTGGTGGCCATGAACACCCCCGCCGAGGTGCTGGCCGACGCTGTGACCTATATCCGCATCTACTTTGGCGGGGTGCTGTTCAGCGTGGTGTATAACATGACCGCCGGCATCCTGAATGCCGCCGGCAACTCCCGCCGCTCGCTGGTGTATCTGGCATGGGCATCGGTGACCAACATCGTGCTGGACTTTGTGTTCATCGTGGGGCTGCGGATGGGGGTAGCAGGCGCTGCCATCGCCACCGACTTAAGCCAGCTGGTGTCCTGCGTGCTGAGCCTGCGCTTTTTGATGAAAAGCGAGGACGCCTGCCGGGTGGAACTTTCCGCCATCCGGCTGCACCGCAAAATGGCAGGCCGCATCATCCGGGTGGGCCTGCCCACCGGCATCCAGAACATGGTCATCTCCTTTTCCAACGTGCTGGTGCAGGCCAGCGTGAACAGCTACGGCGCCGCCGCCATGGCGGGCTTTGCAGCCTACATGAAGATCGATGGCTTCAACATTCTGCCGGTGAGCAGCATCAGCATGGCAGCTACCACCTTTGTGGGGCAGAACTACGGCGCGGGGCGTCTGGACCGGGTAAAGCGCTCGGTGTGGGTCACCCTTGCTATTGGGGTCATCTACACCCTTTGCACCGGCGCGGCGCTATTGGCCGGACAGGACGCCATTCTGCACCTGTTCACCGCCGACGAGGCCGTGGTCACCTACGGCAAGCTGGCTATGCGGTGGTTCTGTCCGTTCTACTTCCTGCTCAGCATCCTGCACGGCCTTGCCGGTGCCGTGCGCGGCACGGGTGCCAGCATCCCGCCCATGGTGGTGCTGCTGGTCTCGCTGTGCCTGTTCCGTGTGGTGTGGATCCAGTTTCTGCTGCCCTTCTTCTCCGGCATCGAGGGCGTGTTCATCCTCTATCCCGTCAGCTGGGGTCTGGGCGCATTGCTCATGATCCTGTATGCGTGGAAGGGCAAGTGGCTGGAGTATCATACATAACATTTTTACAAACAACGACCCGCCGCACTGAAAGAGATGCGGCGGGTCGTTGTTTTTCAGGTACTCCTGTCGGGGCAGCTTACCATGCAAAGCCCACGGAGTCCATGTCGATCTTCTTTTCCATCAGCCCCAGACGGCTCTCGATGAAGTTGACAGCCATATCCGGCCACTGGGCGATCTGGGTGTAGTAGTCCACATAGCCCTTGGTGCCAGTGCCCAGACCCACACCGTGGGGCGCATCAGGTGCCAGATAGAAGCTGAAGTCCGTGAAGATATTTGCGCACTCCGGCAGAGAGGGCAGCATCATCGCACTCAGGCCATCTTTCTGACCCACAACACCAAAGACCGGAGGCAGGTTGGGGTTCTTCGTGAAGTTCAGACCAGTGACGAACAGTCCGTAGATGGGAATCGCCACATTCAGGTCAGCGCTCTCATGGTCCACAGCATCGCAGACGTAGCTGGGGTAGACCTTATCCGGGGTATTCGTAGTGCCGAACTGGTCGGCCACCACCTGCATCACATTCATGCCGCCGGCAGAGAAGCCCACAGCGATCATGATATCGGTCTTGCCGATGTGTTTTTCAGAGGCGTTGTGGCGGATGTAGCGGATAGCACGGGCCAGATCCAGCTGCTGATCCACAGCGGCATAAGGGTTGACGCGGCGCTGCAGCACAAAGGCGTTGTAGCCGTTCTTGTTGAAGAACTCGGCCACCGGGTAGCCTTCCACCACGTTGTTGCGGTGGGTGCTGCCGCCGCCTGCAATAATGATCACGTTGCCCTTCACCTTGCCCTGATCTCGCAGCAAGTACGGGTTCAGGAAGGGACGGAAGCCCTCGTTATCGTAGCAATTTTCCCAGTTGGTGGGCAGCGGAGATTCCACGGCCATCTGATCTCCCCAAATTTCCCAAACGGTGCTCTTGGGGTCCTTGATCTGGCGCAGCGCCTTGCGGGCATTGGTCAGGGCAACACACATATCGTAGTGGGAGGCGTTGATACCGGGCACAGGTGCACCGTCCACCTTCTCGTACTGAGCACGGGACAGCTTGTGGAACAGCACATAGAACTTGTCAAAATCGCCCCGGAAAGCAGCCGGATAAAAGGCCACCTCGCGGGAGAGACGGAGTTCCTCTGCCACCATGGCCTGCACCTCAGCATCGGTGTGCACGCCAGCGTTTTCAGCAAAGGATGCGGGCGCCATGCCAGCCACTGCGCCCATGGTCACAGCAGAAGCGGCAGAAAGCTTCATAAAGTCTCTTCTGTTCATCATCATTTCTCCTTTTAAATGCAGACGGCTCATTTGTGCAGAGCAAAGCCGCCCAAAGCTGTGCAGCAAACGCCCTGCTGCCGGGCCCGATAGACATTCCAGTTGTATCATGCCATCGAAATCTGCACAAATCGTACCACAATATAACGAGCTTGTAAATAGATTTTGTTGTTTTTGTGTGAAATTGATATATTAGTATGTCAGTTCTTGTGAAAATCAACAAGCATGAGAATGGGTACAAAAAAGGACTGCCATGCACTCTGCACGGCAGTCCTTTTTATCTTATTACAGCTTTTCAAACACCAGAAAGCGGAAGGCGATGGTTGTGGTGAGCTGCGGCAGAGCCGCAAGGCGGGCAGCACCGTCGCGGGGCGTTTTCCAGTAGTAGGGGGTCATGGCAAACAGGGCTTCCAGCTGGGCGGCGGGCACGGTGATGGTTCCCTGCACCTCACGCTCATCAATGGCGCGGAAGCCCGGGTACTCCACCTGCTGCACCGGGTTCTTGTAGGGCTTTTCGTAGAGCACGGCCTTCATCTGGTACAGATGCTCTGCCCCCGGCACGACGTAGATCATGTGCCCGCCCGGGCGCAGCACCCGGCTGAACTCCTCCTGCGCAAAGGGCGAAAAACAGTTCAGCAGCACATCTGCCCAGCCGGTGCGCACCGGCTGGCTGAAGCTGGACGCCACCGCATACTGCGCGGCGGGCAGCGCCTTTGCCGCCAACCGCACCGCGGGCTTTGCGATATCGAACCCGGCCAGCTGCAGCGGCTTTTCTGCCGCCGCGAACTGCTGCGCGATGCAGCGGTCGTACCAGCCCTCGCCGCAGCCTGCGTCCAGCAGATGCAGCGGGGCGTCCTTCGCGGCGGGCACGCCGTGGGTAAGGCACAACTCCCCCAGCGCCTGCCCGAAAATGCCGTAATATCCGGCGTTCAGGAAGGCGCGGCGGGCAGCTACCATCTCCTTGCTGTCCCCGGGGGCTTTGGTTCGCATACTCTGCACCGGCAAAAGATGCCAGTAGCCCTCCCGGGCGCGGTCAAAACAGTGGCCTTTTTCACATTTCAGGTCATTCTCCCCTTGCAGCGCGCCGCCGCACAGGGGGCACTGCCACGGGGCAAAGGCTTCGTTCCGGCTCATACTTCTTCGCTGTGATCCTCAATGGGTGCAGTGGCACCGCCGTGGGCGTCCATATACTCCTCAAAGCTGGTGTACTTCTGCTGGGGCGGGCGGCGGCTGATGAGCACCAGCCCCGGGTCCTCGTCCCGGGCGGCAGCATTGCGGCCGCGGCGGGCAGGCTCGGCCTTGGGAGCGCGGGGTGCGCTGCCGGTGCGGCTCTGATTCCCGGCATTGCCGCGCTCGTTGCGGGCAGGGCGGGCGTTATTATTCTGGGCAGCGGGGCGGGCATTGCGCTGTTCACCCCGGTCGTTGCGGTCGTTGCGGCGGCTGCCGCTGCGGTTTGCGTTCTGGATATTCTGAGGCTCCTGTGCACTGCGGATGGCAGGTGCTGCCGGAGCGGCAGGGGTCTTGCGTGCCGGGCGCAGCGGAGTAGCCTCCGGGGCGCTGACAAAATGGGGGTCAAACTTGGGCTGGACGTTGCTGCCTCGGGCTGGGGCGGCATTCTCGCGGCGGGCGCGGGGCGCTGCCGCTTCCTTGGGGGCGTTTGCGCCCCGGTTGTTGGCGCGGCGGTCGTTGCGGGCTCCGCGCTTTGTGTTGCTGTCTTGCATCAGTGTTTCCTCTTTTTTCGGTTTTGCAGGCACCGCGTTCTTTGCAGCCTTCGGCTCCTGCTTCGGCGCGGGCGCAGCTGTCTTTGCAGCTTTTGCGGGCGCAGTTTCGGCCTGTTTTTTCGGCGCTTCGGCCAAGTTTTCCGCTTCGGGGCGGGGCTTTTTGCCGCGCACGGGCAGCACCGGGCGCACCGGGGCGGGCACGCCGTCCCACGGATGACCGGATACCACCGGGATCTTGCGGCGGTTCAGCTTTTCAATGCCTGCCAGATACTCCTGTTCCTCCGGGGCGCAGAAGCTGACGGCGGTGCCGTCCGCACCGGCGCGGGCGGTGCGCCCGATGCGGTGCACATAGGTCTCCGGCACCTCGGGCAGGTCGTAGTTGAACACATGGGAAAGCTCGCTGATATCAATGCCGCGTGCGGCGATATCGGTCGCCACCAGCACCCGGGTCTTGCCGGACTTGAAATCCTCCAGCGCGGTGACGCGGGCGGTCTGACTCTTGTTGCCGTGGATGGCGGCGGCGGGGATGCCCTGCTTTGTCAGATCCTTTGCGATCTTATCCGCGCCGTGCTTGGTGCGGCTGAACACCAGCGCATTGACCACCGGCGGCTGCAGATTTTTGATGAGCCACGGCAGCAAAAGCTTTTTGTTGCCCTTTTCCACATAGTACAGGCTCTGCTGGATGCGGTCCACGGTGCTGGACACCGGGTCTACCTTGACAAAGGCGGGGTCGCGCAGGATGCCGGCAGCCAGCTGCTCGATCTCGGCGGGCATGGTAGCACTGAACATCAGGTTCTGGCGCTGGGCGGGCAGCTTTGCAATGACCTTTTTCACGTCATGGACAAAGCCCATGTCCAGCATCCGGTCGGCCTCGTCCAGCACAAAGATCTCCAAAGCGGACAGGTCGATAAAGCCCTGTCCGATCAGGTCATTCAGCCGTCCCGGGCAGGCGATGAGGATGTCCACGCCCTTTTTCAGCGCTTCCACCTGCGGTGCCTGTCCCACACCGCCAAAGATGACGGTGCTGCGCAATTTCAGGTACTTGCCGTAGGCTTCAAAGCTTTCGCCGATCTGCAAAGCCAGCTCCCGGGTGGGGGTCAAAATCAGCGCACGGACAGCGCCCTTGCGGCGGGGCGCATTGGCGGTGAGCCGGTCCAGCATGGGCAGCGCAAAAGCCGCCGTCTTGCCGGTGCCGGTCTGGGCGCAGCCCATCAGATCCCGGCCTGCCAGCACCGGCGGGATGGCCGCTGCCTGAATGGGCGAGGGGGTCTCGTAGCCCGCTTCCTGCACAGCACGCAGCAGCGGGGCGGACAGATTCAGTTCTTTAAATGTCATGGTTCTCCTATTATTCTGTGATCTTCCGGCACTCGATGTAGTAGCGCTTTTCCTCCGCATGTCCCATGCTGAAGGTCTTGCGGGGCAGCACGCCGCCCATCACGACGCCGCGGAACAGGTCGCTCTTGGCGAAGGGCGGCATCAAAAACGCCACGGCGCCCTGCTTGCACAAAGCGCGCACAGCCGGCTCGTCATGCACATAGTCCACCTTTGCTTCCGGGTGGCGCTCGATATAATCCGAAATAAAATCGTCGATGGTGCCAACGGTCAGCGGCTCGGTGGGGTCCTCAAAGCTGAGCACATTGGCCATGTGGGGGCCTGCCAGCGTAAAGGGCTGCTTTTTGCTGCCGCCAAAGCAGCAGCCTGCCATGTTGGAATCGCTCCATGTAATGAGGCTCAGCAGCACGGTGGCGCAGTCCACGTTGAACAGCACCCGGTGGATGGGCTCGATCTCAATAGCCGGGGAGTGCACGTTGCACACCTCTGCCAAGCACCAGCGGGCGGGGTGGTTTTCTGCCTGCTCCGGGGTCAGAGTCTTTTTCAGCTCCTCCCAGCAGGCCTTTGCGGTAGCCAGCGAGTGGTTACCATCGCCCACGGCCAGCGTCAGCGGGTCGCGGCGGGTGGCATCGGGGTATTTCTTGTCAAATTCTTTCTGACTGCCCAGCACGGTCAGCGCATTTTCGATCTGCGCGATGAGGGCGGGGTCCTCCACTGCCCAGCCTGCCACATGGCCGCCGCCCAGCATCAGCTCGCCCTCGTATACCTTGAGCAGGCTGTCCTTGTGGGCGGCAATGGGCTCGATGAGGGTGCAGTCCGGGTCATCGGCCAGCATCATGATATGGGGCGTTTCCAGCGCAGCGCCGGTACGCACTTTCATGCGGGGCGGGATGCGGCTTTCCACGGTGCACTCGCTGGGGCGCACGGTGCATTTTTCGCCCCGGCGGTAGCTGTATGCTTCCAAGTCCACACGTCCCACAAGACCCTGCCGCACCCGGCCGCTCTGCTCGGTGCGCTCTACATAGATAAAGCCATCCACCGCCCGGGTGAGCACGTTCTGGGCATAGTCCTGCATGGTGGCGTGGATCTTTTCCACCCGCGCGTCGGCGTCTCCGTCCTCCAGATACACCTCCGGCAGGATCAGGTTCAGGGTGCTGGGCGCACCCGCAGCGGTCTCTTCTGCCCGCTGCCAGTAGCTGCGGTCACTGGTAAACTGGTCACAGGCAATGCAGCCCCACTGCTCCAGCGGCACCTGCTCCGAAGGCAGCAGGATGTGTGCGGGTGCAAAACAGGTAGTCGGTTTCATAGTCGTTTCCTCCCCTCTCTAAAAGCCGCTTCTCAGCGGAACGCTGCGGTGTCGTGCACCACAACGTGCTTCACACCGGCGTCGGCAGCGGCCTGCTCCAGCGCAGCGCGGCTGTCCGCGTCCAGCGCGGTGCTGCTGGTGACCAGCAGATTTTCCATGCCAAGGGACGTACCGGTGGTGCCAAGGGCATCGGTGGCAGCGGCGCACAGTGCGTCCGGGTAGCTGACCCACAGGGTCACGCTGCCTGCAAAGCGGGTCTGCCATGCGGCGATATCCGCGGTCAGCTGGGCGGCGCGTCCTTCCCGGCTCTTGCCGCCGGAAGCGCCGAAGTCCTGCTTGCGGGTGATGATGTTGGGGAACTGCACCCCGGTAAGCACCACCTGCTCGTAGCCCATGCCCTGCACCTCCTCAATGAGGTCGCCGATATACTGCACCGCACTTGCGGCAAAGGGGTTCATCCACGCCTTGCCACCCTTGGCTGCGCTGACGTTGTCCAGCCAGAGACTGTTGCCGTCGTAGTGCACGCCCATGCTGCGGTCGGTGTACACCGACACCGGGTCGGTAAAGGCGGCAAGCTGCGCCGCCGGGATGATGCCCTCCTCCCGCAGGATGGCGGCGATATTGGCCGCATCCACCGGGTTTTCAGTGATGCTTTGCGCAGCAGCTGCCACGCCGGAAGCGTAGTACACCGTGCCAGCGGCGTCCTTCAGGGTGACAAGGGCGTAGTCTGCGCCCTGCTGCTTCAGCTGCCGGGCGGCGGCGCGGATGGCGGATTCATCGGTCAGGGCGGTCACATCCAGCTCTGCCCAGCTGCCGCCGGTGATGGCCTTGCCGTCCAGCGGCTTTTCCTCCTCCGGCTCCGGTTCAGACGACGCTGCCTGCGAGACGGCAGCGCTGCTTGCCGCCGCAGAAGAGGCGGCTGCCTCGGCGCGGGAAGCGCTTTCGGCCTCGAGGTCCCGGTCCTTGACCACGGTATACCATGTGTGGGTGGCCCAATCCAGCACATGGGGTGCGGCAAACCATGCTGCTGCCAGCACTGCCACTACCAGCACCGCAATGCCGATGCCGCGCTTGACGCGCATTTCCCGGCTGTAAAAGCTGCGGTGATAATGCTTGACCTTCTGACGTTTATTCTTAGCCATGGTATCCTTTCCTCCCTGTCTGCATTACAGGATAACGGAATGTCCGGTAAAGCCATAGATCGCCAGCGCCAGCACGCCGATATACACCAGCGTGATGGGCAGGCCGCGGAATGCTTTGGGGATCGCTTTGCTGCGCAGGCGGTGGCGCGCCTCGGTGACCAGCAGCACCGCCAGCACATAGCCGATGCCGCTGCCAAGGCCAAAGCCAAGGCTTTCGCCAAGGGTAAAGGTCTGGGTGCGCTCCACCAGCACCGTGCCCAGCACGCCGCTGTTCAGCGCGGCCAGCGGCACGATGCGCAGCAGCTGGGCGCGGCGGGGCAGGCTGCGCAGCAGCCACAGCACCAAGTGCTCTGCCAGACACACCACGGCAATGCTGGCGATATACACCAGCGGGCGCAGCTGTGCGCGGTTATCCAGCGGGGCAATGAACCACCGCCCGGCAAAGAAAGCCACCGGTGCTACCAGCACCTGCGTGATGCACAGCATCATGCCGAACAACGCGCTGCTGGTGCGGTCGTCCCCCACCAGCTGCACCATGCGGGATACGCCCAGTGCACGGGTAAAGACAGCGTTCTGTGCAAAAATAGCCAGCAGTGCATAGCTGAAAAACACTGCCGAAGTGCTTACAACTTCTTTCACGGTTCGCGGTCCGCCTCCTTCTGGTAGTGCACGGTCAGGGTATCCCGCGCTTCCTTTTGCAGATATTCCTTGCGCTTTGCAGCGGCAGCGCGCCAGATGGCGCACAGGATGCCCAGCACGATAAAGCCGCCCGCCGGCATCTTAGCCAGCGGCAGCAGCGCCCAGCGTCCCACCGGGGCACCAAACACGGTGCCAAGGCTGAGCCACTCGCGCACCATGCCGATCACGAGCAGCAGCAGCGCATAGCCCACGGTGATGCGCACGCCCTTGGAAACGGCCTTATGCACCGTCTCCTGCACGCGGCCGAAGCGGTAGGTCAGAAGCGGCTCCACCACCAGCATGGGCAGGTAGATGCCAAGGTTCAAAAGACCGGTGCCGAACACAAAGTTCAAAATGGGATACGCCGCCAGATACACCACAGCGGCGCTGGCTGCGTACAAAAGTGCACGGGGCAGCAGCTTTTTTTGCAGCTGCTCCGGGGTGGGCTCCTCGTCCCGCAGGGGCACAAGGCGGCTGAGCAGGCAGGCCAGCACGCGGGAGGGCACCAGCAGCAGCGCCACCGCCGCCGCCAGCATCAGGCTGTTCTGGCCGGTGGTAGCCACGACCACCAGCGGTGCCAGACCCATGCCCTGCATGACCACCGGGTTATTCAGGAACACGCGGTCATGATGGGCAAACTTTTCGGGATCTTTTAAAATCAGCTCCGCAGTACGCTTTTTCATTCCGCAGCCTCCTTTCGTTCGGACGGCAGACGGTGCAGCAGACGGTACAGCCGCTCCTCGGTGCGGTCAATGAGCGCGGACACACTGTTGACGGCCAGCAGTGCAAAGCAGACGCCGGTCTCGTACACGCCGAAATAGCGGAAGCCCATGGTGGCGATGCCCACCAGTGCGCCGTACAGGATGCGCCCAAGCCGGTGATGGGCGCAGGTGTATGGCTCGTTGAGCAGGAACACCGCGCAGAACAGCATTGCACCGGTGTGCAGCTCGTCCCTGATGCCCTGCAAGCGGGGCAGCAGGCTGCTGAAGAGGGTGCTGTCTGCCAGACCTACCTGCCGCGGGAAGAAGAAAGCGATGAGCCCGCAGGTGATGAGAAAGCTCGCTGATGCGCCGATGTGCACGTCCTTCTGGGTCCACAGCACAAGGCCGCAGGCCAGAATGACCAGCGCTGCGCCGGTGCCCATGGGGGCGGCGAACTCGCCCAGCACAACGGCGAGGGAGTTCAGGTTCAGGATACCGCCGCTGCGCAGGGTATCCTCGATGGTGCTGCTCACTGGCACAGCGGAGGCGTTCCACAGGGGCAGCGGCGTATAGGGCTGCGGGTAGCGCACCACCTGCTCCGGCCACGATACCGCCGCCACGGCGTAGCCCACGGCAGCGGGGTTGAAGGGGTAGCTGCCGTAGCCGCCAAAGACCTCCTTGCCGATGAGCACGCCCGCCAGCACTGCCACCACCAGCACATAGATGTCCACGGTGGCGGGCATGAGCAGGGCGATGATCAGGCTGAAGCTCTCGTTGGAGAGATCTTTATTGGTGTATACCCGATGGCGCAGCAGCGCCACCAGACGGTCGCACAGGTTGCCGGTAAGCAGGGCGATGCCGCACAGCAGCAGCGGACGTGCGCCGTAGAAATAGCAGGCCATGCACAGCAGCGGCACACACAGCCAGAAAACGTGCTGGTAGTACCGGCCGGTCTTTTGCAGCTGTCGTTCCTGCTCCTGGATCAAAGCTTCATCCATATACAGCCCTCCTTACAGGCTGGCCAGTGCGCCCACAGCCGCAGCGGGGTCGGCAGCGCCGAACACGGCGCTGCCCGCCACCAGCACGTCGGCACCGGCTTCTACGCACAGGGGTGCGGTGGCGGCATCCACGCCGCCGTCCACCTCCAGCAGGTAGGAAAGGCCGCGTGCTTCCCGCTCTGCCTTGAGCCAGCGCAGCTTATCCAGCGCCGAGGGCATGAACTTCTGCCCGCCGAAGCCGGGCTCCACGCTCATCACCAGCACCAGATCCAGCTGCTCCAGCCAAGGTGCCAGCGCCTGGGCCGGGGTGCCGGGCTTGATGGTCAGACCCACCTTGCAGCCCAGCGCACGCACGGCGTCAATGGTGGCCTGAATATCATCTTCGCACTCCAGATGGAAGTTATACAGGGTAGCACCGGCCTTGATAAAGGGCTCGGCGTATTGCAGCGGGTGGCTGATCATCAGATGCACGTCATAAAAGGCATCCGGCAGCGCCTTGTGCAGGCTTTTGAGCACCGGCACGCCAAAGCTGATATTGGGCACAAAATGCCCGTCCATCACGTCGTAGTGCAGCATCTGTGCACCGGCGTCCAGCACCATGCGGCAGTCTGCACCCAGCTTGCCAAAATCAGCAGAAAGAATAGAAGGACTTACGATGGCCATAATATTTCATTACGCTCCGTTATTTTTAGCATTTTTTATCCCATGCGTTGCGCGTTTTGCAGGGTTCTGCCGGGCAAAAAATACGCGGGCATGGTTACCTTTTAGTTTACATGAAAACGGCCAAAAAATCAAACCCGCAGCAGTTTTTTTCACCGAAAAGTCGTAAATGGCGCAAAAAGTCCATTGCGCGGCAGCATCTCCATGTGCCGCGCAGCTGCCGCCGAAGGCTTGCCATTTTGCAGCAGCTTTCTTTGAAGCAGGACGATTTGGAATGGCCTCCGCGTTGCTCTGGCCATATTCAGCGGAAAATAGATTTTTAATTCCGCGTTTGTCGCACTCTGCGGAGTGCTCCAAACGCATTTTCACAAGAGGGGGTCACAGCGGTAAGCAGGATTTTTATTCCAACAACGCCAAAGCAGCCAGACCGCCCGGGCGGGGCAGTCTGGCTGCGGGGTCTTATTCTACCGGCTTCATGCTGGCGGGGTCCTCCACTGCGCCGGGCTGCCCGGCGGCATCCGGCAGGCGCTTCATGCCGCCGGGATTGGGGGAACAGGTGGGCAGGGTGAACACAAAGCGGCACCACTCGCCCTGCTGGCTCTCCACGCGGATCTGCCCGCCGGATAGATTGACCAGCACCTTGCAGATGTTCAGCCCAAGGCCGGAGCCGCGGGCGTGCAGACCGCGGGAACGATCCTCTTTATAGAACCGCTCGAACACATAGGGCAGCGCCTCCGGGCTGATGCCCTGCCCGGAGTTCCAGATGGAGATCTCGGCCTCGGGCCCCAGCTTTTCCACGCTGAAGCGGATGGTGCCGCCCGCCGGGGTGAACTTGATGGCATTGTCCAGCAGGTTATACGCCACCTGATGGATCAGGTCGGGGTCGGCGTAGACCAGCACCTTTTCATCCATGGTCAGGCCTTCCAGCTCGATCATGCCGTCATTGATGCGCTGCTCTGCGGCAAGCGCCACGCCGGTCAGGGTCTCCCAGATATTGAACATCCGGGCGTTCACCTGATACTCGCCGCTTTCCAGCTTGGAGAGATCCAGCATATTCTGGATCAGCCGCGCCAGACGCCCGGTCTCCTCGCTGACCAGCTGCAGGTAGTGGTTCTGCATCTCGGGCGGGATGGTGCCGTCCAGAATGCCGTCCACAAAGCCCTTGATGGTGGTCATGGGGGTGCGCAGTTCGTGGGCGATGTTGCCCATGAACTGTCCCCGGGAGTTATCGTTGGACTGGATGTTCTCCGCCATCTGGTTGAAGGTGCGGGCAAGGTCTGCCACCTCGCCATCGCCCTCCACGCCCTCCACGCGGACGGAGAGGTCGCCGCCGCCAAAGCGCTGGGCGGCATCGGTGACCTTCTGCAGCGGGTCGGTAAGCTGACGCATCAGCAGGCGGGTCAGCACACTGGCGCACAGCAGCATTACGCAGGCGGACATGAGGAAGTTGGACCAGAACTGCTGTTTAAAGTCGGTGAGCTGCGCACCGGAGGAGCACAAAAACAGCCAGCCGCTGAACAGGCTCTGGTCGTCGATGGTCTCCACCGCCGCGATATAGCTTTTTTCGGTCAGGGCACCGCCCAAATCGCCGAAAGCGTGGTAGTGCCGGGCGTCCGGGTCAGCCACTGCGTTGGCGCGCTGGCAGATATCCAGCGGCACGGTGGTGGTGGTAAGCTTGTCCGGGTCGGAGGCGATGAGCACATTGCCCTGTCGGTCGGTGAAAAACAGATAAGCCTCGGCGCTCTCGCCGATGATCTCCAGCTTGGTGTTCAAAGCGTCCAGCTCTGCGCCCTGCGGCATGGTCTCGCTGTTTACCAGATACTCTGCGGTGCGCTTGGCGACATTTACCACCTGATCCAGTGTTTCGTAGCGATCCTTCGCAAAATAATTCTTGAACAGCACCCACTCCGAGCAGCCCATCAGCACGATGCCCAGCACCATCAGGGTGGACACCATGGAGAAAAAGGCCGTGGAGATACTTTTACGCATTACTGACGCACCTCGAACTTATAGCCCACGCCCCAGACGGTTTTCAGCTCCCACTTATCGGAAGCCCCGGCCAGCTTTTCGCGCAGACGCTTGACGTGGACATCAATGGTGCGGCTGTCGCCGTAATACTCAAAGCCCCACACCTCGTCCAGCAGCTGGTCGCGGGTGTACACGCGGTTGGGGTGGGAGGCCAGACAGTTCAGCAGTTCCAGTTCCTTGGGAGGAGCCTCCACCACCTTGCCCTTGACCCGCAGCTCGTAGCTGTTCATATCCAGCCGCAGGTTGTCGAACTCGATGACGCCCTCGGTATTCTCGGCGGCAGCGGAGGTAGTCTGGCAGCGGCGCAGCACCGCCTTGATGCGTGCCACCACCTCTTTTGCGTCAAAGGGCTTGACCATGTAATCGTCTGCGCCCAGCTCCAGACCCAGCACCTTGTCAAAGGTCTCGCCCTTGGCGGTAAGCATCATTACCGGGGTGTTGCCCGCCTTGCGGATGCGGCGGCAGACCTCAAGGCCGTCCATGCGGGGCATCATCACGTCCAGCAGCACCATGTCCGGCTTGACCGCGTTGAACTTTTCCAGTCCTTCTTCGCCATCGTTTGCCACCGTGACCTGATAGCCCTCCTTGGTCAGGTACAGCCGCAGCAGCTCGCAGATATTGGTATCGTCGTCCACAACGAGGATCTTTTCGTTGGCCATAATGATCTCCTCCCATTTTATCGGATGCCCGCCGGGCGGGCAGAGCAGCAAAGTATTCCACTTCTTATTATACGGAAGAGTTATGACAAAATAAAGAAGGATTTGTATGATTTTTTCACAATTCCGGCCCGGCCTTACTCGATCATCAGCCGGATGATCTCCTCATTGGTCTCCTTCATGCCGTCCTTGCCCAGACGGCCGATGCCCTTGATGGTGGTCTCGATGTCCTTCATCACGATGCCGTCACCGCCCTTGAACTCCTGATGGCACTTGTACATGTTGTAGCCAAGCAAGGCCGCGTCCACCGAGGATGCGATCTTTGCCGCGCAGGAGGCCTTTGCGCCGTCGCACACGATGCCGGACACGATGGCCAGCGCATTGACCACCGTGTGGATGGCGGCCTGATAGCCGTCGCCGCACAGATATACGATGCCCGCGCCTGCGCCCGCACCGGCGCTGACTGCGCCGCAGTAGGCGGACAGGGTGCCGATGCCGGTCTTTTCGTGGATGGCCACCAGATTGGAAATGATGAGGGCACGGTAAAGCTTTTCCTTGCCGCTGTGCAGCTCCTTGGCATATTCAATGAGCGGCACCGAGCAGGTGATGCCCTGATTGCCGCTGCCGGAGTTGATGATGACCGGCAGCTCACAGCCGTTCATGCGGGCATCCGAACCGGCGGCCGCCTTGGCCTTGGCCCGGATAGACACATCGTTGCCGTAAGTAGAAAGCAGTACCTGGCCGATGTTCGCGCCATAGTCGCCCAGAAGGCCCTCCTCTGCAATGGCGTTGTTGTAGCGGATCTGGCGTTCCAGCAGGTCCGCCACATCCTGCAGGTCGGCCGTCTCGGCAAAGTCCCAGATGTCCTTCATGTTCAGCAGGCTGCGGTCGGCCCGGCTGTCCCGCCGGGCCTCCTCGTTCAGCAGCGGCTTTTCGTAGAGCACCCGGCCATTCTTTTCGATCAGGCAGATGTTGGTGTGAAAATCCGCAATGCGCACCTTTGCGTAGGAATCCCCGCTGCGCTCGGTAACGATGATATCGAACACATGCCCCTGCTCGATGTGCTGGATGGAAATGGGCACCGTCTGCATGTAATCCCGGATGGCAGCCTTCTTGTCCTCGCTGACCTCGGAGATGACTTCCAGCTCTCTGTCTGCCGAACCGGCAATGATGCCCGCTGCCACAGCGGCTTCCATGCCTTTCAGGTGGCCGGTGTTGGGCACGATGACGCTCTTCACATTCTTAATAATGCTGCCGCTCACCTGCAGCTGCACGCTTTCGGGCAGCATGCCCAGCACCTCGCGTGCCCGGGCCGCGGCATAAGCCAGCGCAATAGGTTCGGTGCAGCCCATTGCCGGGATCAGTTCTTCCTTTAATATTTCCACATACGCCTGATAGCGCGGATCACTGCGTTCCATGACGGGTCCCTGCCTTTCCTGTCGATTCGATATTTACCAACAGGAATAGTATACTATAGAACCCGCGCAATGTAAAACAAATTCTTCCCCGCCCGCAGGACCGGCTATTGCAAAGCGCAGACCGCAGAAGTAGAATAGGAGCATCCAAACCGATAAATCCATGGAGGGACTCCCAATGATCGAAAAAGAAGTACAGGAGCTGCTGTCCTTCATTGACGGCAATCCTACCGCATACCACACCACTGCATCCGTCCGGAACATCCTGCTGAAGGAGGGCTTTTCCGAGCTGCTGGAGAGCCGCCGGTGGCAGCTGGAACCCGGCAGGAGCTATTTTGTCTGCCGCAACGGCTCCAGCATCCTTGCATTCCGCATGGGAGAACAGCTGGAAAACTACAGCTTCAACGTGGCTGCTGCCCACACGGATTCCCCCTGCTTCCGCATCAAGGAGAACGCCGAGATCCACATGGGCCGGAAGTACACCAAGCTGAACACCGAGGGCTACGGCGGCATGATCTGCTCCACATGGATGGACAGGCCGCTGTCGGTGGCAGGCCGTGTGCTGATAAAGGAGAACGATGCCATCACCTCCCGCCTGCTCACACTGGACCGCGACCTGCTGATGATTCCCAGCGTGGCCATCCATATGAACCGCGAGGTCAACGACAAGGCTTCCTACAACAAGCAGGTGGATATGCTTCCCCTGCTGGGCGGTGCCGCCGAGGAAGGCGTGCTGAAAAAGCTGGTCGCCGCTGAGCTGCAGGTCGCAGAAGACCAGATCCTTGGCAGCGACCTGTTCCTCTGCATCCGCGAAAAGGCCGCCGTCTGGGGCTGCAATGAGGAGTTCATCTCCTCCGGCCGTCTGGATGACCAGCAGTGTGTGTTCGGCATCCTGAAAGGTTTTCTGAACGCACACAGCGCCCAGTCCATCAATGTTGCCGCCTTTTTCGACAACGAAGAAGTGGGTTCCGGCACCAAGCAGGGCGCAGCTTCCACCTTCCTGTACGACGTACTGCACCGCATCGCGCAGAACGTCTGCCCCGGCGATGAGGACTTCCACCGTGCGGTGGCTTCCAGCTTCATGTTCAGCGCCGACAACGCCCATGCCGTGCACCCCAACCACCCGGAATATACCGATGTGAACAACTGCACCTACATGAACGAGGGCGTTGTGGTCAAGGTGCACGCCGGCCAGAAGTACACCAGCGACGGCATGAGCATGGCCGTTGCCAAAGAGCTTGCCGCCCGCGCCGGTGTCCCGCTGCAGTATTTTGCCAACCGTTCCGATAAAGTCGGCGGCAGCACTCTGGGCAACCTCGCCATGGCACAGGTATCCATGAACTGCGTGGACATCGGCCTGCCCCAGCTGGCCATGCACTCCTGCTACGAGACCGCCGGTGCCCGGGACATCGTTTCTCTCATCCGGCTGATGGAGGAATTCTACGCCAGCCATTTTGAGGAGACCGCGTCCGGCACCCTTGCCATCTGCAAGTAAGGCCCGTACAACCTGAATCATAAGGACTGCCCGTGGAAAAGCAGCACTGCTTTTCCACGGGCGGCTTTTCGTTTCCACTTAAGTGAGTATTGAGAAAAAACGTCCATTGTGCTACAATTATCCTGTTATAATATCGCTTTTTACCGCAGCGTAAAATCTTTTTCGCAAGGAGTATAATAAAATGAAATTAGGTATCGTCGGCCTGCCGAACGTCGGCAAGTCCACTCTGTTCAACGCCATCACCTCCACCAAGAACGCAGAAGCCGCAAACTATCCCTTCTGCACCATCGAGCCGAACAGCGGCATCGTAGCCGTGCCGGACAAGCGTCTGGACAAGCTGGCCGAGATCTGGCAGACCAATAAAAAGACCCCTGCCATCGTGGAGTTCGTGGATATCGCGGGCCTTGTAAAGGGTGCCAGCCAGGGTGCAGGCCTTGGCAACAAGTTCCTGGGCCACATCCGCGAGTGCGACGCCATTGTGCATGTGGTGCGCTGCTTTGACGATGACAACATCATCCATGTGGTGGAGGATGTTTCCAAGGCTGAGGCCGTGGACCCCATTGCCGACATCGATGCCATCGACTACGAGCTGATCCTGTCCGACCTTGAGGTGGTGCAGAACCGCGCAGGCCGCATGGCAAAGGCCGCCAAGAGCGGCAACAACAAGGGCGCTGCCGCCGAAGCCGCATGGCTGCAGCAGCTGGCCGACCACCTGAGCGCCGGCAAGCCCGCCCGCAGCTTCGACTTTGACGAGGGTGACGATGCACAGAAGGCTGTCCGCAAGGAGCTGGGCCTGCTCTCCGCCAAGCCGGAGGAAAGCGCCCAGGCCGTACACCGTCTTCAGGAGGAAGCCCATATGTGGAAAGACAAACTGGTCCGTTCCCAGACCCGGGCCATGGAGCAGCTTCTGGATAACCTGCCGGATGATGTGGAAAACTATTTTGTTTTTGAAGAAGATGTGGATAAGAACGTGGCCCGCCGCTTCGCAGATGAGGGAAAAGGCAAATGCCATGGCATCTGTGGAATCTTCCTGGGAAATGATACCGATGGATACCGTTACATTCTCGGCAGTGAATCCATAGATTTAAAGGTATTTTCAAAGACCTTCCACGAGGCTCTGGGCGGAAAAGGCGGCGGCAAGCCGGAGATGATCCAGGGAACCGTGACTGCTTCCGAAGAAATGATCCGAAGCTATATGGAATCTGTCTGAGTCAGTAAAATTAACCCGGAGGACTTTATGAACAGTCTGGAAATACAGTATTTTCTCACCATTGTTAAATACGGCAGCTTTACCGAAGCCGCTCAGACTCTTTCTGTCAGCCAGCCCGCCATCAGCAAGCAGATCCGCCAGCTGGAGGCAGAGCTTGGCTGCAGCCTCTTCGCGCGCTCCGGCCGTACGCTCTCTCTGACTGAGGCAGGACAGGCTTATTATGCCTACTTTCAGCAGTGCTGTTTTCAGCTCGATCTCCTGAAAAACAAGCTGGAAGATCAGAAAAAAGACGGAAAACCTACCATCCGGATTGCGTATCCGGAGGATGTGGATCCAGCGTATTTTCGTGATAAAATCCAGTCTGCAGCTGCCGCCCTGGAAACACCGGTCCGGCTGGAATTTTCCTGTTACCCGGAGGGCGAACTGACTGACCTGCTGACCGCCGGAAAAGCTGACCTGATTCTGACCGGCACCCCACCGGATACAACAGCCAGGAGATTTTCCGGCGATTCCAGCTCACAAGCTG
>ERZ650918.1081-NODE-1081-length-25898-cov-4.995279_pt1 | contig 25898 bp, 17 predicted proteins | sample MGYA00514758_ERZ650918 | MGnify/ENA metagenome assembly ERZ650918 | reverse complement strand
ATGTCGCAAGCGACCGCGCTCGGCGCGAGAATGTGCCAAGGCACATTCTTTTTCACGGGAGGACGGAGCGATGGGTTCCGAGAATGCGAATAAGAGTAAGAAGAAAAAGACTTCAAACATAATACAGATCTGCATCGGCGTGCTGGCGGTTATGCTGGCGGCACTGATTATCGTGATGATGGGAATTGTCTCCAGTATTCAGGGAACGGCGCGTGTGGTCAATTATGCGGGACTGGTGCGCGGAAAAACACAGCGTATCATTAAATTGGAAATTTCCGGTCAGCCGGAGGATGGTATGATTCAGGATATTGAGGCCCTTGTCGACGGTCTGCGGAATGGCAATGGAGAACTGGGGCTGGTGCGCCTCGATGACGGGGCGTTTCAGAGTAAGATGCAGGAGCTGGATGATTACTTTGCCGCGCTTCACGATGAAATCCTGCGTGTCCGAGAAGTCGGCTATGAGAATACAGAGATCATTGATAAGAGCGAGCGGTTCTTTGAAATCTGTGATGAGGCGACGGGACTGGCGGAGGCGTATTCCCAGCGGAAGGCATCCTCGCTGACGGTAATTGAAAAATATATCACGATTGATATTATTGTTCTGATGCTTCTGATTGGATATGAATTTATTAAGGCGGTGCGCTATGCGGCGATGAACCGTGTGCTGCAGAAAAAGGTTTATCTGGACAAGGCGACCGGACTTCCAAATAAGAATAAATGTGAAGAATTGCTGGATGATCCGAAACCGGCGGAAGAGGATGTGGGAGTATGCAGTTTTGACCTGAATAATCTCCGCCGAATCAACAACAGCATGGGGCATGAGGCGGGGGATGCCTATATCAGGCGGTTCGCCGTCTGCCTGCGCGCGTCCATGCCTGCGGAACAGTTCGTAGGGCGGGACGGCGGCGATGAATTTATTGCCGTTACGCATGGTCTGGATGAGGAGGCCATGCGGGAATGCCTCACCCATGTGCGGGAGGCGATGACAGAGGAGTCAAAGGGATATCCGGATATGCCGCTCAGCTATGCGGCCGGGTATGCACTTGCCAGTGATTTTCCGGGCAGCACGATGCGGGAGCTTTTCAGTTTTGCCGATAAAAATATGTATATCAACAAAAACCATGTAAAGCGCGAGGAAGCGGCAGCGGAAAAACGGCTGGATTTCCACCTGCTCAAGCTTTTAAACCGGTACGGGAGAAACTTTTCGGATTGTCTCTACTGCGACGCGCACATGGATACCTACCGGGCACTCCGTGCCAGTGCTGATTTCTTTCTGGCGTCAGACGGAAGCTATTCCGGTGCGGCGGAGCAGATAGCAGCGGAACGGGTGGCTCGTGCTGACCGCGCCAACATCCGCCAGAGCCTGCAGGTTTCAGAGCTTTCCGGGAAGCTGCAGGCGGAGGGAGATCTACTCGAATTGCAGTATGATACCAACGGTCAGGGACTCTACAGCCGCCTGACGCTGATCCCGGTAGATTGGGATGAGGAAGGAAAGCTGCATCATTTCCTGCTGGCATTTGAGACGATCCGGAAAAGTTCAGAAGGGCGGGCAGATGCGAAGGAACAGCTGACGCTTTATTATGAACAGCTCAAACAGTCGATTCTGGAAAATGACAGCTATGTGGATGCACTCCTGGATCTGTCGGATATGATATATACAGTTAATTTGACAAAGGATATTCTGGAGAAGAGTGTTGTCCTGAATGGAAAAGACGAGGAATGCCGGGAGCTATTTATGGACTATCCGCTGCCGTGTTCTTACCGTGATTATTGCAGTGAATATATGAAGATGGTCACCCAGGAGACCTTGGGAAGCTATCGCATAGCAGATGATCCGGCTAAGCTGTTGAAGCGGTTTGAGGCAGGGGAGAAACATATTTCTGTGGAATACTGTATCCAGGAGGAAGATGGCACGATCTGCTGGGTACAGAAAACAGTTCTGATGACGCAGACGATCGTGTTTGATACGGAGCTTTCTTGTGAGATACCGGTGGTTCATGCGATCATTCTTCTGCAGGATACGTCGCAGATGCACGCGCGGGATGAACAGGAGCACGCGCGCCTGCAGGCGGCATTTGATGAAATGCGGACGGCAAACCGGGCGAAAACAGATTTCTTAAGCCGCATGAGCCACGATATCCGGACACCGCTCAATGGCATTATCGGGCTTTTGAAAATCGATGAGGCACATTTTGATGATAAGGAGATGCTGATGGAAAATCACCGGAAAATGCAGGTGGCGGCGGGGCATCTGCTGTCCCTCATCAATGATGTGCTGCAGATGAGCAAGCTGGAAGAAGGAAAGATCATTCTGGCACATGATTATATTTCATTGGCAGAGATGACGCGCGATATCGTGAGCATCATCATCGAGCGCGCGGTAGATGCGGGCATTCAATGGGAGTATGATAAAAGAAAAGCGGAGATTCCGTATCCGTATATTTATGGCAGCCAGCTCCATCTGCGCCAGATTTTCCTGAATATTTATGGAAACTGCATCAAATACAATCATCCGGGCGGAAAAATCAGTACCAGGGTGGAGGCGCAGGATGTACGGGACGGCTGGTGCGTCTATAGGTGGACGATCTCGGACACGGGAGTTGGCATGAGCCAGGAATTTCTGGACCACATCTTTGATCCGTTTGTACAGGAGAAAAATGATGCGCGCAGTGTTTATCAGGGAACTGGGCTTGGTATGACGATCGTCAAAGGGCTGATTGAACAGATGCACGGAACCATCGAAGTGACGAGTGAGGTCGGCATTGGAACGACGTTTGTGGTGGAAATTCCATTTGAGATTGCACCGCCGCCGGAGGAGCTTCCGGTTAAGGAAGCAGCGCCGTCAGGAGATATTCACGGTTTGAAGCTGCTTTTGGCGGAGGACAATGAGTTGAATGCAGACATCGCGGAGACACTTCTGACCGATGCGGGTGCCCATGTCACGATTGTGGAGAACGGGAAGAAGGCATTAGACTGCTTTGAGGCGGCACCTCCGGGGACGTTCGATGCGATTCTCATGGATGTGATGATGCCGGTGATGGATGGTCTGGCTGCGACACGCGCGATCCGGGCGATTCCACGGGCGGATGCAAGGCAGATTCCGATTCTTGCCATGACGGCAAATGCCTTTGAAGAGGATGCCAGGCAGTGCCTGGCGGCTGGGATGAATGTGCATCTGGCAAAACCACTGCAGATGGATAAGGTGGTAGCGGCGCTCATGGAGTGCTGCGGCAAAAAGAGGGATCTATAAAGTTTGGAAAGGGCGAAAAGGAACGCAGGTGGTATGAAAGCAATCTCTATTTACACGATTACCCGAAATCAGAATACGGAATACCTTCAAAAGCTGGAACGACAGCTTTCGGGGCGGGATGTGTTTCTGAAAATACGGGAATGGGAGCTGGACAGCATGAAAGCGCTGGTTTCGGAGTTGGAGAGACATATACAGGCGGTGTACGCACTGCGTTTTTTCTATTCCTTTCAGATTCCGAGACTGGGAAAAGAGTTTGATCTGCTTCAGATCAAGGAAGAACAGATTTTAAACCTTGAATTAAAGAGCGGACAGGTGTCGGATGAGGCGATCCGCAAGCAGCTCATACAGAACCGGTATTATCTGGCGGCGCTGGGAAAGCCGATTCGTTCGTACACTTATATTAGCAGTCAGAACCGCCTGGTGCGTCTGACGAATCATGACCGCATTGTGGAGGCGGACTGGGAACAGCTCTGCCGGGATTTGCAGCAGGAGAGTGCTGATTATCCAGGCGATATCGAAGACTTGTTTCAGGCGGAGCTGTACCTGATTTCGCCGCTTACAGAGCCGGGACGGTTCTTAAAGAAAGAATATTTCCTGACATACCAGCAAAGGGATATTGAACGCCAGATTTTAAAGAAAATCCGGGCAGACCGGACGGGATATTTCTGGTTTACCGGGCTTCCGGGGACGGGAAAAACGCTGCTTTTATATGATATTGCGATGAAACTCTCCGGGCGGCAGCGGGTGTGCATGATCCACTGCGGTGAAGCGGGAAAAGAGTGGAAGGTGCTGCATGAGCGGCTGCGGCGGGTGGAGTACCTGGCGGAGGATAGTGTTCAAACGGGAGCGGAAATCAGGTTTGAAGCATACAGCGCGATCTTAGTAGATGAGGCACACCTTCTGTCACCCAATACATTGGAAATTTTGCTGGAGATCGGCAAAACGCGTCCGGTTATTTTTTCCAGTAACTGTGAGGATATGATTTCGCCGGAAGAATTGGATCTGGGTGCAATAAAGCTCTTGGGGAAGCAGCCGGGAATCCAGACATTCCATCTGACGAATCGGATCCGTGCGAATGCAGAACTTTCCTATTTTATAGAAAATATGATGCACCTGCCGCACGGACGCGGAATGAGGCACTATCCCCATGTCGCGGTGGTTTATGCCAACGATGAGTCAGAAGCAGCTAATTTGCGGAATGATTACATCCGTCAGGGATATGAGTGCCAGAAATCTGATTGGCAGGAAAAACTGGAAAAGCAATCCGATTCTGCCGTAGAAATACAATCTCGCCATACGCGAGAAGTCGATCGCATGGTGCATCGGCTGGATGGGCGCTATTATTATGATGAAATGGGATATCTGCGCTCGACGGAGCGCGATGTGAGACATCTTTTTTATCAGCTCAGCGAGGCAAAAGAAGAACTGGCGCTGGTGGTGATGGGAAATGAGAAGCTGTATGGAACGCTGCTGAACTTGTTTTAAGGTGTTTTGAAGGAAAGGTTTTATATAAAATGTTGGAATGTGCTCAAAAAGCATATTTCCAACATTTTTTGTCGTTCATTATGCTCAGGACAAGAAAAAAGCCTCAGGCAGACACCTGAGGCCAGTTAAACTCGATTTAGGCTCTTTCAACTAAACCGGATCTTAAGCAAGAAGTACATACATACATCTTCTGAGCTCCGCCATTAGTTTTAACCTTAACAGACTTAACGTTAGCTTTCCACATTTTGTTAGATCTTCTATGTGAATGACTCACTGCATTACCAAAATGAGCAGCTTTCTCGCAGATTGCACACTTAGCCATCGTAGCACCTCCTTAACCGATCATTGGACTTCCTATTAAAATCCATAACAAAGGTATAATAGCAGAAAATAGGAAAATATGCAAGTGAAAAACCAAAAAAAATAAAAAAAGTTTTCGACAGATGTCTATTTTCTATTTCCTTTTTAACGTGGGTGGTGTATAATATACGCGTAAGCCATGAGTCATGCGGATAAAAAAGGCTGAAAAACGGTGTTGTGCTTGCACATAAGCCGTATTTCAGACATTTTTATCCATAGGGCGAAGCCCGTGAGCGAGATGGAGCGAAGCGGAATCGAGCTGCATGACGGGGTAGAGAGACGCATATATTTCATTCCACGCGCCGACACAGGAGCCGCCCCGGCTCCGCATGTCCAGCCCGTGAAGTACTCATCCCACGCGCCGACACAGGAGCCGCCTCGGCTCCGCATGTCCAGCCCGTCAAAAATCATGGCATAAAATTCGAATCAAACAAAAACAAGTAAAGAAACGGAGGCTGTCAATATGAAAGGACGCATCGACAATAAAATGGGTTCGATCCAGATCGATCCGGAAGTAATTGCAATGTACGCCGGAACGACAGCAGTAGAATGCTTCGGTATCGTTGGCATGGCGGCTGTCAGTATGAAAGATGGTCTGGTAAGACTGCTTAAAAGAGAAAGCCTGACACACGGCATCAATGTAGCCATCAAGGACAATGCACTCAGCATCGATTTCCACGTAATCGTGGCATATGGGGTCAGCATCTCTACCGTTGCGGACAACCTGATCGAGAGTGTAAAATATAAAGTAGAAGAGTTTACTGGCATGAAGGTTGAGAAAATCAGCATTTATGTTGAAGGCGTAAGAGTGATAGATTAAGGAGGAACAAACCCTGTGGGCATGAATTATATAGATGCCGGGATGTTAAAGAATGCATTTCTGGCTGGAGCAAAAGGCCTGGAGGCCAACAAGGAATGGATCAATGAGCTGAACGTATTTCCTGTTCCAGATGGAGATACCGGTACGAACATGACGATGACGATTCTGTCAGCCGCCAGAGAAGTGGCAGCCGTTGAAAATCCGACGATGGAGGCGTTAGCAAGAGCGATTTCCTCCGGTTCCCTGCGTGGCGCACGAGGCAATTCCGGCGTTATCCTTTCACAGCTCTTCCGCGGATTTACGAAAGAGATTAAGACGGTAGATGTCATTACGACGAGTGTTCTCTCAGACGCATTTAACCGTGCGACGGAGACAGCTTATAAGGCAGTTATGAAGCCGAAGGAAGGTACGATTCTGACTGTTGCCAAGGGAATGGCGGATAAAGCGGCAGAACTGGCACCGCAGACCGAGGACGTACTTGAATTTTCAGAGAAAGTATTGGAGCACGGCGAGTATGTTTTAAGCCAGACACCGGAGATGCTTCCGGTTCTGAAAGAGGCAGGTGTAGTGGATTCTGGCGGACAGGGTCTGATTCAGGTTATCAAGGGCTGTATTGAGGGCTTAAAAGGAAAAGTCGTGGATATCGACGCGGCAGTTACTCCGTCTGTATCGGGAAATGGAGCGGCAAAAACAGCAACAGGCGCCGGAAGCACGCAGGCAGCGGATATCCGTTTTGGTTATTGTACGGAATTTATTATCAATGCAGAAAAACCGGCGGATGAGACGACAGAGCAGGAACTGAAAGATTATCTGAGCACGATCGGCGACTCCCTGGTAGTTGTGGCAGATGATGATATTGTCAAGATTCACGTTCATACAAACGATCCAGGTCTGGCGATTCAGAAAGCACTGACCTACGGTTCCCTGTCCCGCATCAAGATTGACAATATGCGCGAGGAACATCAGGAGAAACTGATCAAAGATTCCGAACGTCTGGCGGCACAGCAGAAGGCAGAAGAAGAAGCCAAAGAGAAGAAGGAAGAACCACGCAAGAAATATGGATTTATCGCCGTATCGGTCGGAGAAGGTCTTTCTGAGATTTTCAAGGGTATCGGCGCTGACTATATCATCGAGGGCGGACAAACGATGAATCCGAGTACGGAGGATATGCTGGAAGCAATCGAAAAAGTCCATGCCGAGACAGTTTACATTCTGCCGAACAATAAAAATATTATTCTGGCGGCAGAGCAGGCAAAGAGCCTGTCAGAAGATACCAAGGTATATGTAGTTCCGTCCAAGACGGTTCCGCAGGGTATCACGGCGCTGATTAATTTTGCTCCGGATCTGACGGCGGAAGAAAATATGGAACAGATGTCTGAGGAGATGAGCCACGTTAAGACCGGTCAGATTACCTACGCAGTCCGCAATACATCGATCGATGGTATGGAGATCGCAGAGGGCGATATCATGGGGATCGGCGACAGCGGCATGCTGGCAGTTGGCAAGAATATCGAGGAGACCGCGATGGAGTCACTTCGTAAGATGGTAGATGATGAGTCTGAGCTTGTGACGATCTATTATGGTGAGGATGTCACGGAAGAAGACGCAGAGGCATTCTGTGAGAAAGCCCGCAAAGAATTTACATCCTGCGAATTTGAATGCCAGAATGGCGGGCAGCCGATTTACTATTATATGATTTCGGTAGAGTAGATTTAGGTCGTTTAAAGTGATTGAAATGCGTTAAATGAATCTGCACTATTGGCTGAGAAAATGCAGATAACGAGAAAATGAATTTTCTATGTGATGGCGCAGATAAAACATTTGACGTATAAAACAAAATAATTCATAAGTATGAAATGAGGCAGGTCAGGGGAGAGATCCCTGCGTCCTGCCTCTCTTTCATTCCAATGTATTCCCGGATTTTTTGTCCGGTAACTGTCCGCGTGGCTGATTTTCCGGAGAATATTCTGAAAAGCAGGAGGAGATAAATGGAACAGCAGAATATAACCGCTGTCAAGGGCATCGGTGAAAAGACGGCAAAGCTATTTCAAAAAATAGGCGTGGGAACGGTGGAAGAACTGCTCCATTATTATCCGCGTGCTTATGATGAGTTTAAGGAACCGCAGCCGATCGCGGAACTGAAGGAAGATACGATCGCGGCAGTCGGCGGAATCCTGGCAAAAACGGCGGATGTGGTGCGGTATGGAGCACGCCTGCAGGTTACGACGGCTGGATTGCGGGATAGCCGAGGCACACTGGCGCTGGCATGGTACAATATGCCCTATCTGCGCGGGACGCTCAAGGCGGGGGAACGCTTTATTTTCCGTGGCCGTGTGGTAAAAAAACGGGGAAGACTTACGATGGAGCAGCCAGAGATCTACCGCCCGGAACAGTATGCGAAAGTCGTGTCGTCTATGCAGCCGGTTTACGGACAGACGAAGGGACTTGGCAATAAGACGATCGCAAAGGCAGTCACGGAAGCCCTCACGATGCGCCAGATGGAACGGGAATATCTGCCGGCTGGTCTGCGGGAAAAGTACGGATTGGCGGAAATCAACTATGCGCTGGAGCACATCCATTTTCCGGCAAACCGGGAAGAACTGATGTTTTCCCGGAAACGTCTTGTGTTTGATGAATTTTTCATGTTCCTGATGTCAGTGCGCCTGCTCAAAGACAAAAAAGAAGATAAAAAGAGCGCATATCCATTTACGTTTTCTGGGGAAATGGCGTCGGTGGAAGAGCGCCTCCCATATGCTCTGACCCGGGCACAGAAAAAGGTAATCCGGGAGGTGTACGCCGATTTGTCCGGCGGGCATATCATGACCCGATTGATTCAGGGCGACGTTGGTTCGGGTAAGACGATTGTGGCGATTCTAGCGTTGCTGCAGGCGGCGGCAAATGGATATCAGGGGGCGCTGATGGTGCCGACAGAGGTACTGGCGCGCCAGCATTACGAGTCGATGACCGAATTGTTTGCGTCGCTGGGAATCACATATCGTCCGGTGCTTCTGACCGGTTCGATGACAGCGAAGGAAAAAAGGCTTGCCAGAGAGTCGATTGAAAATCATGAGGCAGATATCGTGATTGGAACCCACGCGCTGATTCAGGAAAAAGTGGTGTACGACAATCTGGCATTGGTAATCACGGATGAACAGCACCGTTTTGGAGTGGCACAGCGGGAAATGCTGAGCAAAAAAGGCGGCGAGCCGCATGTGCTTGTCATGAGTGCGACGCCGATCCCGCGGACGCTGGCGATTATTTTATATGGGGATCTTGATATTTCCATCATCGATGAACTTCCGGCAAACCGGCAGCCGATCAAGAACTGTGTCGTGAACCGTGAATTTCGCCCGAATGCCTACCGTTTCATCGAAAATGAAGTCCGTGCCGGCCGTCAGGCATACGTCATCTGCCCGATGGTCGAGCCGAGCGAGATGCTGGAGGCAGAGAACGTCATCGATTATACCGAAGAGCTGCGCCACGCCCTGTCCCCGTCGATCCGGGTGGAATATCTGCACGGAAAGATGAAGGGAAAAGAAAAAAATGCGATCATGGAAGCATTTGCGGCAAATGAGATTCATGTGCTGGTATCCACCACGGTCATCGAGGTCGGAATCAATGTCCCGAATGCCACCGTTATGATGATCGAAAATGCCGAGCGTTTCGGTCTGGCGCAGCTCCATCAGCTCCGCGGGCGCGTCGGTCGAGGAAAAGATCAGTCCTACTGCATCATGGTCAACGCCTCCGGCGAGGAAGACGCCGGAAAGCGGCTGGATATTCTCAATAAGTCAAATGACGGCTTCTACATCGCCTCCGAAGACTTAAAACTGCGCGGTCCCGGAGACCTCTTCGGCGTCCGCCAGAGCGGCGATCTCGAATTCCATTTAGCGGATATATTTGCAGATGCAGATATATTGAAGGCAGTTTCGGATGAAGTGAAGAAATTAATGGATAAAGATCCGCTGTTGGAGGCGGAGGAGAATCAGGAGCTGAAACGGAAGATGAATGGGTATTTGGAGAGAGGTTGGGAGAAGGTGAATTTGTGATGGGGATGGATTGAATTGCAAATCGCGGTTTGAGTAGATTAGTTAGAAAAAACTCCTGCATACACAGAATGAAGATTCATCTGTGTATGCAGGAGTTTTTTGAAATTTCCAGCCGTTTATCAGCCGTCAATTCTCATTACATTTTCCCTTCGTTATATCGCTTAATCAGCTTCTGGATCTTCGCAGTCGGAGTCAGTGCGTTCTCCAGAGATACGTTATGGTTCAGGGAGTTGATGATTGCAGCGATAAACTTGCTCATATCAGCTTCTACATACCAGTCACGTTTAAGAAGTTCCGGCGTGTGGTAGTTTAAGTTGGTGGTTACGACGCAGTCGAGGTAACCTTTTGCGAAAAATTCGTCGAATTTCTCAAGTCCGTTGGTGAACAGACCGAAGGTAGCGCATACAACGACGCGTTTTGCCTTGCGCTCTTTGAGGGCGCGGCAGGTGTCCAGCATGCTCTCGCCGGAGGAGATCATGTCATCGATGATGAGAACGGTCTTTCCTTCAACGGAAGAACCTAAGAACTCATGGGCAACGATTGGGTTACGTCCATTGACAACACGGGAGTAATCGCGGCGTTTGTAGAACATACCCATGTCAACACCCAGGTTGTTTGCCAGATATACGGCGCGGGACATAGCGCCCTCGTCCGGGCTGATAACCATTAGGTTGTCCTTGTCGATCTTTAAGGTTTTGTCATGGTTCAGTAATGCCTTGATAAACTGGTAGGTCGGCATGAAATTATCAAAACCGCTTAACGGAATGGAGTTCTGTACACGCGGGTCATGTGCATCGAAAGTAATGATGTTGCTTACGCCCATCTGAATCAGTTCTTCGAGCATCATCGCGCAGTCAAGGGATTCACGACCGCTGCGCTTGTGCTGGCGTCCTTCATATAAGAACGGCATGATAACATTGACACGATGTGCGGTAGCAATGGATGCGCCGATGATACGTTTTAAATCCTGGTAATGGTCGTCCGGGGACATATGATTGGTAAATCCGCTCATTTTGTAGGTCAGGCTGTAGTTGGTTACATCGACCATGGCGTAAATATCGGTACCACGGACAGACTCATTGACGATGCCTTTTGCTTCACCGCTTCCGAAACGCGGGCACGCGCAGTCAAGCATGTAGGAATCAGCATCATAGCCGCGGTACTGTAAATTTTCCTGACGTTTTTTCAGGACTTCAATATCGTTGCGGCGGAAATTGATAATGTGGGAGTTGACTTTCTCAGCCAGATCCCGGCAGCTCTCCAGTGCGGCAATTTTAAGCGGCGCAACCGGAAGCGTGTCATTAAACACGTAGTCATTCGACATGATTATACCTCCAAACAGTGTAGGTCCTTCGATGCATGCGGGCAGAGCGTACAAGTTTGTCTGCCATTTGCAGGACATAATACAACTACTTTATACCATTTTATGATAAGAAACGTCAATAGCAAATGAGAAAATTACAAAAAAAATCAAATATTTGGCGTGCTTCCCCAAAAATCCACATCTGCGAATCGGAAGCACAACTTTACAAAAAAGCTGATTACTGTTAATATAATACTGGATTCTTAGGGTTTAAAAATATTTGAAATGAGGATTTTATAAATGAAAAAAGGTCATCTGATAAAATCGGTCGATCCGGGCTCGATTGCGGAGGAAATGGAGCTGGAGCCGGGGGACGTCCTTCTGACGATCGATGGAGATGAGATAGAGGATATTTTTGATTATGAATATAAGATAAACAGTGAGGAGATTACGCTGCTGGTCCGCAAGAAGAACGGCGAGGAGTGGGAACTGGATATCGTAAATGAGTATCAGGATCTGGGGATTACCTTTGAAAATGGTCTGATGAGCGATTATCGTTCCTGCAGGAATAAGTGCATCTTCTGTTTCATCGACCAGATGCCGCCGGGCATGCGTGAGACACTGTATTTTAAGGACGATGATTCCAGACTTTCGTTCCTGCAGGGCAACTATATCACGCTGACGAATATGAAGGATAAGGATATTGAGCGGATTATCCGGTTTAAGCTGGCGCCGATCAATATTTCAGTGCAGACGACGAATCCGGAGCTGCGCTGCAAGATGCTTCATAACCGCTTTGCCGGTGAGGCACTCCAGAAAATCGACCGCCTGTATGAGGCGGATATCCCGATGAATGGTCAGATCGTTTTATGCCGGGGCGTCAATGACGGGGCGGAGTTAGACCGTTCGATCCGTGATCTGACGAAATACATTCCGGCGATGCAGAGTGTTTCGGTCGTGCCGGTCGGTCTCTCGAAGTACCGCGATGGTCTGTATCCGCTTGAGCCGTTTACACCGGAGCAGTTGGGCGATACCATTGATTTGATAGAGAAATGGCAGAAGAAGATCTATGCGGAACACGGTATTCACTTCATTCACGCCAGCGATGAGTTTTACATGGGCGCCGGGCGCCCGCTTCCGGAAGCGGATCGCTATGATGGCTATATCCAGCTGGAAAATGGGGTCGGCATGATTCGCCTGATGGAGGAGGAGATAGCCGAGGCGCTGGAGCAGCTGCATCCGGGAGAGGCTGGCGAGGTGTGCCCGGAGGAGATTTCGATTGCAACGGGACGGCTGGCTGCCCCGTATATTGAGCAGTATGTAGAGCGCGTGTGCCGCCAGTTCCCGGGGAAAAAGGTACATGTATATGCGATCCGCAATGACTTCTTTGGTGAGCGGATCACGGTGGCGGGGCTGATCACGGCAAAGGATCTGATTGCACAGTTAAAGGAACAGCCGCTTGGCAGCCGCCTGCTGCTTCCAAGCGCCATGTTCCGAAGCGGCGAGGAGACATTTCTGGATGATCTGACCCGCACGGATGTACAAAATGCTTTACAAGTTCCGGTGGATATTGTAAAATCAAGCGGACGTGATTTTGTGGAAGCAATTCTGGCTCCTGTGAAGGAGGAAAGCTCCAGGCATGGCGAGTATGAGCCGGATCCGGAGGAATTTGCCGCTCAGATGGATGATAACTGGCAGGAAGAAGATCTGGATGGCGTACAGGTGTACGCATATGAGCCGGAAGCCCTGGATTAGGATGCCCCGGACGAAGTCGTTTGTTTTGAAGAGGAAGACTCAGATCTGGAGGATGAGAAAGAAACGTGATGGCTGGAAATACAGAGGAAAACGTGCTTTCGGACACACAGAAAGAAAGAGTCTGGATGTGAAATGCATCACAATGAATGAAACAAGTAACTGGACAATAAAAATAGCAGCTGTGGATTTACAAACCAGCTGCGGAGCATGAAAATAAATGGAGGCATAAATATGAAAAAGAAACCGGTGGTGGCGGTTGTTGGACGTCCAAACGTGGGAAAATCCACCCTTTTCAACGTCCTTGCGGGCGATATGATTTCGATTGTAAAAGATACTCCAGGTGTAACGCGTGACCGTATTTACGCGGACTGTACCTGGTTAGACCATGCTTTTACCCTGATCGATACTGGCGGTATCGAGCCGGATACGAAGGATATTATCCTGTCCCAGATGCGTGAGCAGGCGGAGATCGCGATCGCGACGGCGGATGTGATCCTGTTTATCGTAGATGTGCGTCAGGGCATGACCGATTCGGATTCCAAGGTGGCGGATATGCTGCGTAAATCGAGAAAACCGGTTGTTCTGGCGGTCAATAAAGTAGACAATCCGGCGAAATTTGGCAATGACGTCTATGAGTTCTACAACCTCGGTATCGGTGATCCGATAGCGATCTCGGCAGCCTCCCGTCTGGGACTGGGCGATCTGCTGGATGAAGTCGTGGCACATTTCCCGGAGGGAAGCGGCGACGAGGAAGAGGATGACCGTCCGAGAGTGGCGATTGTCGGAAAACCAAACGTAGGTAAATCTTCTATTATAAATAAGCTTCTGGGCGAGAACCGCGTCATTGTATCGGATATCGCCGGTACGACCCGCGATGCGGTCGATACAGAGATCGTCCGCAACGGTACCGAGTATGTCTTTATCGATACGGCAGGTCTGCGCCGCAAGAGCAAGATCAAGGAGGAGCTGGAGCGCTACAGCATCATCCGTACCGTAACGGCGGTTGAGAGAGCGGATGTGGTTCTGATGGTCATCGACGCGAAAGAGGGAGTAACCGAGCAGGATGCAAAGATTGCCGGTATCGCACATGAGCGTGGAAAAGGTATTATCATCGTGGTAAATAAATGGGATGCGATCGATAAGACCGATAAGACTATTTATGAGTACACCAATAAGATTAAGACCGTTCTGTCCTTTATTCCGTATGCTGAGTTCGTGTTCGTATCCGCACTGACCGGACAGCGTATGAATAAGCTGTTTGAGATGATCGACATGGTGCGCGAAAATCAGACACTGCGTATTGCAACCGGCGTTCTCAATGAGATCCTGGCAGAGGCAGTGGCACTGCAGCAGCCGCCGTCTGACAAGGGCAAGCGTTTAAAGCTCTACTATATGACACAGGTAGCGGTCAAACCGCCGACATTCGTTGTGTTTGTCAATGATAAGGAACTGATGCATTTCTCATATACACGGTATCTCGAGAACAAGATCCGTGACGCATTCGGATTCAAGGGAACTTCCTTAAAATTCCTGATCCGCGAGAGAAAGGGGAAGGATCAATAATGGAACGTCTCATCTGTATTGTGATTGGCTATATCTTTGGTCTGATCCAGTCCGGCTATCTGTATGGAAAGGCAAATCATATGGATATCCGCCAGTACGGCAGCGGAAATGCCGGTTCTACGAACGTCCTGCGTGTGATGGGAAAGAAAGCGGGCGCGATCGTATTTTTAGGGGACTTTTTCAAGGCGGTGTTTGCAATGGCAGTCTGCCGTCTGCTGTTTAAGGGAAATGCGGACGTGGATCTTCTTGCATTGTATGCGGGTCTGGGAGTCACACTCGGTCACAATTTCCCGTTTTACCTGAAATTCAAGGGCGGCAAGGGAATTGCCTGCATGGCGGGCATCATGACAGCGATGGATCTGCGGATTACGCTGACCTGTTTCGTGATTTTCTCCGTAACGGTGTTCCTGACCCGCTATGTATCGCTTGGTTCGATTCTTGTGTCGATCACCTTTTTTGCAGAGCTTGTGATCTTTGAGAGCATGGGTTCCTACCGGGTAAGCACGCCGAACCGCATCCAGTTCTATGCACTGGGCGCGATTCTGATGTGCATGGCGATCTGGCGCCATCGGAGCAATATTGGGCGTCTGTTGTCCGGCACAGAAAACAAACTGGGCGCGAAGAAATCATGAAAGAAGTTTAACAACACTTTACATAGTTGCCATAAGGTAATTGTTCACAGGTGGGCACTTTTGGAACCGAAAGTGCCGTAAGAAAACGTGGTGGCAGCAGGAATTTGCCGTATTTAAATGCGAAGCCACGGCAAATTCCGTTACTGGGCACGTATGCATGAACAGTAACATCATAAGTAGTGGGAATGTATAAAAATTTCCAAATAACATTGACCTGTAGAGAGAAGAAGAGAGAAAAGCAGGTCGGGAGGTATCAGGATGGCAGCAGTAGGAATTATCGGAGCCGGAACCTGGGGCACAGCCCTGGCGGTGCTTCTGAACAATAATGGGCAGGATGTGACAATCTGGTCCGCATTTGATACAGAGATCCAGGAAATGAGCCGCACCAGACGGCACAAAAATCTGCCGGAGGTTATACTTCCGGATCAGATCCAGATGACAGCTGATCTGCGCACCGCGATGGCGGAGAAGGATATGCTGATTATGGCGGTTCCGTCCGTCTATGTCCGCAGTACGGCGGCGAAGATGAAGGAATACCTGCGTTACGGTCAGATTGTCGTGGATGTGGCGAAGGGAATCGAGGAGCAGAGTCTTATGACGATGTCACAGGTCATCGAGGAGGAACTTCCGCTGGCGGAGGTAGCCGTCCTTTCCGGACCGAGCCATGCCGAGGAGGTGAGCCGGGGACTTCCGACTACCTGTGTGGCAGCGGCGCACCGCAAAAAGACTGCCGAGTTCATGCAGAGTGTGTTCATGAGTCCGGTGTTCCGCATTTACACCAGCCCGGACATGCTGGGCGTCGAGATTGGTGCGGCTCTTAAAAATGTCATTGCGCTGGCAGCCGGTACAGCGGATGGGCTGGGATGCGGCGATAACACGAAGGCGGCACTGATCACCCGCGGAATTGCGGAGATTGCCCGTCTGGGTATTGCAATGGGCGGAAAACAGCAGACCTTCTACGGATTATCCGGCATCGGTGATTTGATCGTAACCTGTGCGAGCATGCACAGCCGCAACCGCCGGGCGGGTATCCTGATTGGAAAGGGATACACGATGGATGAGGCGATGAAGGAAGTGCAGATGGTTGTCGAGGGCGTTTATTCTGCGAAAGCCGGTCTTCTGCTGGCACAGAAATACGGCTGCGATATGCCGATCGTTTCCCAGGTCAATCAGGTGCTGTTTGACGGAAAATCTCCGAAAGAGGCGCTGGCGGATCTGATGATGCGCGATCCGCGGATCGAATCGAGCGATCTTCCGTGGGAAGGATAATTCAGACGGCAGCCGTTTTTCTGAATTTGAGTGATAGAATTCGGGAAAATAGCAATGAGATCTACTATGTTTTTCTGGAAAATGCAGGTGTCTATGTCAGGCGGACAAAACTTGTAAAAAGTGTTTACTATAACCCGTAAGAATATCTAATATAACTACAAGATCTGGAAAAGAGAGAATTTAGCGCAAAAAGTTGAAAATCTGCTAAATTCCCTCTTTTTTAGGTGGTTTTTGTATTGACAATTAGAGGGGTAAAATTTATAATTGCCTCATTCAAATAGTTGCTGTATTCCATTGCAGCATAGAATTGGAGGAGAATATTATGAAAAAAAGAGTAGTTAGTCTTGGACTTGCAGCCATGATGGCGATGTCTATGACCGCTTGCGGTGGCTCTGGAAATGCGAGCACTTCTGAATCAGCAGCAGAAGACGCACAGGGCGCAGAGGGAGCTGACGGCGAAGTATTTAAAATTGGCGGTATCGGACCGATCACCGGTGCGGCTGGCGCTTACGGCGAGGCTGTAAAGAATGGTACTGAGCTGGCAATCAATGAGATCAACGAGGCTGGCGGTATCAATGGTTACCAGGTAGCGTTCAACTTCCAGGATGATGAGAATGATCCGGAGAAGGCGATCAACGCATACAATACCTTAAAAGATTGGAACATGCAGATGCTTCTTGGTACCGTTACTTCCAAGCCGTGTATCGCAGTTGTAGCAGAGACAGCATCAGATAACCTGTTCCAGCTGACTCCGTCCGGATCTGCTGTTGAGAGTATTTCCGGCGACAACGCATTCCGCGTATGCTATTCTGATCCGGATCAGGGACGTGCATCCGCTCAGTACATCGGCGAGCACAAACTGGCAACCAAGATCGCTATCATCTACGACAGCTCCAGCGAGTACTCCGATGGTATCCGCGAGTCCTTCGTAGCAGAGGCCCCGAATCAGGGTCTGGAGGTAGTAGCCAGCGAGGCATTTACATCTGATAACAATACCGATTTCTCCGTACAGCTTGATAAAGCAAAAGAGTCCGGCGCTGATCTGGTATTCCTGCCGATCTACTATCAGGAGGCATCTGTTATCCTGAAACAGGCAAACGATAAAGATTTCCATCCGCAGTTCTTCGGCTGTGATGGTATGGACGGTATCCTGAGCGTTGATGGCTTTGATAAGTCCTTAGCAGAAGGTCTGATGCTTCTGACTCCGTTCTCCGTAGACGAGGAGTCCAGCCAGGACTTCGTAACTGCTTACCGTGATGCTTACGGCATCGACCCGCTTCAGTTCGCAGCAGATGCTTACGACGGCGTATATGCAATTAAGGCAGCTGCAGAGAAGGCAGCGATCACACCGGATATGAGCACTTCCGATATCTGCGATGCACTGAAAACAGCTATGACTGAGATCCAGATCGATGGTCTGACCGGTACAGAGATGCACTGGACGGCAGAAGGCGAGCCGCAGAAAGCGCCGAAAGCTGTAGAGATCAAAGACGGCAAATATGAGATGATGCAGTAATTAAAAATTTAAAAACTGCAGAACCGTTGCGGCTATATGTATGTAGCTCTGATGGGACTGTTACTGGATGTCCGGCGGCACAGATGGCTGCCGGGCATTTAGTAACAGCTTTCTTTTTAAAACGGTTCACTGCACATGCTTGCCTGCGACGACGACTGGGTGTTTGCTGTCTGCGGACTGCGAGACGGTCATGTTTGTTCTGCTAAATTCGGTCACAGGTAAACATGTGCAGCGAAATGCGTGTACAGGGAAATGCGAAAACGTAGAAACAAAGAGGTAGGTGTATACATATGAGTTTTCTTTCTTATTTAATCAATGGCATCAGTCTGGGAAGTGTCTATGCGATCATTGCACTGGGCTACACCATGGTTTATGGCATCGCGCGTATGCTGAACTTCGCACACGGCGATATCATCATGGTAGGCGGTTTCACAGTGTTTACGATTGTCACAACGATGGGCGGTTCTCCGGTTGTGGGTATTCTGGCTTCGGTGGTTGTGTGTACAGTGCTGGGCGTTACGATCGAGCGAGTTGCATACAGACCGTTGCGTGACGCGTCCCCGCTGGCAGTTCTGATCACCGCGATCGGTGTCAGTTATCTGCTCCAGAACGTGGCGCTTCTGATTTTTGGTTCCAATGCGAGACAGTTTACATCAGTTATTACTGTACCGGCATTAAAGCTGGCTGGCGGCAAGCTTTCGATCTCCAGTGTCACGATCGTGACGATTTTAAGCTGTATCGTGATTATGGCTGCCCTGATGGCATTTATCAATAAGACGAAAATGGGACAGGCGATGCTGGCGGTTTCTGAGGATCGCGGTGCGGCAACCTTGATGGGTATCAATGTAAACCGCACGATCTCCGTAACCTTTGCGATTGGTTCCGCCCTGGCGGCAGTAGCAGGCGTGCTGCTCTGCTCGGCGTACCCGTCCCTGTCTCCGTACACCGGTTCCATGCCGGGCATCAAGGCATTCGTGGCAGCGGTATTTGGCGGTATCGGTTCGATCCCAGGCGCATTTATCGGCGGTATCCTGCTTGGTATCATTGAAAACCTTGCCAAGGCGTATATTTCCTCCCAGCTTTCTGACGCGATCGTATTCTCTGTCCTGATTATCGTGCTTCTGGTCCGCCCGACCGGTATTCTCGGCAAGAAGATGACGGAGAAAGTATAATAGAGAAAATTATACGATGGTTCATGCCGGGGACTTTTGAAACGGAAAGTGCCGTGTGAAAACAAGATGGTGCATGAACTGCAATAAGCAAGAGAAAGTGCAGGTGTTTAAAATGAACGCATATAAAAATAAAATTCGGATTCAGAATGCGATCACATATGCGATTGTAATCGGCTGTTACATTCTGATTCAGATTATGATGGCAGGCGGCCATGTAAACAGTCTTTTAAAGGGTATTCTGGTTCCACTTTGTACCTATACGATTTTGGCGGTTTCCTTAAACCTCACGGTTGGTATCCTCGGCGAGCTGAGTCTGGGTCATGCCGGATTCATGTGTGCGGGTGCGTTTTCAGGTGCATTTTTTAATCATGCCATGAAAAATCTGATCGCAAGCAACCAGGTACGCTTCATTCTGGCGCTCTTTGTCGGTGCGGCGGTAGCGGCGGTATTTGGTATCCTCATCGGTATTCCGGTTCTGCGTCTGAAAGGAGACTATCTGGCGATTGTAACGCTGGCATTCGGTGAGATCGTTAAAAATATTATCAATGTTCTGTACGTCGGCATCGACGGAAACGGAATCCACGTTTCCATGAAAGACGTAGCTTCCTTAAAGCTGGCAGCGGACGGTCAGGTGATCATCAAGGGTGCACAGGGTATCACAGGTACACCGAAGACGGCGACCTTTACGATCGGCATTATCCTGGTACTCCTGACCCTGTTTATTGTATTGAATATCATCAATTCCCGGACAGGCCGTGCGATCATGGCGATCCGCGACAACCGTATTGCGGCAGAGTCTGTGGGTATCAATATCACGAAATACAAACTGATGGCATTTACCATCTCTGCTTCCTTAGCCGGTGTGGCAGGCGTTCTGTACGCACACAACCTGGCGACGCTGGCAGCGACCCCGAAAAGCTTCGGTTATAATATGTCCATTATGATCCTTGTATTTGTGGTTCTGGGCGGCATCGGAAATATCCGTGGTTCCATGATCGCGGCGGTTATCTTAACCCTGCTTCCGGAGATGCTTCGAAGCCTCAATAATTACCGTATGCTGATTTACGCGGTCGTCCTGATTGTAATGATGCTTTTGACCTCCAGTCCGAAGGCGATCGAGGTCCGCGGGCGCATCTTTTCATCATTCCGGAAAAAGAAGACAGAAGGGGAGGCGTAAATCATGGCAATGCTGGATGTAAAAAATTTAAGTATTTCTTTTGGCGGTCTGAAAGCGGTCGATGATTTCAGCATCACGATAGAAAAAGGACAGCTCTACGGCCTGATTGGACCGAACGGCGCTGGTAAAACGACTATTTTCAACCTTTTGACGGGCGTGTACAAGCCGGATGGCGGACGGATTCTGCTGGATGGAAAGGACATTACCGGTCACAAGGCAATCCAGATCAATCAGGCAGGCATCGCGAGAACCTTCCAGAATATCCGTCTGTTCAAGGAGCTGAGCGTGCTTGACAATGTAAAGGTTGGTCTTCACAACCATCATAAATATTCTACGCTGAGCGGCATTCTGCGTCTTCCGTCCTATTACAAGGTTGAGAAAGAGATGGATGAGCGCGCGATGGAGCTTTTGAAGGTGTTTGACCTCGACAAAGAGTTTGATTATAAGGCATCGAACCTCCCATACGGCAAGCAGAGAAAGCTGGAGATCGCCAGAGCGCTGGCGACCGAGCCGAAGCTTCTGCTTCTTGACGAGCCGGCAGCCGGCATGAACCCGAATGAGACGGCAGAGCTGATGAAGACGATCCGTTTCGTGCGCGATCATTTTGATATGACCGTACTTCTCATTGAGCATGATATGAAGCTGGTCTCCGGTATCTGCGAGCGCCTGACGGTCTTAAACTTCGGTCATATGCTGGCAGAGGGACCGACCAGCGAAGTACTCAGCAATCCAGAAGTTATCAAAGCATATCTGGGAGAATAGGGGGAAGTTTCGTATGTCAATGCTGGAAGTAAAAGATTTACAGGTATATTATGGTGTGATACAGGCACTCAAGGGAATTTCCTTTGAGGTAGAACAGGGCGATGTGGTAGCGCTGATCGGTGCCAACGGAGCCGGAAAGACGACGACGCTTCACACGATCACGGGTCTGCTGCCGTCCAAGGCAGGCAATATCACATTTGAGGGAACGGATATTACCCATGTACCGGGCTATAAGCTGGTATCAATGGGAATCGCCCACGTGCCGGAGGGGCGCCGTGTGTTCGCTTCCCTGACGGTTCTCCAGAACCTGAAAATGGGTGCGTATACGAGAAATGACAAGAAGGAAATTGAAGATACGATCGAAATGATTTACAAGCGTTTCCCGCGTCTGAAAGAGCGCAAGAACCAGCTTGCCGGAACTTTGTCCGGCGGCGAGCAGCAGATGCTTGCGATGGGACGCGCCCTCATGAGCCACCCGCGCCTGATCGTCCTCGACGAGCCGTCGATGGGTCTGTCCCCACTCTATGTTAATGAGATTTTCGATATTATCCAGGAAATCAACAAGGACGGAGTGACCGTTCTTCTGGTCGAGCAGAATGCGAAAAAAGCGCTCTCCATTTCCAATAAAGCATATGTGCTTGAGACGGGCAATATCGTTCTGAGCGGTGATGCGAAAGAACTGATGAATAATGAGAGAGTGAAGAAGGCTTATCTGAGCGAATAAAAATGTTCTGTGAGCCGGAGCTTTCCAAATGGGAATATTCATAACCCCCTTATGGTCTGAATACATTGTATCAGCAGACCAAGGGGGTATTTTTATGGATCATTTTAATGTATACAGCGATATCCAGGCGCGAACCGGCGGCGAGATCTATATTGGGGTGGTTGGTCCGGTTCGGACAGGGAAATCGACCTTTATTAAGCGCTTTATGGAACTTCTCGTCCTTCCGGGGCTGGAAGATGTCCATGCCCGCGAGCGTGCCCGGGATGAACTTCCCCAGTCTTCGGCGGGGAAAACGATCATGACAACGGAACCGAAATTTATCCCTAAAGAGGCGGCAAAGCTCTCGCTTGGGGACGGTGTGGAGGTGCGGGTCCGCCTGATCGACTGCGTCGGTTTCATGGTGGAGGGCGCTGCCGGTCATATTGAAAACGAGAAAGAACGCATGGTGCGGACGCCGTGGTATGAGGAGGAGATCCCATTTACAGCGGCAGCCGAGCTGGGAACGCGCAAGGTCATCACGGATCATTCGACGATCGGGCTTGTGGTTACGGCGGACGGCAGTTTCGGGGAGTTGAAACGGGAGAATTATGTTCCGGCGGAAGAGAAGACCGTGCAGGAACTGAAAAAACTGGGAAAGCCGTTTCTGGTGCTTTTAAACTCGCAGAAACCGTATTCGGAGGAGACGCGGGCGCTGGCAGCCCGGATGACCGAAAAATACGAGGTGCAGGTGCTCCCAGTCAACTGTGAACAGCTGCGCGCCGAGGATATCCGGGAGATTCTGGGGCAGGTGCTTCTGGAATTCCCGGTCACGGAGATCGATTTTTCGATTCCGAAATGGCTGGAGATTCTGCCAAACAGCCATTGGCTTAAATCGGAGGTCATACAGGCAGTCCGGGGGATGATGGATCGGACGGTACATATGCGCGATGTGGCGTTGGCGCTGCCGGAGGAAACCGGGGAAGCGATCCGCCGGATCCGGATTGTATCAATGAAAATGGATGATGGCAGCGTTCAGGCGGTGGTCGAGCTGGACGACGGGCATTATTATCAGATCCTCAGCGAGTATGTGGGAATGCCGATCGAGGGCGAGTACCAGCTGATGCAGACCTTGAAGCGGTTGGCGTCGATGCAGAGCGAGTATGAAAAGGCATCCGTGGCGCTCACGCAGGCGCGCAAGAAGGGCTATGGGGTTGTCACGCCGGAACGCGGGGAGATCGTCCTCGATGAGCCGCAGGTGGTGCGCCACGGCAATAAATATGGAGTCAAAATGAAAGCGCAGGCGCCGTCCATCAATCTCATCAAGGCGCAGATTGAGACTGAGATCGCGCCGATTGTGGGAAATGAACAGCAGGCAGAGGATTTGATCCGATACATCCGGGAGAATGCTGGAAAAGGTGAGGAAGGCATCTGGGAAACCAATATTTTTGGAAAATCAATCGCCCAGATCGTCGATGACGGGATTCAGGCCAAGATCTCCCAGCTCACTGAGGACTGCCAGGTGAAGCTGCAGGATACGCTGCAGAAAATCATCAATGACAGCAATGGGGGGATGATCTGTATTATTATATAATAGAATAGGTCTGGCTCTTGTTGGGAAAATGGTGCGTTGTCTGGAATGGGAATGTGGGACAGATAAGGTGATTTTATGAAAATTTTATCGAAACTTTATCGGGGAAATTGCAAAATTGTCAGAAATCAGTTATAATGAAGCTAATAGCAAAAACATTTTCCGCAAGGGGTATGCGGAAACATAAACGACAGAACAGGGGGCTGATTTTATGAGGCTTACATTTATCGGTGCGGATCATGAGGTTACAGGCAGCTGTCATTTCCTGGAGGCAAGCGGACTGAATATTCTGATTGACTGCGGTATGGAACAGGGGATCAACAAGTATGAAAATGCAGAACTTCCGATTCCGTATTCGGATGTGGACTATGTGTTGGTGACGCACGCCCATATCGATCATGTGGGATTGCTTCCACTTATCTATGCGAGGGGATTCCGCGGACAGATTATGGCGACGCGCGCGACCTGCGATCTGTGTGATATCATGCTGAAAGATTGCGCCCATATCCAGGAGTCAGAAGCGGAGTGGAAAAACCGGAAAGCCATGCGTGCCGGAAAACCGGAGGTGACACCGATTTACACGATGAACGATGCAGAAGGGGTACTGCATCACTTTGTCCCCTGCAATTACAATGAGATTATCCGTCTGAATGACAATCTGGAGATTCGGTTTGTCGATGTGGGACATCTGCTTGGTTCGGCTTCGATCGAGATCTGGATGAAGGAAGACGATTGTTCCAAGAAGATTGTATTTTCAGGTGATATCGGTAACAAAAACAAGCCGCTCATCCGCAGCCCGCAGTACATCCGTCAGGCGGATTATGTTGTCATGGAGAGTACTTACGGCGGTCGGTTCCACAAGAATACAGGCGATCACGTGGAAGAATTTGCCCGCGTGATTCAGGAGACGCTGGATAAGGGCGGCAATGTCGTGATCCCGGCATTTGCGGTCGGCAGAACGCAGGAAGTGTTGAATTACATCCGTATTATCAAGGAGAAAAATCTTGTAACCGGGCACGGCGTATTTCCGGTTTACTTAGACAGCCCGATGGCGGTGGAAGCGACCGGCGTGTTCAAGGACAATATGATGGATTGCTACAATGAAGAGACGAAGGAGCTGGTAAAAAAGGGCATCAATCCGATTTCTTTCCCGGGTCTGCATCTCTCGATCACCAGCAGCGATTCCGTTGCAATCAACTTCAACGAGGAACCGAAGGTTATCATCTCGGCAGCCGGCATGTGTGATGCGGGCCGTATCCGCCATCATCTGAAACACAACCTCTGGAGACCGGAGTGTACGATTTTGTTTGCTGGCTATCAGGCAGTCGGCACACTGGGACGCAGCATTATTGAGGGACGCGAGGAAGTGAAGCTGTTCGGTGAGTCGATCGAGGTCAAAGCACGGATCGAGAAGATCGAGGGCATCAGCGGCCATGCGGACGAGACCGGGCTTTTGGAGTGGGTTGGCAGTTTTATGGAAAAACCGTCCCAGGTCTTCGTGGTACACGGCGATGACACAGTGTGCGATGCATTTGCAGAGACGGTCAAGGAAACTTACGGCATCAATGCGATGGCTCCGTTCTCCGGCAGTTCCTACGACCTGAAAGAGGGATGCTTCGTGACTGTTACGAAGGGTATTCCGATTCAGAAACCGGCAGTGAACGAAGCAACGAAGAAAGCGGCTGGTGTATTTGCCCGCCTGCTGGCAGCCTGCGACCGCCTGCGCCGTGTTGTTATGCATAACGAGGGCGGGGCGAACAAAGATTTAGCACGTTTTGCCGACCAGATCAACTCGCTCTGCGATAAGTGGGACCGCTAAGCTTCAATAATAGACATAAAGGAGATTTCTGACTTGAAAGTAACTATATACACAGACGGCGCCGCCCGCGGCAATCCAGATGGTCCGGGCGGATTTGGAACCGTCATTCACTATGTAGATCCGGCAGGAAAACTGCACACGAAAGAGATTTCCGGCGGCTACAAACGAACTACGAACAACCGTATGGAGCTGATGGCAGCTATCGCCGGTCTCGAGGCGCTCAACCGCCCCTGCGAGATCGAACTCTATTCAGATTCCCAGTATCTCGTCAACGCTTTTAACCAGCACTGGATCGAGGGTTGGATCAAAAAGGGCTGGAAACGCGGCAAAAATGAGGAGGTTAAGAATGTAGATCTATGGAAGCGCCTGCTCGCTGCCAAGGAACCCCATCAGATTTCGTTTTTCTGGGTGAAGGGGCATAATGGGCATCCGGAGAATGAGAGATGTGACTTTTTGGCTACTTCGGCGGCGGATGGGGACGAGCTGATGGTGGATCCGGGGGTATAGCTCGTTACAGCTCACACATGTGTGCCCAGTAACAGGATTTTGCCGATGCTTCGCATTCTAAATCGGCAAAATCTGTTACCACCACTGTATCATACGGCATTTTCAGTTCAGAAAATGCCTACCCGTGTACAGTAACGTCTGTACCCTTATCACGCTGACTGTAAAAAACCC
>ERZ650918.1069-NODE-1069-length-26074-cov-8.185172_pt1 | contig 26074 bp, 20 predicted proteins | sample MGYA00514758_ERZ650918 | MGnify/ENA metagenome assembly ERZ650918 | reverse complement strand
GTAGAGCGCTTCGTTCGGGACGAAGAGGTCGCGTGTTCGAATCACGTCATTCCGATTCTTCAAGGATTTCGGTGCGGATATGTGAGCAAATCCTTGGCAGGGGCGGGAGAGCCGGTTTAGAGTTCATCTAAACCGGCTCTCTTTTTGCACCCGGGAGCGCGATATGCGATACGGGAAACTGCTGTGTAAAGAGCGGCTGTGTTTCTAAACTTTACTTGTGCAGCAGCTTTGTCCACAGTTCTTTACTTCTTAAACTTCCTATATAATAGCTGTTAATTTTCGGTGTTTCAAAATCCAGAAGAGGAATCGTACGCAGTTTTTTATCTGCAAGCTCCTGTTCAATCATTTTGTCGGGCAGAAAGCTGTAACCGGTTGTGTTAATCAGATAGGGAATCAGTTTGGTGCTGTTGTCAATTTCAAACTTAAACTGATAGTGTGTCGGAAAGAGATTCCGGATAAATTCCCCAACGTCATTGAGTGCAAAGTTACACATCATATATTTAATAGAAGTCAGTTCTTCTTTTCGGATACCGTCCGCATGCAGCATATTATCATAACCGGTCGCAAGCACAAGATTGTCCGTGTGAAAATGGTGACATTCAAAGCCTGCGCGTACCAGCGGGACTGATGTAAAGACACAGTCTAAAATGCCGTCCATTAACAGCTGGATCATATCGGGAGAATGACCAATCGTGACTTTGACAGAGTGTTTTTTAGAAGCGCTTTCAAAGCCGGAAATCAGCGGAAACAGGTGACATTCATAAATGGAATTGGTCGAGCCGATGCGCAGACTGTTTTCGTAAGTGACGGAGGAGTGCATTTCCTTTAAAGAGGCTTCCTCCAATTCAACAATACGTGTGGCATATTTTAAGAAAATACGACCGTCTTCCGTAAGTGAAACATGTTTTTTATCGCGGTAAAACAGCGGCTTTCCGACTTCCTTTTCCAGCTCGCAGATACGCTTTGTTACGGTGGATTGGGAAATGTAGAGGGAAGTGGCGGTCTGCGAAAAACTGTTTAATTTGGCAAGGGTAATAAAGGTTTTTATGGATTGTGAATTCATGGCGCTCTCCTTATATTTTGAACAGGCATTAGGGAATGTATCAATATTCCAGTTATTGTTCAGAGCCAGCCTCCAAAATGCTTCACATTTTGTCGGTGTGGCGTATCCGCCAAATAGATTTTCAGCCATATTTGTTCACTCATGCGAGCATGGTTCACAAATATGCTTGAAAATCTGCCTGGCTCTGAACAGAAACATATTCTAAAAAGGAATTATAGTTATTTAAATAATTCTCTTTACAAATTTTACAGGATACGGCTATAATTAGTCAATAGAAGTCAATAGAAAAAGAAATGGAGGAACAGGTTCATGGGAATGACTATGACACAAAAGATTCTTGCGGCACACGCAGGTCTTTCAGAAGTAAAGGCAGGACAGCTGATTGAAGCGGATTTAGACCTTGTACTTGGAAATGATATTACATCTCCGGTTGCAATTCATGAGATGGATAAGATGACAGTAAAAACTGTATTTGATAAGGATAAGATTGCACTTGTACCGGACCATTTTGTACCGAATAAGGATATTAAGTCTGCCGAGCATTGCAAATGTGTCAGACAATTTGCGATGAAGCATGATATTACAAATTACTTTGAAGTGGGACAGATGGGTATTGAACATGCACTGCTTCCGGAACAGGGACTTACGGTTGCAGGCGACGTTATTATCGGTGCGGATTCACATACCTGTACATACGGTGCGCTCGGCGCATTTTCTACAGGTGTAGGTTCAACGGATATGGCTGCCGGCATGGCAACAGGCAAGGCATGGTTTAAAGTACCGTCTGCAATTAAATTTGTACTGACAGGCAAGCCAAAGAAGTGGGTCAGCGGAAAAGATGTTATTTTACATATTATCGGCATGATTGGCGTAGACGGCGCGCTGTATAAGTCTATGGAATTTACAGGAGACGGCATTGCCAATCTGACAATGGACGACCGTTTTACGATTGCAAACATGGCAATCGAAGCCGGTGGAAAGAACGGTATCTTCCCGGTTGACGATTTGACAAGAGCATATATGAAGGAACATTCAAAGAGACCGTTTGTAGAATATACAGCAGATGACGATGCAGAGTACGAACAGGTTATCAATATTGATTTATCAGAAATTGAACCGACAGTTTCTTTTCCACATCTTCCTGAAAATACACATGTAGTAGGAAGCTTTGACGACATTAAGATTGACCAGGTCGTTATCGGTTCCTGCACAAACGGACGTATTGACGATTTACGCTGTGCGGCAAAGATTTTAGAAGGCAGAAAAGTGGCAAAGGGACTGCGTGTTATTGTTATTCCGGCAACACAGAAGATTTATATGCAGGCAATCGAAGAAGGACTGGTTCAGACATTTATCCGTGCGGGCGCAGTAGTCAGCACACCGACCTGCGGACCATGTCTTGGCGGTTATATGGGTATCCTTGCAGAAGGAGAACGCTGTGTATCTACAACTAACCGTAACTTTGTAGGACGTATGGGACATGTAGACTCTGAAATTTATCTTGCGAGCCCGGCAGTTGCAGCAGCAAGTGCGGTTACAGGTAAAATCAGCCAGCCGTCAGACCTTGGATTATAAGAATCGTATCAGAATGGAGGAACAACATGAAAGCAGAAGGCAGAGTATTTAAGTATGGCGATAATGTAGATACAGATGTTATCATTCCGGCAAGATATCTGAATTCATCAGACCCGGCAGAACTCGCAACGCATTGTATGGAAGATATTGATAAGGATTTTGTAAAAAAGGTTCAGAAAGGCGACATTATCGTTGCCAATAAGAACTTTGGCTGTGGTTCATCCAGAGAACATGCGCCAATTGCAATTAAGGCAGCAGGTGTAAGCTGTGTTATTGCAGAAACCTTTGCAAGAATTTTCTACCGCAATTCCATCAATATCGGTCTTCCGATTATCGAATGTCCGGAAGCTGCAAAGGCAATTGAAGCCGGTGATGAGGTGGAAGTGGATTTTGACAGCGGCGTGATTACCGATAAAACAACAGGAAAGTCTTACACCGGTCAGGCATTTCCTGAATTTATGCAGAAGATTATCAAAGCAGAAGGTCTGATTAATTACATTAACCAGAAGTAAAATGATAAAAGTGTCTGTGCAGGCAGGTATCGCAGTATAATCTGTGTCTGCACAAAATAGTAAAAGCGGCAGAAATTCTTGAATCTATGATTTGAATTTCTGCCGCTTTTTAGTAAGTGAGTCCTAACTGTTCGATATAGTGGCGGAACCTGCGTGAAATTTTTACCGTATTATAAATAGAAGCGTATTCGATGTGGGACAGTCCTTCGATATAATTCCGGGTGTAGTTCTTAAAATCCGGCAGCTGTTCTGCAAGTAAATCAATGGCGCGGTTATAGGCAATCGCGGCTTCATTTTCCGACGTATAAGTGCCGATGGTATAGTTGCCGTTAATGTGGATACGGGTTCTGTATAAAATCCGTCCGTTTTTTTCAATCTGTTCTACGCCGTTGTACCGGTTGACAACGGCAACATTGGAATAGCGGAAATCGTGTTCGTCACCGTTGCGGAATAAATAATCCTTTCCTTTTACGGAGTGGCTGCGGATACCGAAGCGTGCTAAAATACTGGTCTGCATACCGAAGTCATTGACAAAAAAATAACCGCCGCGGCTCATGATTTTGTGTCCTGAATAGTAAAATAAATCTTCAATATCAAAAGTCAGCACAATTTCCGGTGAAAAAAAGTATAAAAAATATTTATCACACAGATAAACCGGTGTTTTAATATAAATGTTATTATCCCGGAGATTCAAAAGAATCATAAATTTTTCAAAAGCCAGTGCAGAAGTGCAGGAGGAGTAGCTTGTTATTTTTTCTGCAGCATTGACAAAATGGGAACTTTTTTCATCCCGCACAATGGCATTGGCTTCGGAATAGACGGCGGCAGCAGTCTTGTAATCGTCAAAGCTTCCAAGACTGATATGTTTATTCTGACAGGTCAGCGATACTCGGTAGTATTCGGTGCCGTCTTTTTTATATGCTGTATAAACCCCTGTTGCCATAACGTCCTCTCCTTTTGTAGATATTTTAATGTATCCGGTTCTGCGATAAGAGTGGATTCGCGCTGCCTGCGTAAAAGCTCCCCCTTACGTATCTGTAAAAGATTGTAACATAAAATACATAAATACAAAATACCTTAAAAGCTATTGTGTTTCCAAAAATCCTGTTGTATAATGTCAACTGAATACTGTTTTAAGCAGAATTTGAATGAAAATATAAAGGTGGAAGAAGAGAATGAGTTTGTTTTACAGAAGTACCAGAGACGACAGCGTAAAGGTTACTGCATCACAGGCAATTTTAAAGGGTCTTGCGGCAGACGGTGGTTTATACGTACCGGAGCAGATTCCGGCATTAGATAAGAGCTTTGAAGAATTATCAAAGATGTCTTATCAGGAAGTGGCATATGAAGTGATGAAGCTGATGCTTGATGACTTTACAGAGGAAGAATTAAAGAGCTGCATTAACAAGGCATATGATTCAAAGTTTGACACAAAGGTCATTGCACCGCTTGTAAAGGCTGATGGTGCATACTATTTAGAATTGTTCCACGGTTCAACAATTGCGTTTAAAGATATGGCATTATCCATTCTGCCACATTTACTGATTACTTCTGCAAAGAAAAACAACGTAAAGAATGAAATTGTAATTCTGACTGCAACTTCAGGAGATACAGGAAAGGCTGCTCTTGCAGGATTTGCTGACGTTAAAGGAACTAAGATCATCGTGTTCTATCCAAAGCACGGTGTCAGCCCGATTCAGGAAAAGCAGATGGTAACCCAGAAGGGTGACAATACCTATGTAATCGGTATCAATGGCAATTTTGATGATGCACAGACCGGTGTTAAGAAGATTTTCGGTGATAAAGAACTTGAAAAGGTCATGAATGAAGCCGGATACCAGTTCTCCTCTGCCAATTCTATCAATATCGGACGTCTGGTTCCGCAGATTGTTTACTATGTATATGCTTATGCACGCCTGCTCGCAGACGGTGAAGTAAAGGCAGGGGAAGCAATCAATGTGGTTGTGCCGACCGGTAACTTCGGTAATATTTTAGCAGCATTTTATGCAAAGAATATGGGACTTCCAATTCACAAACTGATTTGCGCTTCCAATGAAAATAAAGTACTGTATGATTTCTTTACAACCGGTACATATGACAGAAACAGAGAATTTGTCCTGACAACTTCTCCGTCAATGGATATTTTGATTTCAAGCAACTTAGAGCGTCTGATTTACCGTATTGCAGGCAACAGCGCTGAAAAGAATGCGTCACTGATGCAGTCCTTAAAGGAAACAGGAAAGTATGAAATTACAGATGAAATGAAAGCGCAGCTTTCTGATTTCTACGGCAATTATGCAACAGAAGCAGAAGATGCGGCAATGATTAAGAAGCTGTATGAAGATACAGGATATGTAATTGATACCCATACAGCTGTTGCGGCATCTGTATATGAGAAGTACCGGAAGGAAACCAGTGATACCACAAAGACAGTGATTGCATCAACAGCCAGCCCATATAAGTTTACAAGAAGCGTGATGGATGCGATTGACAATAAGTATGATGTAATGTCTGATTTTGAGCTGGTAGATGAGCTTTCAAAGCTTTCTAAGGTAAAAGTTCCGCAGGCGATTGAAGACATCAGAACAGCGCCGGTACTGCACGATACTATATGTGATGTTGATAAGATGTGCGATAATGTAAAAAGAATTTTACATATTTAATTAGATACATTCATTTGAATTGGAGTCATCTGACAGGGAAAAATGTCAGATGACCCCAATCTTTTGTTGCAAAAAAGTGATTTATGATATATAATGTCAAAGTTGCAGATTTTATAAAAGGAAACAGAATTATGAGAAAATTAACGACGTTTCATTATGTTGACATTCACAGCCATATTTTATATGGTGTCGATGACGGTCCGGATAATATTGAAACCAGTATTGAGATGATGAAAATTGCATATGATGAGGGTATTCGCAAGATTGTGGCAACACCGCATTATCATCCTGGTAAATGTACAATGGGATACGAACAGCTGCGCAGAAATTTTGAACTGTTTAAAGAACAGATGAAAGATATATGCCCTGAGATTGAACTGGCACTTGGCAGGGAAATTTATTATACTTCGGATATTTTAGACGATCTCGAAGCGCAGGCACATCTGACGATGGAAGATTCCAAGTATATCTTAATAGAATATCATCCGACTGTGGAATATTCTTATCTGCGTACCAGTATCAGCAATGTGATGCAGATGGGTTATACGCCTGTTATTGCGCATATTGAACGCTATATGTGCGTATTGGAAGACTGGAAGCTGGCTTTGGAATTAAAGAACATGGGGGCTGTCATTCAGGTGAATGCGGGTTCTGTTATCGGGGATTCTGGAAGTAAGGTGAAAAAGTTTATCAAAAGACTGTTAAAAGAAGAAATCGTGGATGTTATCGGAACAGATGCACACAGTAATGGAAGAAGATCGCCTAGAATTCAGGAATGCGCAAAGTATATCTGCCGCAAATTTGATGAGGATTATGCGAAGGCATTGCTGCGTGATAATGCAGAACGGATTCTTAAAGGTGAATATTTGGAGGACTAGAAGAATATGGAAAATTCGATGAAGAATAATGACGAAATTGAAATCGATTTACGACAGATTTTTATCGTTATTATGAGTAAGATTGCAATTATTCTCTTAGTGGGAGTGATTTTCGGTCTGGCGGCATTTATTGGAAGTAAACTGCTTTTAAAGCCGGTGTATCGGTCACAGACGAGCCTGTATGTGTTAAATAAGCAGAGCCAGGGAACAACAACATTAAGTGATTTGCAGTCATCAACACAGCTGACACAGGATTATATGATTCTTGTAAAAAGCCGTACCGTAACAGAAAAGGTTATCAGTGACCTTGGGTTAAATACGACAAATGAAAAGCTTGCAAAGCAAATCAGCGTATCTACACCATCTGACAGCCGTGTGCTTGAAATTACGGTTTCTAACAACGACCAGTATGAAGCAAAAAGAATCGCAGATAAAGTAGCGGAAATTTCAGCAGATTCTATTTGTGATATTATGCAGATTGAAAAGGTCAATGTATTCGAGGAAGCGAATATTCCTGAAAAGCCGTCAAGCCCGAACTGTTTAAAAAATGCAATCATCGCATTTGTATTAGGCATGGTGCTTGCAATTGCCATTGTTGTTGTACGGTTTGTAATGAATGATACCATTAATACATCTGAAGATATTGAGAAATATCTTGGAATCAGTACCCTTGCATTGATTCCTTTATCAGAAGATTTAGATGACAGTGCGGAAGCTGCGGCAAAGAGAAAGAAGCGTAAGCACAGTTCTTCAAAGAAGGGAGATAAGTAATGCCTACAGTTAACATTGAAAGACTCAGAAAGTTAGATTACCGCTGTAACGAAGCTTATAAGACATTGAGAACCAATATCCAGCTGTGTGGTTCTGATATGAAAGTAATTATGTTTACAAGTTCTACACCGAATGAAGGAAAATCCAGTGTTTCTTTTAATCTGGCGGTATCGCTTGCAGAATCCGGCAAAAAGGTAATTTTCATTGATGCGGATTTAAGAAAATCCGTTCTTGTCGGCAGATATAAGATTAATAAGGCTATTAAGGGCCTCACTCATTTCCTGTCCGGCATGAATAAATTTGAAGAAGTGATTTGTACAACGAATGTAGATAATCTGTATGTGGTATTTTCTGGAATTGTTCCGCCAAATCCTTCGGAACTTTTGGCAAACAATTCATTTGATGCACTTGTAAAGGCACTCAGGGATACTTATGATTATGTTATTATTGATACACCGCCGCTCGGCAGTGTTACAGATGCAGCGATTGTCGCACAGAAATGTGACGGTGCAGTGCTGGTTGTTGCAGCGCATATGGTTAATTATAAGTTCGTCCAGAAACAGTTAGAACAGCTTAAAATGACAAAGTGCAAGATTCTCGGAAGCGTTCTGAATAAAGTAGACCTTGCCGGAGATAGTTACTATGGCAAATACTATGGCAATTATTATGGCAAGTATTACGGCAATTACAGTCATGGTGATAAGGAATAATGCATAGCTGATATAACATGGAAGTTTAACCATTTCACGGAGGAGGAAACAAATGGAAAAAAAGCAGGGCGTTATTATAGCATTACTGGCTGTGTGCGTGTTCTTTTCGGTTATCATCGCGGCAATGTATCTGACCTCAGACAGAACAGCTCCGGTGATTACGGTAGATGAATCAAAAGTAAAACCGTATTCGGCAGAGCAGGGTGAAGAAGTACTTAAAAGTTATGCGAAGGCAGTCGATGCAAATGACGGTGATGTAAGCAGCAGCATTATTATTGAAAATATCTATGTGATGCCGGATATGACAAGGGCAAAAGTGATTTTTGCGGCAAGAGACCACAATAATAATGTATCAAAATACAGTTATATGATTGCATATGAAGCGAGCCAAGAAGAAATTGAAGCAAAAGAACAGCTGACTCAGGCAGAAACAACCACGGCAGCCGAGACGGAAAAGACAGAGACAGACAGTACAAAGAATGCTTCAAAGACGACAGAAGCGGAAAAGACAACTGCAGAGAGCGAAGCAGAAACAACTGCAGGCGGACCAAAGCTTGTTTTATCGGCAACAGAAGCGACGGTTGAAGCGGGAAACAGCTTTAATGTGATGAAGTATATTTCATCTATTACGGATGATAAAGATACAGAGGATACATTATCCAGAAGAATTATTGTCAACGGTACATACAGTACTTCAAAATCAGGTACATATACATTGGATGTATATTGTACGGATTCAGATCTGAATGAATCAAACCACGTGGCATTTACACTGAACGTTAAATAAGAAAGAAAATCAGATAATCCCCGGAGAGCATGCTGCTTTTCCGGGGATTTCTGCTGTTCATCTGCAATTTATGTATTTTATAAATAATTTATAGAAAAAATTTGAGATTGTTGTTGACAATACGGGGGTGTAGTGATATTTTAAGTATATCGATATTAGCACTCCACCTAAATGAGTGCTAACAAGATAAGAAGGGAGCAGATGCCATGGAGCTGGATGATAGAAAATTAAAGATTTTAAAAGCTGTCATACAGAACTATCTTGAAACGGGTGAACCGGTTGGCTCAAGAACCATTTCAAAATATACCGATTTAAAATTAAGTTCGGCAACAATACGAAATGAGATGGCAGACCTCGAAGAATTAGGATACATTGTACAGCCGCATACCTCGGCAGGGCGGATTCCTACCGATAAAGGCTACCGCTTATATGTGGACGATTTAATGGCACAGAAAAAGCAGGAGTTAGAAGACCGGGAAAGCAAAGTGTCCGACAGAGAAAAAGAGGTTGATTCCATGCGGGATATTTTAAATGAAAAGGTAGACCGTGTAGAGGAACTGCTTCAGAATGTAGCGAAAGTTCTGGCAAAGGATACGAACTATGCAACAATGATTACAGCACCGCAGGTAAAAGGCAATAAACTGAAATTTGTACAGCTTTCCCAATTGGAGAGCGATAAGATTTTAGCAGTTATTGTAATGGAAGGCAATATTATCCGTAATAAAGTGATTGATGTCAGTGAGGCACTTTCACAGGAAAATATTTTAAAGCTGAACATTCTGTTAAATACTACACTGACGGGGCTGACATTGGAACAGATGAATTTAAGCATCGTATCCAAGATGGAGAATCAGGCAGGAGAGCATATGCAGCTTGTTAAAGAAGTGCTGGATGCCATTGTTGAAGCAATCAGCAATGAAGACCAGTTAGAGATTTATACAAGCGGTGCAACGAATATTTTTAAGTATCCGGAATTAAGTGATTCTGTCAAAGCGAGTGAGCTTATATATACTTTGGAAGAAAAGCAGAGCCTTTCAGGATTGATTGCAGACCAGCAGTCGGGGAAAGACGAAGAAGCGGACGACCATGGTATTCAGGTATATATAGGAAATGAAACACCGGTTGCTTCCATGAAGGACTGCAGTGTTGTTACGGCAACCTATGAATTGCAGGACGGTTTGAAAGGGACAATCGGAATTATCGGACCAAAGCGGATGGATTATGAAAAGGTTGTAGAATCGTTAAAGACAATCCAGACGCAGCTGGACGAGGTTTTTAAGAAAACATAGGAAAGGTTGGTAAGAAAGTGTCTAAAAAAGAAGAAAAGAAAAATAGCAAAGAGTCTGTCGATGATGTAAAGATGACAGAAAAAGACGCTGATGCCGCTAAAACTGCTGGAGCAGAAGACGATGGCACGCAGGCACAGAAAGAAAACACTGATGCCGAAAATCCGAAAGAAGCGAGTCAATCATCCGAATCGCAGTCTGCCGATGGAATAGATACAAAGAAAAAGGATGCGAAGGACGCATTGATTGAAGAACTTCAGGATAAAGTAAAACGCCAGATGGCGGAATTCGATAATTTCAGAAAGAGAACTGAGAAGGAAAAGTCTTCCATGTTTGAAATGGGTGCTTCCGATATGATTAAGAAGCTTCTTCCAATCGTTGATAACTTTGAAAGAGGTTTCAATTCGATTTCAGAAGAAGAAAGAGAAACACCATTTGCAAAGGGCATGGATATGGTCTATAAGCAGACCATGAAGATGTTAGAAGATTCTGATGTCAAGCCGATTGAAGCACTCGGCATGGAATTTAATCCTGAACTGCACAATGCTGTGATGCATGTGGAAGATGATTCAGTCGGTGAAGGAATTATCGTTGAAGAATTCGAAAAGGGTTACACATACAGAGAAACCGTAATCCGCCATTCAATGGTAAAGGTTGCAAATTAATCAGTAAATGATGGGCAGAAGCCCTTAAGAAAGGAAGATAACTATGGGAAAGATTATTGGTATTGACTTAGGTACTACAAACTCATGCGTAGCAGTTATGGAAGGCGGTAAGCCGGTTGTTATCGCAAACACAGAAGGTCTTAGAACAACACCTTCAATTGTTGCATTTACAAAGAACGGAGAAAGACTTGTTGGTGATCCTGCAAAGCGTCAGGCTGTAACAAATGCAGACAAGACAATTTCTTCTATTAAAAGACATATGGGTACTGATTACAAGGTGGAAATCGAAGGTAAGAAGTACTCACCACAGGAAATTTCAGCCATGATTTTACAGAAATTAAAAGCTGATGCTGAAAACTATTTAGGTGAAAAGGTAACGGAAGCCGTTATCACGGTTCCTGCTTATTTCAACGATGCACAGCGTCAGGCAACAAAGGATGCCGGTAAGATTGCAGGCCTTGATGTAAAGAGAATTATCAATGAGCCAACAGCTGCAGCTTTAGCTTACGGTCTTGATAACGAAAACGAACAGAAGATTATGGTATATGACCTCGGTGGTGGTACATTCGATGTGTCTATTATCGAAATCGGTGACGGCGTTATCGAAGTTCTTGCAACAGCAGGTAACAACAGACTCGGTGGTGATGACTTTGATAATGTAATCACACAGTATATGTTAGAGGACTTCAAGGCAAAGGAAGGCGTAGACCTTTCTAAGGATACAATGGCACTCCAGAGATTAAAGGTTGCAGCAGAACAGGCTAAGAAGGAATTATCAAGCGCTACAACAACCAATATCAATCTGCCATATATTACTGCAACAGCAGAAGGTCCAAAGCATTTTGATATGACTCTTACAAGAGCTAAATTTGATGAATTAACACATGAACTGGTTGAAAAGACAGCAGAACCTGTACGTAACGCATTAAATGATGCAGGTCTTACCGCTTCAGACCTTTCAAAGGTACTCTTAGTCGGTGGTTCTACAAGAATTCCTGCTGTACAGGATAAGGTAAAACAGCTCACAGGCCATGAACCAAGCAAGACTTTAAATCCTGATGAATGTGTTGCAATCGGTGCATCTATCCAGGGTGGTAAGTTAGCAGGAGATGCCGGTGCCGGTGAAATCCTTCTTCTGGATGTTACACCTCTGTCACTTTCTATCGAAACAATGGGCGGTATTGCTACAAGACTGATTGAGAGAAATACAACAATTCCTACAAAGAAGAGCCAGATTTTCTCAACAGCAGCAGATAACCAGACAGCCGTTGATATCAACGTTGTACAGGGTGAAAGACAGTTCGCGAAGGATAACAAGTCCCTTGGACAGTTCAGACTGGATGGTATTCCGCCGGCAAGACGTGGCGTACCTCAGATTGAAGTTACATTCGATATCGATGCCAACGGTATTGTAAATGTATCTGCTAAGGATTTAGGAACAGGTAAGGAACAGCATATTACAATCACAGCAGGTTCTAATATGTCTGATGAAGATATCGATAAGGCAGTTAAGGAAGCTGCTGAGTACGAAGCACAGGATAAGAAACGTAAGGAAGCGATTGAAGTCCGCAACGATGCAGATTCAATGGTATTCCAGACACAGAAAGCCTTAGATGAAGCCGGAGATAAGTTAGATGCAAATGATAAGGCAGCTGTAGAAGCAGACTTAAATGCATTAAAGGCACTTGTTGAGGGCAGCGATGCTGAAAACATGACAGATTCACAGGTAGATGAAATTAAGGCAGCAAAAGAAAAGTTAATGGAAAGCGCCCAGAAGCTTTTCGCTAAGCTTTATGAAGCACAGCAGGCAGCCGGTGCCGGAGCAGCCGGTGCAGGTCCTGACATGGGAGCCGGTGCTGGTGCAGATGCCGGAGCAGCCGGTGCAAATCCTTACGGTGATGACGTTGTTGATGGTGATTACAAGGAAGTATAAGGTTTGAAACATTTGCTTCAGGTAAAACTGCATGGGGGAATTTCCCTCATGCAGTTTTAAGCGTATAAAAAGAAAGGTAAAAGTTATGGCAGATAAAAGAGATTATTATGAGGTCTTAGGCGTTTCACGCGATGCAGACGATGCGACCATCAAAAAGGCATACCGTAAGCTTGCAAAAAAATACCACCCGGATATCAATCCCGGAGATAAAGAAGCGGAAGCAAAGTTTAAGGAAGCTTCGGAAGCATATGCTGTATTAAGTGATGCACAGAAAAGAAAGCAGTATGACCAGTTTGGTCATGCGGCCTTTGAAAATGGCGGCGGCGGTGGCGCAGGCGGTTTTGATTTCGGCGATATGGGCGACATTTTCGGCGATATTTTCGGCGGCGGTGACATCTTTGGCGATTTATTCGGCGGCGGAAGAAGACGTAACAGCAACGGTCCGATGCGCGGCGCTGATGTAAGAACAACCGTTAGAATTACATTTGCAGAATCCGTAACCGGTACAAGCAAAAAGATCGATGTGAATTTAAAAGAAACCTGTACAAAGTGTAACGGAAGCGGTGCAAAGCCGGGAACACAGCCTGAAACCTGTGGTAAGTGCGGCGGTAAGGGTAAGATTGCCTATACACAGCAGTCTATTTTAGGCATGGTAAGAAATGTACAGCCATGTCCGGACTGTCACGGAACCGGCAAGATTATTAAAGAGAAGTGTCCGGACTGCTATGGCACAGGTTACATCAGCACAAAGAAGACGATTGAAGTCACAATTCCTGCGGGTATTGACAACGGTCAGTGTGTCAGAATCCAGGGTAAGGGCGAACCGGGTACGAACGGCGGCGCAAGAGGTGATTTACTGGTAGCAGTGATGATTGCCGCAGAACCTGGCTTTGAACGTGACGGCTACAACATTTTCTCAAATGTGACAATCAGCTATCCGACGGCTGTTCTTGGCGGTGAAGTTAAGGTAAAGACGGTTGACGGTGAAGTGCTTTATGAAGTAAAGCCGGGAACGGCATCCGGCACGAGAGTCCGTTTAAGAGGAAAAGGCATGCCGACACTGCGCAACAAAAATGTGCGCGGCGACCACTACATTACACTGGTTGTTGATATTCCGACAAAGCTTACCAACGAACAGAAAGAAGCCCTTGCAGTATATGATAAGCTGCTGACAGGTGAAGAAAAGCATATTAAGAAAAAAGGTTTTTTTAAGTAAAATAAACTTAATATATAAAGGGACAGTACAGCGTAGTGCTTTTTGCTTAAAATCTGCGCATACTGTCCTTTTTATGTCTGCGAACTGTGCAGCAGTCTTGCATAGATGCCCGTATTTGTGGTATATTAATTTATTATGATGCGCCTGAAATATGGGCGGCAGGTATGATTAAATGGAAATGAGGGCTATCAATGGATTTAAAAGAAATAACTACAGCATTGGATCAGCTGGATTTAAGTAAATACGAACTGATAAAAAAAGAAGAAATTGCAGATATTCATTCGGCAGGACTGCTGTTAAAGCATAAGAAAAGCGGTGCAAGAGTTGTTGTGCTGTCTAATGACGATGAAAATAAGGTGTTTTCCATCGGCTTTAAGACACCGCCGTTTAACGATACGGGACTTCAGCACATTATGGAACATTCCACACTGTGCGGCTCCAGAAAATATCCGGTCAAAGACCCGTTTGTGGAATTGTGCAAGGGCTCATTAAATACATTTTTAAATGCAATGACCTACCCGGACAAGACGGTGTATCCGGTGGCAAGCTGTAATCTGGCAGATTTTAAGAATATTACGGATGTCTATATGGATGCGGTATTTTATCCGAATATCTATCAGAGAGAGCAGATTTTTAAGCAGGAGGGCTGGCATTACGAATTAGACAGTATCGACAGTCCGTTAAAGTACAACGGTGTTGTGTTTAATGAAATGAAGGGCGTATATTCCTCACCGGACGATGTGCTTTCCAGAGATACGTTTGTATCTTTATTTCCGGATACGGCATACCGTTTTGAATCCGGTGGAGAACCGTCGCATATCCCGGAACTTTCTTATGAAGATTTTCTGGCATACCACAAAAAATGGTATCACCCGGCGAACAGTTATATCTATCTGTACGGTGATTTTGATGTGCAGGAGCGCCTTGATTATCTGGATAACGAATATTTAAAGAATTTTGATGCAAACGATGTGCAGATTGATGCAGATATCGCGATGCAGAGGCCGTTTGATATATTAAAGGAAGAAACACATTACTATGCGGTGACAGAAGATGAACCGCTTGAGAATAATACTTATTTATCTTACAACAAGGTGGTCGGAACGGCACTGGATAAAAAGCTGTATCTTGCAATGCAGATATTAGATTACGTGCTGGTTATGGCGCCGGGGGCTAAGTTAAAGCAGGCATTGATTGATAAAGGAATCGGAACGGACATTTACAGCAGTCTGGAATCCTCCGTATTACAGCCGGTTTATTCAATTGTTGCCAAAAATGCGGAAGAATCCCAGAAGAAGGCATTTGTTGATACGATTGAAGAAGTGCTGCGTGATATTGCAAAAAACGGCATTGACAAACGTATGGCACTTGCGGGCATGAATTATTATGAATTTAAGTTCCGTGAAGCGGACTACGGGGCATACCCGAAGGGACTGATGTATTATCTCACGATGATGGACAGCTGGCTTTACGATGAAAATGAACCGTTTATCCATGTTCAGGCACTGGATACATTTGCACAGCTTCGCAAAGAACTGGACGAGGGGCTTTTTGAAGAGCTGATTCAGAAATATTTACTTGACAACAGCCATGGCAGTCTGATTGCATTAGTGCCAAAGCGCGGACTGGAAGAAGAAAAAGCGGCAGAGGAAGCAAAGCGGCTTGAAACGTATAAAAACAGTCTTTCAAAGGAAGAACTGGAAGCCATTGTGGCAGATACGGCGGCATTAAAGGCTTATCAGGACGAGCCGTCCCCACAGGAAGAACTCGAACGGATTCCGATGTTAAAGCTGTCAGACATTGAAAGAGAGCCGGCAAAGCTTTATATTGATAAAAAGAGTATTGCAGATGTGGATGTGATTCATCACAACCTGTTTACGAATCAGATTGCGTATCTGATGCTGGCATTTGACTGTAAGAAAGTGCCGGACGAACTGCTTCCGTATGTGGGACTGTTAAGCTCTGTTCTGGGGCTTATGGATACGCATAAGCATACCTACCCGGAATTAACGAATGAAATCAACATCAATTCCGGCGGAATCTCTACAGATGCGGCTATTTATACAGACAGTAAAGATTTTTCAAAATATACGGTCATGTATGAAGTCAAGGGCAAGGTTTTATATGAAAAACTGCCGTTTGTACTGGAAATGATGCATGAAATCATTTATGAAACAAAGTTTGAAGATGAAAAGCGTCTGCGTGAGATTATTGCACGGATTAAGTCGAGAATGGAAAGCAATATGACAGGAAGCGGGCATACCGTGGCAATGCTTTCGGCAATGGCACAGTTCTCACCGTCCAGCTACTATTCTGACATCCTGCGCGGATATCAGTATTATGAGTTTATCGAAAAGGCAGACCGGGATTTTGACAGTATGAAAGAAATGCTTGCTGAGAATTTGAAGCGTACAGCGGCGCTGATTTTTACAAAGGAAAATCTGACGGTCAGCTTTACGGCAGAAGATGACGGATTGGAGCTGTTACAAAAGCCGATGACGGAATTTGTTGCAAAACTGGCACAGTTACAGGAAAAAGATGCGGTAAGAACCTTTAGACCGGTAAAGGAAAAAACGGCATATACTTCTTCATCACAGGTACAGTACGTGGCAAGATGCGGTAACTACCGTAAGGCAGGGTATGAGTATACAGGGGCATTAAAGGTGCTTAAAATTATATTCTCGTATGATTACCTGTGGTTAAATGTCCGTGTAAAGGGCGGTGCATACGGCTGCATGAGCGGATTTTACCGCAATGGCGATACGTACATGGTATCGTACCGTGACCCGAATCTCGCCGAAACCAACACCATCTTTGAGCAGGCAGCAGAATATGTCCGCCGGTTTGATGTCAGTGAGAGGGATATGGTGAAGTTCATCATCGGAACAATCGGCGGCATGGATACACCGATGAATCCGGCATCAAAGGGCGTGCGTTCCTTCGGTGCATATATCTGTCATACAGAATACGCACAGTTAAAAAAGGAACGTGAGGAAGTGTTGAATGCGACAAAAGAGTCCATTCGAGCATTGGCGCCGCTCATTGAAACCGCGGTTTCACAGGACTATCTGTGTGTAGTCGGCAATAACGCTAAAATCCGTGAAAATGAGCAGATGTTTGAAAAAATAGAACCATTATACTTATGATGTCAGGGAGGATTTATGAATTTAGATGAAATGCTGGCGGCAAGCGGTATCAGCGGTGGTGCGGCTGCGGTCAATGGAAATACAAAATCGGGCTTTGTAACATTTGTGGGACGTCCGAATGTCGGGAAATCGACACTGATGAACCGGTTAATCGGACAGAAAATTGCGATTACATCCAATAAGCCGCAGACAACCCGTAACAAAATACAGACAGTTTTTACCGATGAACGCGGGCAGATTGTATTTGTTGATACACCGGGTATTCACAAGGCAAAAAATAAGCTGGGTGAATATATGGTCGGTGCGGCAGAAAAAACGATTGGTGAAGTCGATGTGATCTGCTGGCTGGTAGAACCGACAACGTTTATCGGTGCAGGAGAACAGCACATTATTGAAAAGTTAAAAAAGGTGAAAGCACCGGTTATTTTAGTCATTAACAAGGTGGATACGATTAAGAAAGAAGAAATTCTGCCGGTTATTGACCGCTATAAAAATGAAGTGGATTTTGTGGAAATTATTCCGGTTTCCGCAAGAAACGGTGACAATACCGATGATTTAATCAATGCGATTTTCCAGTATCTGCCGTATGGTCCGATGTATTATGACGAAGATACGATTACAGACCAGCCGATGCGCCAGATTGTATCCGAGCTGATTCGTGAAAAGGCACTGCATGCCTTAAACGAGGAAATTCCACATGGAATCGCGGTTGTCATTGACAGCATGAAAGAAAGAAAATCCCCGAAGGGTCTAATTACGGATATTCAGGCAACGATTATCTGTGAGCGTGATTCGCACAAGGGTATCATTATCGGCAAGGGTGGTCAGATGTTAAAGAAAATCGGTGCCAATGCCCGTTATGAAATTGAACGCCAGTTAGAAACAAAGGTAAACCTCCAGCTTTGGGTAAAGGTAAAAAAAGAATGGCGCGACAGTGATATTCTGATTAAAAACTTCGGATATGACAAGAAAAAAGACGAATAGCAGATGTGAAGCGGTATGGGAGATATTACAGAAGTAACCGGCATGATTTTATCGTCTATGCCGGTCGGTGAATTTGACAGGCGGGTGGTGCTGCTGACCAAAGAGCGAGGAAAGATTTCCGCTTTTGCCAAGGGTGCAAGAAAACCAAACAGTCCGCTGGTGGGAATTACCCGTGCCTTTGTATTCGGAACGTTTCAGGTCTATGAAGGGAGAACTTCCTATACGATACGGCAGGCGACCATAACACATTACTTTGAGGCGGTTATTTCGGATCTGGATGCGGTCTGCTATGCCTGTTATTTTGCAGAGATTGCGGATTATTACGGCAGGGAAAATCTTGATGCGGCAGATATGCTCAATCTCCTATATGTTTCGTTAAAGGCGCTGGCAAACAAAAAGATTCCGGATACACTGGTAAAATGTATTTTTGAATTAAGAATGATTGCCTTAAACGGCGAGTGTCCGGAAGTGTTTGCATGTAAGAATTGCGGCGGTACACAGGACTTAGATACGTATTCGATGACGGCGGACGGCATTTACTGCCATGCGTGTCACGGACAGGCGCCGGACGGCATACAGTTAGAAGAATCTACCGTATACACGCTCCAGTATATTGTCACGGCACCGCTTGAAAAGCTGTATACGTTTACAGTCAGTGAAAATGTACTCACGGAATTGAAAATGGTTTTAAAGCGTATCTGTGCAAAGCACTTGGATAAGCAGATGAAATCCGAAGCCATGCTGCCGGGGTAAAGTAAGCCGGGATACAGGACACGGACATATGTTCGTGCTCCGCGTTTCGGATATGTGCCTGTAAAATGACGGACTGCGGCAGAGCCGTACAGAAATAAGAATAAAAAGAGGATAAAGGATATGTCAGATATGTCACACAATCATCAGAAGAAAATAGCGGTTATCAACGATATGTCCGGGTTTGGACGTTGTTCAATTGCTGTGGAGCTGCCGGTCATTTCGGCAATGAAGGTTCAGTGCTGTCCACTGCCAACGTCGATTTTTTCCAATCACACGGGTTTTGAAAGCTTCTTTTTTGATGATTATACAGATAAAATGGAAGACTATATGCAGGAGTGGGTGAAACTGGGATTGCAGTTTAACGGCATCTGCACGGGCTTTTTAGGCTCGGCACGCCAGATACGGATTGTGGAGCATTTTCTGTCACTGTTTCAGACAAAAGATAACATTACCATTATTGACCCAGTGATGGGGGATTATGGAAAAATGTATCCGACCTATACACAGGAAACCTGTGAGGACATGAAAAAGCTGGTGACACATGCGGATATTTTAACACCGAATCTGACAGAGGGCTGTATCCTTTCGGGAATGGAATATCATGAAAACTGGTCCCAAAAAGAACTGACCCATATGGCAGAGCTTTTAGCGGAAAAAGGACCGGAAAAAATTGTTATCACAGGTATCCAGCAGGGAAAATATGTGGCAAATTTCTGTTATGAAAAGGGGCTGGAGGGCTATTTTATCAAGACAGAAAAAGCAGGGACGTCCCGTTCCGGCACGGGTGATATTTTCAGCGCTATTATTGCGGCAGATGCGGTCAACGGCGTGGATTTCCACGATTCGGTGAAAAAAGCCTCCGCATTTATTAAAAAATGTATTTTAAAATCTATGGAAATGGACATTCCGCTGACAGACGGTGTCTGCTTTGAGGAACTGCTCACTACCTTAAAATAAAGATATGGAAAAGGAGATTATACGATGGAAATTCTTTATAAGGTACATAATAATCTGTACGTCAATCTGACAAATAAATGTCCGTATGCCTGTACGTTTTGTCTGAGACAGACGATGGACAGAATCGGAGAATCCGACAGACTGTGGCTGGAAAGAGAGCCGTCTGTGGAAGAGGTGAAAAAAGAATTTGAAAAGTTTGATATGACACAGTACAACGAAGTGGTGTTCTGCGGCTTTGGTGAGCCGACAGAGCGTTTTGATGCGTTAAAAGAGGTTGCGGCATTTGTCAAAGAAAATTATAACAAGCCTATCCGTATCAATACCAACGGTGCAGGCAGTCTGATTAACGGACGTGATATCGCACCGGAATTAAAGGGACTTGTAGATACGGTATCTGTCAGCTTAAACCATCCGGAAAAAGAGGAGTATTTAAAGCTCGTCAGAAGTAAATTCGGGGAAGAATCCTTTGATGCGATGCTTTCATTTGCAAAAGAGTGTACAAAATACGTACCGCATGTTGTCATGACAACCGTAGATACGACCATCAGTCACGAACAGGAAGCACAGTGTCAAAAGATTTGCGATGAAATCGGCGCGGCATACAGAATCCGCCCGTGGGAAGACTAAGACTAGTGTGAACAATCCTTAAATCAAAGATTGTTCACACGGATATTTGAGCTGTGAACAGCACAAATATCCATATATAGTAATCGCGGCTTTGTAAGAAAGCCGCTCAGAAGAAGAATATGGTCTTGTCAGAATGATAAAAATAGTATAAAATTGTTGCATGTTTATGCGGAGTGTAAGCGCATAAAAGAAAAAGGATAGAGAAGAATGAGCCGCAGGTGCGGAGGAATGGAGATTAGAAATGGAAAAGACAATGGAAAAGATTGTAGCCTTAGCAAAGGCAAGAGGATTTGTGTATCCGGGTTCAGAAATTTACGGTGGACTTGCTAATACATGGGACTACGGCAATCTGGGTGTAGAATTAAAGAATAATGTGAAAAAAGCATGGTGGCAGAAGTTCGTTCAGGAAAGTCCGTACAATGTCGGCGTGGACTGTGCAATTTTAATGAACCCTCAGACATGGGTTGCTTCAGGGCACCTTGGCGGATTCTCTGATCCGTTAATGGATTGTAAGGAATGTCATGAAAGATTCCGTGCCGATAAGCTGATTGAAGACTGGGCAGATGAGAATAAGTTTGATTTAGGCGGTTCTGTAGACGGCTGGACACAGGAACAGATGAAGAATTTCATTGACGAACACGAAATCAACTGTCCGACCTGCGGAAAGCACAACTTTACAGAAATCAGACAGTTTAACCTGATGTTTAAGACATTCCAGGGTGTTACGGAAGATGCAAAGAATACCGTTTATTTAAGACCGGAAACAGCACAGGGTATTTTCGTCAACTTTAAAAATGTACAGAGAACATCCAGAAAGAAAGTACCGTTTGGTATCGGTCAGATTGGTAAGTCTTTCAGAAATGAAATTACACCGGGTAACTTCACATTCCGTACCAGAGAATTTGAACAGATGGAACTTGAATTCTTCTGCAAGCCGGGAACAGACTTGGAGTGGTTTACATATTGGAGACAGTACTGCATTGACTGGTTACAGAAGCTGGGAATCAAGGAAGATGAAATGCGTGCAAGAGATCATTCTCCGGAAGAATTATGCTTCTACAGCAAGGGAACAACGGATATTGAATTCTTATTCCCATTCGGCTGGGGCGAGCTCTGGGGTATTGCCGACAGAACAGATTATGATTTAACACAGCATCAGACCGTATCCGGTGAAGATATGTCTTATTTTGATGATGAAGCAAAGGAAAAGTACATTCCATACGTTATTGAGCCTTCACTGGGGGCAGACCGTGTAACACTTGCATTCCTGTGTTCTGCATATGATGAGGAAGAATTAGAAGGCGGTGACGTAAGAACCGTGCTTCATTTCCATCCGGCACTGGCACCGGTTAAAATCGGTGTGCTTCCGCTGTCTAAGAAGTTAAATGAAGGCGCAGAAAAGGTGTTTGCTGAACTTTCAAAGACTTATAACTGTGAATTCGATGACAGAGGAAATATCGGTAAGAGATACAGAAGACAGGATGAAATCGGTACACCGTTCTGCATTACATACGACTTTGATTCAGAAGAAGATAATGCCGTAACGGTACGTGACAGAGATACAATGGAGCAGGAACGTGTAAAGATTGCTGATTTAAAGGCATATTTCGCAGACAAATTTACATTTTAATATGTGAGAGGAATCGCCATGAAATGTCCGAAATGTGGTCAGGAGTATGAGGGCAGTGCCTGCCCGAATTGTGAACCGGGACCAGAGATTATCGTCAATAATGCAGATTATCTGAGGAGAAAAGAGGCGTATGAAAAGAAGCAGGCTGAAAAAGAGTCTGCTTCTTCTCACACAGACAAGCCACAGAAAGAACCGGAAGAGGAAAACGCCGATGACCGTAGAGCAGTAAAAAAGAAGCCACAGGAACAGCCGGAGTATGAGGAAATCGATTATCTGGGTATGATGAAAAAGGTGTATGATACCGGAAAAGAAGCAGCAGGCAGTGCCGCAGAGGAGCTAAAGAAACGAAAAGGCTTTTTTAGCAGATACCGGAAACGGATTATCGCGGCAGTGCTGGTTGTATGTGTACTGGCAGGCGGTGGATTTGGTATTTACAAGCTTGCTTCCCGTAAAAATTATGTGCTTTATATGAGTTCCGGTGCAAAGATTTACAATGTTGCAGGGCTGGAAAATAATTATGTGTGTGAAAATAAGCAGGCGGTTTTTGCAGTCGATAACCGTACATTTTACACGCCGCAGTTTCCACAGCAGATTGATGCCGATGCGGTGACAAATACGCTTGCAAGCGACAACGGGGAATATTTTGCGGCAACCGTCTATGATGAGGGCAGTGCGCAGTATGCGCTATATACATGGAAAGATGGACAGGATGCGGTACAGGTGTCTAAAAATGCCTATGATAAAGATATCGGTTATATTACGAATAAAGGAAAAGTTATTTATTCCGATGTCGAGGTTGTCAATGAGGAAGGCGGACTCGGAGCTATGCAGTTATATGTATACGATGCGTCCGGAAAGCTTACACTCATAGAAGGGCAGTTAAAGGAATATTTTGTGTATGCGGCAGAAGAAAAAATTGTCTGCTACAACAAGAATAATGTATTGTATCTGTATGATTATGATGAGAATAAAAAAGAAAATGAATTATCTGACAGTGTCAGAAGCGTGTATGCAGAAAGTGCGAAGGCAGATAACTTTTTTACGGCAAAGGCAGATACGGTAAATACTTCAAAGAATGCCCATGCGCTGATTTTCAGTGACGACGGTGAGTGGTACTACTACAACATTTCAGAACAAAAGACAAAGTATATGATGCAGGAACTGTCATCTTCCGTAGAAATAATTTATGAGGAAAAGGCAGGGTATCTGTATCTTTTAGCGCCGAATAAAATTACCTATGCGGAATTGTCACAAGACGGTATTAAAGAACGTGTGCAGGTTGATACACTGCTGCAGGCAGATTATGAGTATCTTCCGGCGGATAATATACTGGTGTACATTAATGCAGACGGTACACTCTGTTACAGTGAAAAAGGAAAGAAAAGCGGGATTACATCCGGCGTCACGGCAGGAACACTCAGCAGTGTGGATAATACACAGAACGGTATTACTTATATCAAAGACGGTGTGCAGTATTATTGTGCATCGGTAAAGGGCAGTCCTGTAAAAATGTGTGAGCAGACGGAACAGACAGACACGGCATATACACTTCTGTATAAAAACAGGCTGTATTTTTACGATGCCGACGGACAGCTTTATTCCTGTGCAAAAAAAGGGAATGGGCTTGAGAAGGTTGGCGATGTCAGCCGTTTCTGGCTTGGAACAAAATATCAGTAAAACGGTAAAGTATTTAATGCAACAGTACCGGGCAGAAAGACGATAATCTGCCGGTGCGGGTGCAAAGTAAAAAAGGACGGAATCCCCAGTATCTGAAACAGATTTAAGTTTCAGATACCGGGGATTCCGTTTTTTGCGGCTTATCGTATGCTGTTTTATCGTTTTTTTATCCTATACGGTTATGCTGTATTTCTAAATCACGCGGCACCGGTAAGTTTCCGGAACATTTTAAACAGTGCATCGCCGTATGTGGCAGAAGAAACAGACTGCGCGGCAGTGATATCGACCGTGCCGATGGTCTTTCCGTCCAATGTGTATGTCAGGGTGCCGATGACGTCCCCCTCGTTTACAGGTGCTGTGACTGTTTCAGGGAGAGTCAGTTGTTTTTCGATGCTGGCGGTATCGACAGGTTCTAAGAATAAGGTCGAAAATTCTTTTGCATAGGAAAGTGAAAGCGTATCGCACCGCCCACCGGATACGGATAGGTTTGGGAGCTGCGGCATTTCAGTATCGTGATAAATGTCGCATACACTATATCCGTAATTCAGCAGCGTTACGGCATCTGAAAAACGGGTCTTACTGTCGGGAGCAGCCATGATAACGGCAATTAATTCAACACCGTCTTTATTGGCGGTTGCAGAAAGACAGCATTTGGCAAGTCCGGTAGAACCGGTCTTTAAGCCTGTTGCCCACTGATATTGTTTAATAAGCTTATTCGTGTTTGTCAGACCGAACTCACTTTCGCCTTTGCGGGTAACGTGCGTAATCGTATCCATCCAGATGGTTGAGTAATTGTGAATCTGAGGATACTGCACAATCAGTTCACGGCTCATCAGGGCAACATCCCTTGCAGTTGACATATGCCCGTCTGTATCCAGTCCGCAGCAGTTGATAAAAGTAGTGTTACTCATGCCAAGTCCTTTGGCACGCTCATTCATTTTTTCTACGAAAGCGGCTTCACTGCCGCAGATAAATTCCGCCATGGCAACGCATGCGTCATTGGCACTTGCAACGCTGATGCATTTGATCATGGTGTCGACGGTCTGCGTTTCATTCGGTTCCAAAAAGACCTGCGAGCCACCCATGCTGGCAGCGTATTCTGACACGGTGACAGTATCTTCTAAAGAAATCTGACCGGATTCGATCGCGTCAAAAATGAGAATTAGCGTCATGATTTTCGTGATACTTGCAGGGCGGAGGACTGTATGGGAATTTTTTTCATACAGAATCGTTCCGGTAGATGCTTCCATGAGAAGAACGCTCGGGGCAGACAGATTGAGAACGTCAGACGAATCAGCCGCCGGAGTGGATTCCGCCGGTGTCTCGGAAAGAACAAATGTTCTCTCAAAGGAAAAAATGTTTTTTGGGAAAATATTGTCCTGACACAAAAAATGGTACGGTGACAGGAGGGGAAAACTGCTTCCAAGGAGCAGGTTTGCAGAAAGAAGGGCAGAGCATAACAAGCGCATTTGGGATACCTCCGAAAATTTTGGGTTTCAGTGTCACATATCTGCAAAAAGGCGCAGCCTGCGACGTTCCTACTTCATTTTAGCCGGAGAACCTGTACATTATGCTTGCTTTTTTTTCGGTTTCCATATAAAATTGATACGTTGCGATTTACAAATTAATTTCTTATGGTTTGTGTCATGGCAGACCGGACGAAACATTGCAAGGAAGTTATCATATATGGAGCTGACGGTAAAACTTCAGGTGTTTGAAGGTCCACTGGATCTGCTTTTACATCTGTTGGAAAAAAATAAAGTGAATATTTATGATATCCCGATTGTAGAGATCACGAATCAGTACATGGAATATATCGCGGAGATGAAGCGGAATGACTTAAATGTCATGAGTGAATTTCTGGTCATGGCTGCCACGTTGATCGATATTAAGTCCAGGATGCTGCTTCCGAAGAAAGAATCCGAGGAGGAAGAGGAGGAAGATCCGAGGGCAGAACTTGTACAGCAGTTGCTGGAGTACAAGATGTACAAGTGCATGGCTTATGAACTCAGGGACAGACAGATGGATGCGGAGCAGGTGTTTTTTAAGGTACCTACGATCCCACCGGAGGTTGCAGAGTATGAGGAACCGGTAGATCTTGCAGAATTAGTCGGGGATATGAATCTGGCAAAGCTGGATCAGATTTTTAAGTCCATTATGAAAAAACAGGTGGACAAGATTGACCCGGTGCGTTCGAAGTTTGGTAAGATCGAGAAGGAAGAAGTTTCACTTTCGGATAAG
>ERZ650918.1067-NODE-1067-length-26097-cov-20.400699_pt1 | contig 26097 bp, 21 predicted proteins | sample MGYA00514758_ERZ650918 | MGnify/ENA metagenome assembly ERZ650918 | reverse complement strand
TGACCAGCCAAAGAAAATATCACCATTCTTTACCGCCTGATCATAGTCCATAGAGCCAATATCCCCTTCTTGGCGCATAAAATCAAAATCCTTTTTACTCACAATAGCAGCCGGAAATCTTGTTCCGTTCAGATTTACAGAGACAATCTCTCTCGTCATGACATCTGTCACTCCCGGAATGCTTTTGATTTCTTCAATCAGCGAATCATTCAATGGATCATCCGTCAGAATCGTATCCAGATTATTCTCCGGATATCTTTCATCATACTCAGCAGAATAGTCAAGCTGCAGTTCAAATTGTCCATGATTAACGGAAAGACGTGCTTCATGCTCCGTGTCAATATTTCCCACATAATTAGAGATAATCACAAACAATACGCAAGAAAAACCCATTGTGAGGATAGTACCAATAGTTCTTTTGGGATTACCCGTTACATTTGCCATTGCCATAGAAAACACGGTGACATTTTTTCTGCCATTTCGTTTTCCTTTTTTTTGTGTTTCTGCATTTTCTAAATACCGTGTTGCTTCGATAGGTGAAATCCGTGAAACAATTTTCATTGGTTTACGCAGTGCCAAAGCAACGGTAAGAAATGATACGAAAATACAGAGAAGCATAACAGGCAGGGAAAACAGAGGCACCTGCTGATTTTGAACTCCCATAGAGCCCGTCCCAGTTGATACAAGGTTCCCCTGTTCTACCAGCCAGTTAAAACCGCATTTTGCAATCAGAAAGCCAAAAAGCAATCCAACTGGTATTGAAAAAAATGTCAAAAAAATGCCCTCTCTGAAGATCAGTTGTTTCATCTGCTTTTTTGTCGCTCCCAGAGCCTTGATTTTTCCATACTCCTGTATCTTGTTGGCAATACCGACCTGAAAAATATTATAAATGACCACAACAGAGAAAAGTACAATTGCAAGAATCAGAATTCCACATACCGCAATCGTTTCATAACTCGGCTGCAAGACCCATTGCAAATAGAGATCATTGACTATAACGTTTTTTTCTTCGATCCCACAAGCTGCTGCAATCTGCTTTATAACCGAATCAATATTATTCATAGATACATTTGCAGAATCATTTAAAGTAAAATAAATATTATACTGTCTGTCATTCTCTGCGACGTGCTCATCATAAAACTCCTGTGACCCGAAAGCAACATAAGATGCCTCGATGGTATACTCATCCCGATCATATAGGATTCCGCTGACAACAAATTCTTCCGGCTTATATTCTGACTGCATCCCTGCGCGGTAATCCAGTGTAACCGTATCTCCGATCTTTACATCACCATACCCCATTGCACGAAAAAATGCTCTTCCTGCGGCAATTTCCTGCATTTTTTCCGGATACTTTCCTTCCTTTAACTCATATTCTTTATTATAAGGAAGCATTTTTCTTGCAGTCTCATCCATGCAGACAAACCCGCCTTTTTCATTGCCTTTTATGATGCCTTCTGTACACAGAATTCCCATTGCATCTATTTCTGCACGGCGGCTTACTTCCTTTAACTGCGAGGCATCTGCTGCGACAAACAGACCATAATTGCTTCCATATGAGCCTGCCGCCTGACTTTTCTGCAAACGTATCATTCCATTTCCCACAGTACTGATAATCACAAGCAGCATCGTAGTCAGACATATGGACATCATAATCAGTATACTTCTTGTCTTGTTCTTTTTGTCATTGCTATATGCAATCCTGCTTATTGTCTTCATCTGAAATCCACCACCTGTCCGTCCTCAATCACCAGAATACGGTCAGCGACCTGTGCAATTTCGTCATCATGGGTAATCATTACAATTGTCTGTCCATATTTTTTTGCTGTCATCTTAAGCAGGGCGATTACCTCATCACTGGTCTTAGAATCAAGATTTCCTGTCGGCTCATCTGCAAATATAATTTCCGGACGATTCACCAGTGCTCTTGCAATTGCTACTCTCTGCTGCTGTCCTCCGGATAACTGATTTGGCAGATTATAAATCCGGTTTTCAATCCCCAGAGTTGCAATGATATCATTTACATACGCTTCATCCACTTTTCTTCCATCCAGCCCCAGTGGCAGTACAATATTTTCCCAGACATTAACAGATGAAACCAGATTAAATGCCTGAAAAACAAATCCGATTTTTCTTCTGCGGAAAACAGCAAGGGCATCTTCCTTCATCCTGTATAAATCTTTCCCTGCTAAAGTAACACTGCCTTTTGTCGGGGTGTCTAGCCCTCCAAGCATATGAAGTAATGTACTTTTACCGGAACCTGACTTTCCAACAATTGCGACAAATTCTCCCTGCTCAATCTGAATGTCCACCTGATTGACCGCTTTGACCTGATTCTCACCTGCGCCATAAAACTTACAAAGCTGCTTGGTTTCTAATATCACACTCATGTGTTGCCTCCTTTTCATCCTACATCCAAATTGTATCAGGGCAATCTTTCATTTCACTTTCAAAAAACGAGCAGAAGTCTTACAGAATTGTAAGATTTCTGCTCACTTAAAATTTAACCAACATATGGTAATTGAATCACAAACGTGCTTCCTTTTTTCTTTTTGCCGGAGGTTACCGTAATCGTACCTGCGTGTTTTTCGATAATTTCTCTCGATAGAAAAAGTCCGATTCCTGTACCACTCTTTTCCATGACCTCCTTGGAACTTCCTCTGTAAAATCGTTGAAAAATTTTGTGATACTCATTCTGCGGAATACCAATTCCCTGATCCTCAATTTCCATTCTTACAAGATCGTTTCTTTTTTGTAACCGGATAAATATTTTTGAACCATCCGGGCTGTACTTGATTGCATTATCCAGAACGTTGATCACAGCTTCACCAAGCCATCTTTTATCCTGCATAACCATGCATGTTTCCAGCTCTTTTGCATAGTCAAAAACGAATTCAATTTCTTTCTCATCCGCTTTTGGATAAGTACAGTTCACAGCAGATATGACAGTATCCATAAGCGGAAGTTTTTTCTTATTAATCTGAATCAGTCCAGTTTCCATCTTGGATATTTCAAGAAGCGACTGCAATAATGTCTCCAGTCCATCCAGAGCACTCCGACAACGGATACGAAACTCCTCCTGTTCTGTGGCACTTAAGTCATTCTGCATCAGCACACTAAAACATGTATCCAAAGCTGCAACCGGTGTCTTTAACTGGTGAGAGATATCAGAAACCATTTCTTTCGTGCTCTCTTTTTCTTCCCGTGCTTCTTCCTTTAGCAACTGAATATGATGTCCGATTGCTTCAAGCTGGTCATTCAATTTTTCCAGTTCTGCATGATTTTCCGTTTTCAGTAAATCATCAAATTTATTTTCACGGAATCTGATCAGAATTTCTTCCAACTGGTCTAAAATTTTCTGATGACACGCATCTTCTTTTTTCTTCCAATAAAGTAAAAAAGTCAAAAGAAGCACGCATATCACAGTGCTTACAGCACCGGTCACCATAACCTGATGCCGGAATTGCGAATAAAATGCATTCCCTTTATTCCCCCAGTATCCATATTGCTCCAATAATCGCCTTCCCTGTTCGTTAGTTTCAATATCCTTATCCTTAAGCAATTCCGAAACAGCATCCAGCCCGGAAAATTCTTCCTTTGCAGCAATCTCTGTCATAAGATTCATTTTATATTTATAATCTTCATAAAACACATACGTGGTAAAGCAATTTAATATTGCAAACAATAATATGACAGGTAATACCAAGGAGAGCACTACTGTAATCTTCTTGCGATATCTCTTTGTCACTGCCTTACCTCCTGATTCCATATATACCCAAGACCTCTGATATTCTTTATATAGACCGGTGCAGCCGGATTGTCTTCGATTTTCTCACGGAGTCTTCTGATATTGACAGCGATTGTATTTTCATCCACAAAATCCCCTTCCAGATCAAACACATTTTCCAATATTTGTGTTTTTGAAAGAATCTGTTTCGGATTCTGAAGAAAAAAAGTCAGCATTTTCAACTCCGTTTTTGTCAGACTGATTTCACGACTCTTTATCAGGACTTTCATTTCTCCTGCGATAAATACGATATCTCCCGAAATCATCTTTCCGGCTTCCGTTTTCTCCTGTCTGCGGCGGAAATGTGCTTCTATTTTCAAAAGAAGTACCGAAAGACTAAACGGCTTTGTAATATAATCATCTGCCCCTGCTTCATATCCCATGACCTGATCCATCTCCTGATCTAGTGCTGTAAGACAAATAATGTATGTATTATAATTGCATCTCATCCACCTTACAAATTCCAGTCCATTCCCATCCGGAAGATTCACATCACAAATGGTAACATCCACATTATTATCACTTGCAATTCTTTTCGCTTTTTTCACTGATTCTGCTGAAAAAACCTCATATCCGGATTTTTTCAGTGAAAATGTAATTCCACGATTTAAATTTTCATCATCTTCAACCACGAGTATACCTGGCATAGCATCTGCACCTCTCTTTATTAACTATTCATCTTAAAATGCTTCAATGCCTCCACAATTGCACTCTCTTTATCTTCTGGACACTGCGGTTGCCTGCTATCTTCATTTTTAGGTAAATTATAATTCTTTCCAACCTCAATTCCGCATTTTCTCTTTATCTGTGAAATATACAGATTGGAAACCTTCATTCCGGCATTATGTTCTGCCACATACTTCTTTATCTCATCATATGTTGCCTTGGTCTCTGCTGATGTTATATCCATATCATCAAGTTCAATCGTGACATTAATGTAATCATCTGGCTTTTGTTTCAGTTAGGACAAAAGAACAACTGTTTCTATATGCACACTATGTCCAAACTGGTCTACCGGCTGGACTTTCTTTACGGCGTAGCCGTTGGCACTTAAAAATTTTAAATCACGCGCCAGTGTCGCCGAGTCGCAGCTTACGTAGACGATCCGCTGTGGCTGCATTTTCACAATCGTTTCAAGCAGTATTTCCTCGCAGCCCTTTCTTGGCGGGTCTACAACAACCACGTCCGGGTGGATACTCTTACCGGCTTCCGAATCCTGCACCTGCTTTAGGGCTTTTTCATAAAATGCCGGTACGACTTCTTCTGCCTTACCCACGAAAAACTCTGCATTGTCAATACCGTTGCGCTTTGCATTATTGCGGGCATCTTCAATTGCCTGCGGCACGATTTCCACACCGTATACCTTCCGTGCATTTTTTGCAAGAAATAACGAAATTGTACCGATACCACAGTACAAATCCCACACCGTTTCACTGCCGGTCAGCCCCGCATATTCAAGTGCCTTTGCATACAGCTTTTCCGTCTGCATCGGATTAACCTGAAAGAAAGACTGTGGTGAAATCTGATATTTGACATCACCGATAAAATCTTCAATATACGGCTGTCCCCACAGCACCTCGCTTTTTTTGCCAAGAATCACATTCGTCTTTTCCGTGTTGAAATTCACCATCACCGAAGTCATGCCGTCCATTTCACGCAGCGATTCTATGAGCTGTTCTGCATTTTTTAAGCAGGAAGCCTTAGCCGCATTGACAATCAGACAGACCATAATTTCTTTGGTATGATAACCGGTACGGATTAAAATATGGCGCACAATCCCGCTGTGGCGTTCCTCATTGTACGGGCGAATCTGGTTTTTCTGCATATACGCTTTGACTTTGCGAAGAATTGCCGCGTTTTCCGGTGCGCCGATACAGCAGTCTGTCTGCTCCACAATATGATGTGTTCTTCCGGCATAAAATCCGATGACAATATTGCCATCCTTATCTTCCCCGACCGGAAACTGTGCCTTATTACGGTATGCATACGGTGTTTCCATGCCGATTACAGGACACATTTCAAATCCGGTAAGCCCGCCGATACGCTCTAAATTGTTCTGAACCATTTTCTGTTTAAAGGCAAGCTGTGCTTCATAGCGCATTTCCTGAATCTGACAGCCGCCGCACTGCCTTGCGACCGGACATTTCGGCTCTACACGGTCTTTAGACGGTGTAAGCACTTTCATCAGTCTTGCATAGCCATAATTTTTCTTTAATTTCATAATTTTGGCTTCGATAACATCGCCGACAATGGCATCTTTTACAAAAAATGTAAATCCGTCCGCTTTTCCGATGCCTTCGCCGCCCGTTCCGATATCCTCAATGTGCAGTGTCACACAATCGTCTTTTTTAAATTCGCTTTTCACATTTACCTCTACAGTGTCTTTTTGATATTTGCATCCAGCCACCGGTTAAAACCAAGCCATTCGTTGGTGTCTTTGGCTTCCAGTGCCTCTTTAAACGTTTCCATTTTGGCATCCATATTGTCTGCCATAGACAATGCTACCGCTTCCATAATACACGGTTTCTTTGGAGAACCGTATTCAAGCTCGCCGTGATGGGATAAAATACAGTGTCCGACTTCGGAAGCCAACACCGGCGGAAAACCTTCAATGCCTGCAATCTTTTGTTGAATCATTTCATAACCCATTACAATATGTCCGAGGAAATTACCCTCGTCCGTATAATCGTTCTTTGGGAACGGTGCGAGTTCCTTTACTTTTCCGGCATCGTGAAGCGCCGCACATGTAATCAGTAAATCGCGGTTTAAAAACGGATAATTTTCCGCAATCTTTACACACAGTCTGGTTACACTTAAACTATGCTCTAATAATCCGCCCAAAAAGCCGTGGTGTACCGTCTTTCCTGCCGCGATACTCTTAAATTTTGCAATAAAATCCGCATCGTCTGTAAAAAAACTCTTTAACAGTGCCGAAAGATACTCATTCTTCACACTGCCTGTATACTGCATGAGTTCTGTATACATTTCTTCGATATCATACTTAGAACATGGAATATAATCAGACGGAACATATTCTCCTTCGTCTGCCTTGCGGATTCTTTCAATCTTTAACTGTAATGCGCCGTTAAAGCTGATAACCTGTCCCGTTACTGCAACATAATCCATGGCATCAAAGTCACAGATACCGCCGGAAGACGGGTCCCATATTTTGGAATCCATTTGTCCGGTCTTATCCTGAAGCATCACATTTTCATATTCTTTTCCTGACTTTGTGAGTGCTGTTGATTTGGACTTACAAAGGTAAACATCGGAGATTCTGTCTCCGTCCTTAAATTTTTCAATAAAATGCATAATCTGCCCTTTCCTTTTCTCATTTCTCCTGCCGCCAGCCGGATTATATGCTTTATTTCACCGCAATTACGGCGTTAAATGTCATATCCTTATATTCATCCCCGCCAAACCGTTTGGCTGTAATAGAAATCTGCTGACCGCTTTCACACTGATATAGTTTCTCACTAAATGCCTGAATTGTCAAAACCATATTTCCGTCAATCCCGGTAATAATATCCCCCGGCTGGATTCCCGCCGCATATGCCGGAGAGTCCAGTTCAATATCCGTTACGTAAATTCCCACCGGCAGTCCATAGCGCGTTGCCATTGTACCGGTTACATTCTGCCCTTTAATGCCGAAATATACCGGGCTGTTTCCGTTAGATAATTCCTGTATCATTGATTTTAAATCCGAAATGCCAAGCACTGAAAATGTCGTCTTTGTATTCTTCATGGAAATGCCGACAACATTTCCCTTCATATTAAAAAGATAACCGTAATCGCCTTCTATGCCCGCAAGTCCCGTGCTGATAATCTCATAGCTGTTATCGACACCGCTTTTTGTTGAAATGCCTGAAACCATGCCGTAATCAACCGTCTTATTCTGTCCGTAAAGCCTGCCTGCCGCAACGACAATATCCCCCTGCTGTATGCTGTAAGAGTTGTCTAACTGCGCTGTTACAATCGAACTTCTTTCTTTGGACGGAATCTGCGATTCCTTGACACTGACAATCGCAATGCCGGTATCCGTATCGCTTCCAACCAGCTCGGCATCGACTTCTGTCGCTTTTGAAACCTTTACGACCAGTGACGACGAATCACGCACAACCTCCGCATTCGTCAAAATAATATATTCTGAATTGACCTGTCCGATTACAAGTCCGACCGTTTCTGTCGCACTCTGTGTTTCCGTCAGGATATTTCCCATATCGGTCTTATAGACGTCAATTAATACCAGTGATTTAATCGCCGCCGTAGCAACATTTTTTAAAGCTGCCGCATCGGTTGTCTGTAACACTGCCTCATAATTGTCATCGGCTGTCGTTTCTTTTGTTTCCGTATTATCCTGTTCTTCACTCGGATATTCATCCTTTTCAATGGTCAGAATTTCTTTGTCCGTATTCCTCTGAACCATTGTTTTTTCCAATGCCGGATATACAAGAAGCATCACACCGCTTGCAATCAGACCAAACAGCACTGCCGCCGCAAAAAACTTTGCCGCGCGGATTAGTCTGCGGTACTTCACGGACGGCTTGGGTACGATTTTTTCCGTATATAAAGCAAAGGAGTCTTCTTCCTTGTGTTCTGTGTTTCCCATTTTTTCTGTCACCATAACCTAACTTTTATTGAACTGCAAAATTAATTTTATTATAACGGACAGTTATGAACAATTTATGACCTACTTGTAAATTCTTATATCCATAGTAGAATTTTTGTTTCAAATGCGGTACAATAAAATGGAATCTGTGCCGGAAATGCCACAGATTCCGTGTCTGCAAGACCCTGCATTTCCGGATTGGAGAAATGAATGAATTACAAGTCTTTAACGACTCTTGAATATGATAAAATTATTGACCGCTTAGTATCTTTTGCGGCTTCCGATAAAGCAAAGGAACGCTTAAAAAAGCTGGTGCCGATGACGGACATCCACGATATTAACGCTGCTCTTTCAGAAACCAGTGATGCCCTTTCCCGTGTCTATGCAAAGGGGGCTGTTTCTTTTGGCGGTGTACACGATGTCAGCGCTTCCGTAAAACGTCTTGAAATCGGCAGCTCCTTAAATACGGTAGAGTTACTGCATATCAGTTTCCTGCTGACCGCGGCGGCAAGGGTAAAAAATTATTACGAAGATACCACCGATTCCTTAACGGGATATTTTCATGCACTTGAACCGCTGACACCGTTAAATACAGAAATTAAGCGCTGTATTCTCTCAGAAGATGAAATCAGCGATGATGCCAGTGCAAATCTGCGCAGTATCCGCCGTCAGAAGGTGCTTGCCGCTGAACGGATTCACACCGAATTAAATAAGATGTTAAATTCATCTTCCGTGCGTAACTGCTTACAGGATTTTGTCATCACCTCACGCTCCGGCAGATACTGTCTTCCGGTCAAAGCCGAATACAAATCGCAGGTACCCGGCATGGTGCATGACCAGTCTGCAACCGGTTCAACTCTTTTTATCGAACCGGCGGCGGTTGTCAAATTAAACAATGATATCCGCGAGCTTGAATTAAAGGAACAGGCTGAAATTGAAGCCATTCTTGCAGAATTAAGTGCAAAGGCATCTGAATTTACCGATGAACTGTTAACGGATTTCCAGGTACTGACTACGCTGGATTTCATTTTTGCAAAGGCACAGATATCCAAGCAATATAAATGCAGCTGCCCGGTTATGAATACCAACAATTATATCAATATTAAAAAGGGACGTCACCCGCTGATTGACCCGCATAAGGTTGTGCCAATCGACATTTATTTAGGAAAGAATTTTAATCTGCTTATTATCACTGGTCCGAATACCGGCGGTAAAACGGTTTCTTTAAAAACCGTGGGACTGCTGACCTTAATGGCGCAGTCCGGTCTGCACATTCCGGCTCTCGACCACTCCGAGCTTGCCGTATTTGACAATGTATTTGCCGATATCGGCGACGAACAGAGCATTGAGCAGAGTTTAAGTACATTTTCTTCCCATATGACAAACACCGTCAACATTTTAAAGGAAGCCGATGCACACAGCCTGATTTTATTTGATGAAATCGGTGCGGGAACAGACCCGACAGAAGGTGCGGCACTTGCCATTTCCATTTTAAATGATTTGCACAAACGCGGCATTACAACCATGGCGACCACACATTACAGCGAGATTAAGGTGTATGCACTCACCACGGACGGCGTGGAAAATGCCTGCTGTGAATTTGACGTGGAATCCCTGCGTCCAACCTACCGCTTATTAATCGGTATTCCGGGAAAAAGTAACGCTTTTGCGATTTCCAAAAAGCTCGGTCTGCCCGATTATATTATTAAAGATGCTTCTGCCCGCATGGATGCCGATGACGTACAGTTTGAAGACCTGCTCTCCGATTTGGAGCATAGCCGCATTACGATTGAAAAAGAACGTGCCGAAATCAATGCCTATAAGCAGGAAATCCAGCAGTTAAAGGACGAATTAAAGACAAAATCCGACCGGTTAGATGAACGCCGCGACAAAATTTTGCGCAAAGCCAACGAAGAAGCGGCGGCGATTTTAAAAGATGCCAAAGAATATGCCGACCAGACGATTAAGACGATGAACAAGCACGGCATGACCGTAAAAGAACTGGAAAAACAGCGCAGTGCCATCCGTGACAAGATGAATAAACGTCAGGAAAAACTTTCCGTCCAGGCAGCAAAGCCGAAAGCACATAAGGCACACGACATTTCCGAATTTAAAGTCGGCACACATGTGCGCGTTCTAAGCATGAACTTAATCGGCACCGTGACCGCACCGCCAAGTCCGAAGGGCGAAATCACCGTACAGATGGGCAGTTTAAGCACCAAGACAAAAATCAATAACTTAGAGATTCTTGTCGGCTACAAAGACCCGGAAGAAGCTAAAAAAGCACCGAAGGGGGCTGGCGGCTCCGGCAAAATCAAGATGTCCAAGGCGGCTTCGATTTCCCATGAAATCAATCTTTTGGGACTGACCGTTGACGAAGCGGTTGCCAAACTAGACAAATATTTAGACGATGCGTACATTTCAAGAATTCCGCAGGTACGCATTGTACACGGAAAAGGCACCGGTGCGCTGCGAAACGGCGTTACCGCCTACCTGCGCGGTGTTCCTTATATCAAGTCGTTCCGTCTCGGCGAAATCGGCGAGGGCGACACCGGTGTAACCATTGTAGATTTTAAATAAAAGGGGGATTTTTACATGGCGACAAAACAAAAAATACTGATTGTTGACGATGACGAAAATATTGCAGAACTCATTTCTCTTTATCTGACAAAAGAATGTTTTGAAACAAAGATTGTTTATGACGGCGAAAGTGCCCTGCTCCAGCTTGACACTTTCCGCCCGAACCTCATTTTACTGGACTTAATGCTTCCGGGTATTGACGGCTATCAAGTCTGCCGTGAAATCCGCAAGTCCAACAATGTACCGATTATCATGCTATCCGCCAAGGGCGAAACCTTTGATAAGGTACTCGGACTGGAACTGGGGGCTGATGATTATATTATCAAGCCGTTTGAAACAAAGGAGCTGGTTGCCCGCGTCAAGGCAGTTTTACGCCGCTACCAGATGCCGGCGGAATCCGCGCCGGTCGGTGCAACTGTGCAGTGCGTGGAATACCCGGATCTGATTATCAATCTCAGCAATTATTCCGTGCAATACTGCGGAAAGACAGTGGAAATGCCGCCGAAGGAACTGGAACTGCTCTACTTTCTGGCTTCTTCGCCGAATCAGGTCTTTACAAGGGAACAGCTTTTAGACCACATCTGGGGTTATGAATATATCGGAGATACCCGGACGGTCGATGTCCATATCAAGCGAATCCGTGAAAAAATCAAAGACCACGCAAACTGGTCGATTGAAACGGTATGGGGCATCGGTTACAAGTTCGTAACACGCCGGTAATCCACAAAGATGAAATAAAACCGTCATAACACCGGAAAGGATTGTTTTCAATTATGAAATTTAATCTTTTAACCAAATACCTTTTTGTCTATGCGGCAGTTGCCCTGCTCGGCTTTTTAGGCGTGACTTTTATCAGCTACCGCATCGACTATGCAAAGGTTTACAACTACTATACAGATGCCCTGTACAAGCAGGCACTGTCGATTTCAAGTGAATACGCCGACGACTATTTCAGTGAGGAACACCTGCGTATCGTTGAAACCGAATTAAGAACCGTTGCCCTGCTCAACGATACACGCATTATGTTTATCGACACCGCAGGCAATATCATTCTGGATACAGCTTATGCACAGGAGCATAACACAAAAGATATTTTATACACCATTGATGGCTTTGATTATACCAGTCTGGGGACAAAACACACGCAGACCGGCGATTTTTACGGTATGCTTGACTGTACCTGTTTAAGTGTCTTCGCACCGATAACCAGCTCCTTTACGATGAAAGGCTATGTGGTTGTGCATTTAGATGAAAATGTGATTACCGATAATGTATACACAACCTTTAATACCAACTACATCACACTGGTTATGGTAATGCTTTTAAGCCTCAGCTTTATCGCACTGTACTTTGTCCAGATTCACAAACCGCTCAACGGCATTATCAAAGCGACAAAGGAATACGGAAAAGGAAATCTCGCCTATAAAATTGATGTCAAAAATGATATTGATGAAATCGGACGGCTGTCCGCTTCCTTAAATTATATGGCATCAAAGCTGGACGAATCCGACCAGTTTCAGCAGAAGTTCCTATCCAACATTTCCCACGATTTCCGCTCACCGCTGACATCGATTAAAGGATATCTGGAAGCCATTGCAGACGGTACGATTCCGCCGGAAATGACAAAAAAATATATTGATATTGTACTGTTTGAAACGGACCGGCTGACGAAGCTGACAAGCAACATTTTAACGCTGAATGAATTAGACCCGAAAACCGTGCGGCTTGAATTGTCCGTATTTGATGTCAATTCGATTATCAAGCACACGATTGAAACCTTTGAGGGAACGTGTAAAAAGAAGCGGATTCAGTTCCAGCTGACCTTTTCCGCGGAAACCTGTTCCGTCAAAGCCGATAAAAGCAAAATCGGACAGGTTATTTACAACCTTGTCGACAACGCAATTAAATTCAGCCACGAAAATTCCGTGATTTACATTTCCGTGCGGGAAAAAGGTGAGAAAGCCTATATTTCCGTCAAGGACAACGGCTCCGGTATTTCAAAGGAAAGTCTTGATAAAATCTGGGACCGCTTTTACAAATCCGATGCATCCCGCGGCCGCGACAAAAAAGGCTCCGGCCTTGGACTGTCTATCACCAAAGAAATTTTACAGGCACACAATGAAACGATTGATGTCGTCAGCACCGTCGGCGTCGGCACAGAGTTTATTTTTACACTGGCTTTAGAGAAATAAAAAATCATCTTCTTTCCTTAACGTTACACTGAACTTCGGAAAGAAGATGATTTTTTTAGATTTAATCCTTTTGCTGTTCCTGTTTTTCTTTTTTATCTAAATATCTATTGACTCTTTTTATTGTTTTTGCCAGCTGAACTATTCCGACAACAATTATAACAAGAATTACAATCCACAAAACTATATTAAATACAGTCAATGCTCCATCAAAAAACATATTAAAATCTCTTTCAAATATCATATCTGCCTCCTGCCTTTGTTATTCCCACAACTTTAATATTTAATCAAAACTATCATCATATGGTTCAACATTTCTCAAAGCTCCATCTGAATCAAAATAGCATCTACACATCACACCATTTCTATACAACGTATACCAGCCTGTTACCATTGCTCCACTCGGTTCAAAATAGAATTCATCTCTGCCACCTGACCAGTTCAACGTATGCCAGCCTGTTACCATACAGCCATCTGAATCAAAATAAAACTCATTTCTACCACCTGACCATTCTAATGTATGCCAGCCTGTTACCATACAGCCGTCTGAATCAAAATAAAACTCATTCCGACCACCTGACCATTCTAATGTATGCCAACCCTTTAACATTTCTCCTTCTGAATTAAAATAAAACTCATTTCGACCGCCTGACCAGTCTAATGTATGCCAACCTGTCAGCATATCCCCATTAGAATCTATATAATATTCTGTATCACCAATTTTTCTCCAGCCTTCAACTCTATCATATGTATTAAATTCAACACTAGCTGATCTTTTATATGAATTAAATTCTGTAAGATCAGTGTCAATTAGAATATACTGATGCACTATTCCAGTAAAATCTATTGTTATTTCATATCCATTATCACTTATATTAGCAACATACGCTGTTGTTTCCCATTTCCGTCCTATACTCAATCCTGTAAAACAGGCATTAAAACTATCACATGACACAAACTTCTTTGACATATATCGGATTGTTGCACTCACATCAACATTGAACTTATCAGCAACATATGGTCCCGTATGATTAAACAAACAACTTTCAGTCTGCTGATCTGGATAATCTGAAAACGAATACAAGCTTATCAAATTATCATCACCTAAAGTCATACTCTCTCTAGTATTATTACTGACTAATTCAGTTTGGGATAATGTTTCAATAAACATTTCTTCTGTAATTTCTACATTAGATAAGTCAAAATAATTTTCTTGTTCATTCAATAGATAACTATACTTGTCATAATCAAAAGTTTTACCTCTCTCAAATTCTTTATCCATTAATGAAAAGAATTGATCCGCTTGTTCTCTAGTTTTAAATTTAATTGGGATTACATCTTCTGGAATTTCATTTAGAACGTTTTCCGTATTGACAATAGCTGAGCTTTGCGTCTCACTTGTACTAGAAATAACCCCCTCACTGTCATTTGCATAAACACTCACTGGACACAAAAACAGAACAAATAGCATACCTATTATATACTGTTTCATTTGTTTCATTTGTTTCATTTGTTTCATTTGTTTCATTTGTCCTCCTCAAATTAAAAAATGTATAACATATGCATATGATATTTTTATTATACCATAATTTTGCATTAAGTCATGTTCTAAAATAAATACAATTTTATTATGGCATAGCTAAAAAGCTGCCGCATAAAAATTGCGACAGCTTTTTCTTCTAGCTTATTTTGTGAATAAATCTTTACGTTTTCCGATGATCAGGACGCCTGCACCGATAAGCATGACTGCCATCAGCATTACATATAATCCTGCATTGGCGGTATCTCCTGTTTTTACGGTTTCGGTTTTTGCATTTTCTGCTTTTGCAGCTTCTGTCTGTGCGGTTGAAATATTTTCATTTACAACCTTTGGTGCTTCCTGTGCTGTCTTTGCCTGTTCTGCAATGACATAAGTACTGAAGTGGTTGGTTACAAAGACTGCTTTGCCATCCTTGCAGACTGCCTGCATATCGGTAGCTGATCCGTCTTCTTCCATACGGAATACTTTTACATTAGCTTCTTCATAGCCTGCCGGAATGTCTAATGTTACTTCAACGCCGCCCGGGAACTGATGAACAAATTCCGTACCTCTTAAAATAGAGATATCTACAACTACCATTTTTTCTTTATAATCAGAAAGTGCCTTTACAGCTGCATCAAATGCACCACCTTCTGTTAATTCTGTAAACTGCATCACGTCATCGTCCTCAAATACATCTTCCTCTGCCTTTAAGCTGACAGACATTTCTGCACCTTTGACGTCATTTTTCTTTGAAAGACTGGACTTACCGCTCTTTGCAGCTTCTGTCTTGTCTTCTGCCTTCGTAGCTTCGGTTGCAGCCTCCGTCTTTTCCTCTGCCTTTGTGGCTTCGGTTGCGGCCTCAGTCTTGTCTTCTGCTGTTGTCGGTTCTTCCGGCTTTGTTTCCGGCTCGGTCTTAATGCCTGCCTTTACTTCCAGTACCTGACTTGCAACGCCAAACTTTGCACCCATTGACTGGTAATCACCTGTTGACATCAGATAACCGTTTGTTGTCAGTGAGCCATCTGCATTTCTTAAAATTGCATCAATATCTGCTGTAACATCCGGTGCGGTTGTGGATGTAAATGCACCTGATTTATATGGGTCTGATACAACTGTACCCAGCTTCTGTCCGCTTGTAACAGCAGTTCCTGTAATAGAGAACGGAACCTGATAGTATTTCTTGCTGTTAAATGAAATACTGTTGCTGATTTTTCCAATAAACTTATCTGTACCGTTACCTGCTGCAGAAAGTAAGTTGAAGAATGTACCACCTGCTGTTGTACGATAAAAATTAAAGTTTGTCTTTACATTGTTGTAAGAAGTACAATTCATTAATGTTAATGCGCCGCCGTTGCCGTTATCTGTAAATCCGTCTTTTCCGTTATTAAATGCAAGACAGTTAAATACAAAGTGTGGTGTCGGTACTTTACCGTTGCTTCCGCCCAGCTTAAATCCGTTCATATCGCCATTGGCTTCTGAATTACCATTGGTAAGTGTACCATTGTTAAATGCAATACAGTTTCTGATGGTTACAACACCAATTGAACCTGTTGCCGGTTTTGCATATAAATCCCAGCCATCATCGCAGTTGCAGTATGAAATACAGCCATCAAATACATTGCCTTCTCCACAAGTCAGCTTTGCTGCAAAACCATCTGCATTTTCACCGGTTGCCGGGTCGCAGTTATCAAATGATGTACAGTTGATAATGTAATTGTATGACGGCCAGTCTTCCTTATTGATTACAGAAGAAGAACGTCTGCTGATCTGAAGACCTGTATCTCTGTTTGCCTGTAAAATACAACGTTCAATAACATTGTGGCTTCCTGCAACAAAAATACCGTTGTCTGCTGCACCGTATACAGTAATACCATATACATACCAGTAGTTGCCTTCAATCTGAAGTCCTCTTGCATTGACAGAAGTGTCTTTAATGTTATAGGACTGTGATGAAAAATCAAATGTTACCTTTGCGCCGTCAGCAGCCTTTAATACCTTGTAGCAGTCTGCCGTACCGCTGTTTGATACCGGGATGGTAAGCTGATGGTCAAATGCATACGTACCTTCTAATAAAATAACTGCCGTGCCGTTTTCAGCCTTTGCAATCGCTGTTTCCAGATCAAGCGGTGAATCCTTTGTACCGTCTGCAGATGCACTTCCGTCCGGTGCCGCATACAGCTTCTTTAAATACTGTGAATCCGTTACACCGCTTAATGATGTGTATGCACCTGAAAATGCAGTGCTTGTCTTATCATAAGAAGATGTATCGCCTGTTGTTCCCCCCGGCGTTGTACTACCGGTTGTGCTCTCAGTGGCTTTTGTTGCCTCTGTGGCTTTCGTACTCTCCGTAGCCTTTGTGCTTTCCGTAGCCTTTGTGCTTTCTGTAGCTTTTGTGCTTTCCGTAGCCTTTGTGCTTTCGGTGGCTTTCGTACTTTCTGTTGCTTTCGTGCTTTCTGTAGCCTTTGTAGCCTCAGTTGCTTTCGTGCTCTCAGTAGTCTTTGTAGTGTCATCCTGCTTAGAAGCTGGCTGTGTCATATCTTCTTTATTTAAAGTATTATGGCTTGTAGTCGGTTCTTCTGCACCCGTTCCGATATACGGATTCTGGGAAACTGTATTATTTGGTGCTACTGATACTAAGCAGGTCTTATACGCTCTTAATGCAGACTTTAATGCCTGATTTAGTGCATAAGAAGCATCATCTTCTGCTGTAAATGTCCACTTAAAATCACCGTTTTCTACTCTGCCGGCATACTTTTCAACATTTTCCTTTGCCTGCTGTGGTGTATCTGCTGTATAGCTGTACATTCCCTTGCTGGTATCAAAGTTATTGTAGGTGTTGCCGCCCTTATAACTCTTGACTGTTGCAGGAACCTTTTCATCAGCAGATTCTACAACATATCCGTCAAATTCGGTGTTGTTTTCCTGATAAGATACAAAACCGTTTCCGCCTTCGATATAGTTGTTATACGCTTTAATTGTTCCGCCTGCTTCCTTTGAAAATGTTGCCATGTTGGCTTCATCTCTCTTTAAGGTTGTCCAGTCTGCAATGACATCTGAACCCTGCATAGAAGTCAGCATCGGATATTTACAATTTCTGAAATAGTTTCCTTCTGAAAATACAGAAGAACCATTTGTTGAACCGATACCGTATTTTGCATTTCCGTCATAGTAGTTGTTGTATACATGAGCGGAATAGAAACGGATTCTCGGATGTCTTGAATCCGAATGATCATACCAGTTGTGGTGATATGTAATATACAAATCTTCTGTTGTGCCTTCGCTTAAGCCTAACAGGTTGCATTTTCCGTTATCAAAGAAATGATTATAAGAAAATGTAATAAATGTAGATTTTTTGCAGTCTAAAGCGCCATCACCCTTTGCCTGGTCTGAATCTCCGCCTGCTTCACCGTAGAAGAAGTCACAGTTATGTACCCAGATATGGTCGTTATCCTGCTGAAGTCCGATGTTATCGCCTTCACTGCTGTCTACCAGCATAATACCTAAGTTTCTTACTTCTACATTGGAAGCATTTTTAATACGGATACCCCAGCCGTAAACAGTTGCATCATCACCGACACCTTCGATTGTGATACCACATGAAAGGCGCTTTGATGAGCTGCTTCCGCTGACAACCATATCTCCGCCTTCCATCACTGCAAAATCCGTTACCTGTCCAATCAGACGGATGTCTAACGGTCTGTTATCATATCCTTTTTTGTACAGATTTAAAATTGCCTGAATGCCTGTTGCTGTCTGTGTCTTGCCCTTTGCATCTTTGATAACGTCCATAGTAACGGTATCTTTTGTTTCTTCTGTCAGATAAAGAACCACTGCGTTGCCCTTTAATGTACCGTTATCACGGTAAGCACCGTTTGCTTCACCGTTGGTCCATGCAAAGCCTGTTCTGTCATGTGCCTTGACACTGAGTGCTTCCGTTACGGCTGCGCTGTCTGCCTGTTCTGTGCCGCCTGCAACCGGAACAACCTTTAATACATAGCTGCCTGCTGCAAGTCCCAGTGCATCTGCTCTGTAGTATACGGCACTGCCGTCCGATGTCTTATATTTTCTAACTAGCTCGTTGTCAAGCTTTTCATAGCTTGTATCTGCTGCATCTGCCTTCTTTACATATACGTTATAAGAAACGGCATTTTTTGCTTCATTCCATTCTACGTATGCTGATTCAAGCCAGCCTGTACTCTGAATCAGTGAAACCTGTTCTACTGTTGTATCACCTGTGTCCGGTTTTGTTTCACTTGGCTTCGTTTCACTTGGCTTTGTGGCTGCTTCTGTTTCTTTGGTTGTAGCCTCTGTTGCCTTTGTTTGTGCTTCCGTAGTCTTGGTTTCTGCTTCTGTTGCCTTTGTTGTTTCTTCTGTCGGCTTTGTGGTTCCTTCTGTAGAACCCTGCTTTGTATAGCTGTAGACGATGTAGAATAAATTTATCTTATCGGCCTTTGTAATGGTGTAATCGCCTGCGCTGATATCCACTGTCAATACGCCATCATCACCGATTTTTGTCTTTGTTCCGTTAATCTTGACATTTTTACCGGCTGCAGAATCAACTTCTGTACCAAATACCAGTGTCAGCTTACCTGCTTCCGGCGCTGTAAATTTAATACTGGTACTTGATTCCATCTTTAATGTGGTTGTATATGTAACTCCGTCATAAGTTGCTGTTCCTTTTTTCGAGCCTGCACTTCCGGCAATCGTAAAAAAGTCATCACTTGCAGCACCCTGTGTTGTAAAATTGTGTTCATGCTTTACTACCGTTGAACCTCCGTCTGCCTTTGCAGACATTAATGATGTCGGCATAATCACGCTCAGGCACATTACAAGCGCCAAAAGCCACGCCCACCGCTTCTGTGTTTGCTTTTTCATACACACCTTCATAAACCCTCCAACTTGTCATGATTCATCTGATTCCTGTCCAAACCCCTGACCTGAAACCCCGCAGTAATGCATCATGACTTTCCTTCGTATTTTTTTCTGCAAAATCTGCAAATATCTTTGTTTTTTTCCTCCCGCTTCTTTTTTATGCATTTTTTACATTTTTATGACACTTATGCCAACAATCTTATCATTTTTTACAGAATGCAACATAGTTCCTTAGTACCAGTTTTAGCTTTTTCCACAGTTTAAATATGAATTGCAATGTTTTATTGTGCAAATTGCCTATTAGAATTATTGGGAATTTTTATCATCAATCTGTGATTGTGCAAAAAAAAAACACAGAAATACCGGATTTTCCCGGTATCTCTGTGTATTGTCATACATCGCTTCTGCTTTATGCCATTCTTATATTCATTCACTTTTCCAGTGCAATCTGTGCAGATGTCCTTCCAGATTCATTGTTTCAAAATTGTGCTGGCGCAAAGCCTCATACAGTACAATTGCAACGGAATTGGACAGATTCAGGGAACGGATATCGCCAATCATCGGGATACGGATACATGTTTCCTCATTATCGACCAGAATTTCTTCCGGAATTCCGGCACTTTCCTTGCCAAACATAATATAACAGTCATCCTCATAAGACACATCACAGTAAGTCTTTTGTGCCTTAGTCGTTGCCATATATATCTTTGCACCCGGATTTTTTTTCTGAAAATCCGCATAGTCATCGTACACGGTTACGTCCAGCTTGTCCCAGTAATCCAGACCGGCACGCTTTAACATCTTTTCATTTAATTTAAAGCCGAGCGGTTCAATCAGATGCAGTCTTGCGCCCGCCGCCACACACGTCCTTCCAATATTTCCGGTATTCGCCGGCATCTCCGGTTCATGTAATACAATATTTAACATCTTTTCCCCTTTCTAATCCTGCAATCAACCAGTTACACAACTGCACCACTCTATCCGTCAATGCCTCCGTCGTGTATTATAATTAATTCACATTAATCGCAATATCCAGTTCCATATGAATCTCATCACTTGTCAACGGAACACAGATATTCTGACTGTAAGACTGCTTTAAATAAACATTTCCGCTGCATAAAGTCGGCGGTGTGATATCCATGGCAATGCCTTTTGTCGAAAGAATCGTTGCCGCATTTCCCATCATCATATTCCCCAGCTCATTAATCGCACTGGCAGACATATCGTCGAGTGCCGTAACCGGCATCCCCATCATCATCTTAGAGGCTACATGGAGTGCATGTGCTTCCGGAAATGACATTAAAACCTGTCCGCGCACTTCTCCTGTCACACCAATCATAATAATCACGGAATCACTTGCAAACTCCGTTGTCTTTACATACGGTCTGCCAATTTTCATATCAACCTGGCAAATATCTTTAATCACGCTGGTTGCCGCCATTAAAAAAGGATTGATATATTCTACGCTAAATTCTGCCATCATTTCCTCCTAAGGACTCTATAAACTTCTGTATTCTTTCTAATCCCACCTTCAGATTTTCAATGGAGTACGCATAAGAAATACGCACAAAGCCTTCACCTGACGCTCCGAAAGCTGTTCCGGGTACTACTGCCAGCTTCTGTTCACTCAGTAACCTTGTTGCAAATTCCTCTGATGTCATTCCAAATTTCTTAATTGACGGGAATACATAAAATGCGCCATACGGTTCAAAACATTCCAGTCCCATCTCTTTAAAGGCATTGAGCAGAAAACGTCTTCTCTGATCATATGCCTCTACCATCATTTCAACTTCCATGTCACAATTTTTCAGTGCTTCCACTGCCGCAAACTGGCTGTTCGTCGGCGCACACATAATGGCAAACTGATGGAGTTTGACCATCTGCTCAATAACCGGTGCCGGTCCGCAGGCATAGCCTAAGCGCCAGCCGGTCATTGCAAATGCTTTTGAAAATCCGTTAATCACAATGGTCCGCTCCTTCATGCCCGGCAGTGAACCAATCGAACAGTGGCGCTTCCCTCCATATGTCAGTTCCGCATAAATTTCATCGGAAATGACATATAAATCCTTTTCAATAATCACCGGAATAAGCTCTTCCAGTTCTTCCTTCGTCATAATCGCACCGGTCGGATTATTCGGATATGGCAGTACCAGTATCTTAGTCTTTTCCGTAATGCTGTTTAAAAGCTGTTCTTTTGTCAGCTTAAAATCATTTTCCGCCTTTAATTCAATCGGCACCGGCACGGCATCCGCCATAACTGCGCACGGCAGATACGATACGTAACTCGGCTGGGGAATCAGCACCTCATCCCCCGGATCTGTCATACAGCGCAATGCCACATCAATCGCTTCACTGCCGCCGACCGTGACAAAAATTTCATGCTGCGGGTCATAGTGCAGATCATATTTGCGGTTTACATACCGGCTGATTTCTTCACGCAGTTCTTTTAAACCTGCATTGGATGTATAAAATGTTCTTCCCTTTTCCAGCGTATAAATGCCTTCTTCGCGGACATTCCACGGTGTATCAAAATCCGGTTCTCCGACACCTAAAGAAATCGCATCCGGCATTTCACTGACAATATCAAAAAATTTACGGATTCCTGACGGTTCAATACCGATTATTTTCTTTGACAATGGATTTCTCATGGTGTCACCAGCATCCTTTCATCTTTTTCTTCTGCATCCAATACCCTGCCGTAATCCTTATATTTTTTCAGTACAAAATGTGTGGATGTGCTGAGTACCGAATCCAGCGGTGAAAGCTTATTGGCTACAAACTGTGCCACTGATTTCATCGTCTTGCCTTCAATAATGACCGTAAAGTCAAATCCACCGGACATTAAATAAACCGATGTAATCTCATCATATTTATAAATGCGCTCTGCAATGCTGTCAAATCCCAATCCGCGCTGCGGTGTGACTTTCACTTCAATCAGGGCTGTTACTTTTTCTTCACTTGTCTTGTCCCAGTTAATCAGGGTATTATAACCGCAGATGACATGCTCTTTTTCCATATCCGCGATTTCATTGGCGACTTCCACCTCTGTCATGCCAAGCATAACCGCCATGTCTTTTAAATCGATTCTGCTGTTTTTTTCCAGCATATTTAATATCTTTTCTCTCATACATTCATCCGCCTTTCGCTGTAATCCAAGACTTATATAAAACGATATACCTCGTCCCGGTTCGGTGTGTCCAAATACCGTACCTCATCGTCATTGCGCAAAATTTTATTGTGATCTGCCGTTGTCCTTCCAATGACAGATGCCTTAATTCCTGCATCAGACAATATTTTTATTATATCATGTCCGTTATCCGCTGTCATTAACAAAGCACCACAAGATTCCAATTCATATGGATTTACGTCAAAAATTTCACAAATTTCAATAATCTCCTGTCTGACCGGAATCTTTTTAAAATCAATATCCAGTCCGACTTTTCCGGCTTCTGCCATATCCCACAGTGCTGCAAAAATGCCGCCCTCAGAAACATCGTGCATACCGGTCACGCCTGCCTGTGCAGCAAGAAACGCTTCTTCCCCAACGGACATATCCTGTGCATTTCCCTGTGCCTTTTCAATCACGTCTTCTCTGTAAAACCGTAAAATTTCCGGGCGGTTCTTTGCAATAATCTGCCGGATGCCGCTGATACCAATCCACTTTGTCAGAATCACGTCCTGTCCCGGATGAATATTTTTCGCCGATAAATTTTTCCCGTCACACAGCCCGATTACCGTCACCGTTACAACCGGTTCTAAAACCGCTGCACTGCCCTGCGTATGTCCGCCGGAAATCTGGATACCCAGCGGTTCGCACTGCTTTTGGAGCGTTTCCATGATTTCCCGCAGCTTCGCCTCCTCTGCGGACAGCGGTAAAAGCACCGTACACTCCGCCGCCACGGGAATTCCGCCGCCTGCATAAATATTATTGGCGGCTCGCTGTACCGGATTTTTCGCTGCAATGTCCCCCGTTGCAGCCGCTGCCGCACTCACCACCGCAGGCTTGTCTTTCTTTTGCAGGCTGATATACGCACAGTCTACACCAATCGCCGGTTTCGCCGCATATTCTTCACGTTTTTTTATCTGCTTTAAAACAGAACGCTTCAAAATCGAATTTGATACTTTTCCCGCATTCATATACTCTCCATTCCAACAGGTCTTTAAGTAAAACTTGCCACTTTGCCTTATTTAGGTTATGATTAGTAAAGCAGGGCTGATGCCACCATCGGCACAACCATTGCCAATACTAAAATAATAATGATAATTGCAGAAAAAATTTGCTTGTTTTTTTTATTGTTAAAATTAATCATTTTTACCTCATTTCTGTGATTATCCCAATGTAAAGGATAAATTATGAAACTGATACTGCCTTATTTTATACTAATATTATTTCTGCTTCAACATAATATGAAAAAAAAATCAAAAAAAGAGAAAATTAACAATGAAACCTTCTGGAAACGGGAGGCGGAAGCCAATTCTGTGCGGAAAAAAGATATTTCCGGACTGGATTACATCCGGATTCCGGATACACTGACCTGTCCGGATACGCAGGATGAACGTATCTTAAAGGAGTGGCATACAATTGAAGCTTTAAAAGAAAAAAAGATTTTAAATCTGTCAGGTTTTACCAACACCGATTTAAAATTGGAATACGGTGTCGGCAACTTAACCGAGCTGACCGATTATGACAACAACTATGTCACACTGAGCCGCTCCCTTGCAAGAATTGCTGAACTACTGACAGAACAGGGGTTGAAAAAAGAGGCTGCCGCATTTTTGGAATTCGGCATCGCAACCCATACCGACATCGGTAAAAACTATACCCTGCTTGCCGGATATTACATGGAATATGGAAAGCCTGAAAAAATCGACTTTTTAATCGCACAGGCAGAACAGCTTTCCTCGCTTTCCAAAGACCCGATTATTGCCCGGTTAAAAGCCATCCAGCGCGGAGAGGCTTCACCTGCCTAACTTTTTACTGCGCTTACGATTAAACAGACTTTTTATTTTTTATACGGCAGTTTCCCATGTTCCGAAATAATGCCATCAATGATTTTAGAAGCCCGGCTTTTTGTCAGGCTGTCAATGTCCTGCTCCAGTGTCAGTCCGTGATAGGAAACCAGTGCTGCCAGATATCGTTTCTGCGCCGCCGTAACCGGTGTATCTTTCCTGACCGTGTAATTAAGCGGCAGGGTTTCTCTAAACCCTTCATCGTCCGGCTTTACCGCATACAGCTTATAATAAAGCTGATGGGCGCTGACCGCATCGTCTAAGGCGCGGTGCGAATTACCCGGATTAATCTGAAAATATGCGCAAAGCACATCCAGATTTTTATGTTCCACCTCAGGAAGCAGTCTTCTTGCAAGCTTTAAGGTATCAATTCCGTTCTTTTCAAAAGGAATCCCATGATTCACACACGCTTTTTTCAAAAAAGAATAGTCAAATATAATATTATGTCCCAGAAGCGGCAGTTCTCCGATAAAACTTACAATTTCATCAATTACTTCCGAAACATGCGGCTGCCCTGCCACCATTTCATCGGTAATTCCAGTCAGTTCCACAATCCGCTGCGACAGCTTCTCCTTCGGATTTAACAGACGGCTGTAGGTTTCTGTAATCTCGCCGTCACAGACCTTTGCCATGCCGATTTCAATAATCTGATTTTCTGACGGATTCAGCCCCGAAGTTTCCAAATCCAGTGCCACATAGTCCCTTATCATAACCAATCCTCGTTTCCCGTTTACTTTCTATCTCTTATCCTTCGATTTACAAATATCCTGTAAAAAACACTCACTGCACTTTGGCGCACGCGCCGTACAGATTTCCCGTCCGAATGTAATAATTTGTATATTGTATACAATCCAGTGGTCTTTCGGCAGAACCTTCATCAAATCATATTCAATCTTTTCCGGTTCGGTTTCCTTTGTAAAACCCAGTCTTTGGGAAATACGCTTGACATGGGTATCTACCACGATACTCGGATCATGAAAAATATTGCCGCGGATAACGTTTGCCGTTTTTCTGCCGACCCCCGGCAGGCTTGTCAAAGCTTCCAGTGAAGACGGCACTTCCCCGCCGAAATCCACACAGATTCTTCTTGCCGTTTCAATCAGGTTCTTTGCCTTGCTGTGGTAAAATCCAATCGAGCGGATATCCTGCTCCATTTCCTTTACATCTGCATGTGCAACTGCCGATACGTCCGGGTACTTTACAAATAAATCCTTTGTCACGATATTGACCCGCTCGTCGGTACACTGCGCCGACAGCATCGTTGCCGCAAGCAGCTCCCACGGTGTCGTGTAATTTAAACTACACCGGAATTCTGTCGTATACCGCTCATCTAACCGCTCTAAAATGCTTTTCGTTCTTTTTGTCATAATCTCACTAATCTCCATTCCGCAGGCATTTTAATGCCAAAGGAATCGCGAGCCAAATATCAGATTCGGCTCTGCGATAAAAGCTATTTGTTTTTGGGTACACAAAAAGCGGGTGATGGGAATCGAACCCACGTATCTAGCTTGGAAGGCTAGTGTTCTAC
>ERZ650918.1032-NODE-1032-length-26671-cov-4.355538_pt1 | contig 26671 bp, 18 predicted proteins | sample MGYA00514758_ERZ650918 | MGnify/ENA metagenome assembly ERZ650918 | reverse complement strand
AGAATGGACTGTTTATCCTGTGTTGCATATTGATTTCAGCAGAACAAAATATACCACTATTGAAGATTTGCAGGAACAACTGAATCTTTATCTGAGCGAGTGGGAGCGGACTTATGGAAAAAATGAAGAAGAAACGAGTTATGCAGCTCGTTTGACAGGCTTGCTTCAACGGATTTATCAACAGACAGGAAAGCAGGTTGTCGTATTGATTGACGAATATGATGCACCTTTATTGGATAGTAATAGTGACTCTGTTTTACAAGGACAATTACGAACTGAAATGCGTAAGTTCTTTAGCCCCCTTAAAGCACAAGGACAATACCTTCGTTTCTTGTTTCTGACAGGTATTAGTAAGTTCAGTCAGATGAGCATATTCAGTGAGCTGAATAACTTGCAGAATATCAGTATGAGTGATGATTACAGTACTATTTGCGGCATTACAGAGCAGGAATTACGGAATCAGATGCAACCGGATATTGAGAGGATTGCTCAAGCCAACCATGAGACTTATGAAGAAGCCCGCCAGCATTTGAAACGGCAATATGACGGTTATCATTTTAGTAAGAATTGTGAAGATATTTACAATCCGTTCAGTCTTTTCAATGCTTTTTCTCAAAGGGACTATAAAAGTTTCTGGTTCTCTACCGGCACACCCACTTTCTTGATTGAGATGTTACAGCGAATGGACTTCAATCTCAATCTCTTGGAGAAGATGGAAGTGAAAGATGAGGACTTTGATAAAGCGACAGAGGTTATCACCGATCCGATTCCTGTACTTTATCAGAGCGGTTATCTGACTATTAAAGGATATGAACCTCTTTTCCGTACATACACGTTAGGTTATCCTAACGAAGAAGTTAAAATAGGCTTTATTGAGACGTTGATCCCTTCCTATCTCAATCAACCCACCCGCGAAAGTAATTTCTATGTAGTCTCTTTTGTAAGGGATTTGATGAAAGGTGATATTGAGCAATGTCTGCTTCGTACCCGTTCTTTCTTCTCTTCTATTCCTTATGATTTGGAGAATAATCAGGAAAAACACTATCAAACCATCTTTTACTTGCTGTTCCGTTTGATGGGGCAATATGTGGATGTAGAGGTAAAGAATGCCATTGGCAGGGCCGACGTGGTAATCAAAATGCCTGACGCGGTTTATGTACTTGAATTCAAGGTGGATGGTACTCCTGAAGAGGCATTGGCGCAAATTAATAGTAAACAATATGCCATCCCTTATGAGATAGACCATCGCAAGGTTGTTAAAGTTGGAGTGAATTTCGATAGCGCAACGCGGACTTTGGGAGAGTGGGAGATAGAATATTCTTAGACAGAAATAAATTGAATCATATATACTTGAAATCAAACATTTTCTGCTTACCTTTGTTAGCATGAAAAAAGAAAACGGGAAAGGAGACGAACTTATGGCAAGTAATTATATTCGTTTCGATTGGGCAATGAAACGCTTGTTGCGTAATAAAGCCAATTTTGCAGTTCTCGAGGGCTTTCTTACCACTCTTCTAAATGAAAAGATAGTCATTCAGAAGCTGTTGGAAAGTGAAAGCAATCAAGAGGATGAGTTTGACAAGTATAATCGGGTGGATATGCTTGCGGAAAACTCAAAGGGTGAACTCATTTTGATTGAAGTTCAAAACAATAATGAGTATGCGTATTTCCAACGTATGTTATTCGGCACTTCGAAATTGGTGACCGAATACATAAACCGCGGGGAAGGGTATGACAAAGTAAGGAAAGTATATAGTGTCAATATTGTATATTTCTCTTTAGGGAGTGGAAAAGATATCGTATATCATGGAAAAACTGAATTCCGTGGAATCCATCAGGGAGATGTTCTGGAATTGACTCCTTTCCAGAAACAGACATTCAAAGTAGATAGTGTCAGTCAGCTTTATCCCGAATATTATATTCTGAAGGTCAATGATTTCAATCAAGTGGCTCGGAGCCCGTTGGAAGAATGGATTTATTATATGAATACTGGTGATATACCCGATAGTGCGACAGCACCGGGGTTGGATGAAGCTCGTCAACGCTTGAAACTGGATAAGATGACTAAAGAAGAATTAAATGCTTATTATCGTCATTTGGATAATATAGTGATTCTACGCGATAATATATATACCGAGCGTGCTGAAGGTCGTGCTGAGGGTCGTGCAGAGGGCCGTGCAGAGGGACTTATGGAAGGTCGTATGGAAGAAAAAAGAGAAATGGTACATAATATGAAATCTTTGAATATTCCACTTGATACCATTTCGCAAGTTACAGGACTATCTATTGAAGAAATAAAAAGTTTGTAGTAGGATTGCCACCGAAAATTGTGAATTTTAAAATGATAAAGACAACGCTTCCATTTATACTGGGAGCGTTTTTTTATTCATAAAAATAGGATACTGTATGCGTTTCTCTTGCTTGAAATCTGAACAGTGCATGGCGCGCAAGCAAATATGCGAGTAATCAGGCATTATGAAAATCTGTATTGCTTCTGCTTATATGTTATTGTGGTGCATATAGTTTGTAATAAAGTGCTAATTATGATATTTCGTCAGAGAATGGTGGGGCTATATCGTATTTTGCTACATCAGTTTATTGTAGTAAAAAGCATGGAATAGCTGAAAATATACAGGTTATTTTGAGTCACACCGATGAATACATTGTTGGTCGGTGAGAAAAGCATTGACCCTCACCGACCAACGATGCGTTCCTTTTAAAGGAACGGAGCTTAATCAAGAGAGAATAACTTGTTTTTTATTCCTCATTTATGCAGTTTTTAGCTCATGAATAGCATATTCTTGCATTAATTTATGCATTTATTTTTCTATTTGCTCGATTTTGAATTGAATATTAAAAGGGAGAATCTTAAAAATAGAACAGAATCTCTTATTCTGAGAGACACGGTTGACATTCCATTCTTTGTTGAAACTGCAAGAATATTGTTGCTTATGATATGGTTATCACTTGATTTATTCGTTTGTTAGTTTAAATAATGTTACCTTTGTGGCTGAAAAAGATATAAAAAGAAACATGATGAGAACTATTTATAATAATTTGTTATTGGTGTAGATTATGAATTCAGACAGACGAATGGCTTTACTATTTTTCATTTTAATGATAATTCTTGTTGTTACATTAGAACGAATGCTTTATGCTTCAGGAGAAGTTACACTTGAAAATAAGACTCAAATAACTTTATTGGAGGCAATAGAAGATGGACTCAATACACAATATAAGGTACTGGGACTACATGAGTTTAGTCGCAAAATGGAACCGAACAGGAACTTTGAGCATTGTACTATAATTAGTTCTAAAGGTAAAAAAGTAAAAGATATTGCGGTTGAAAAAAATAAGGTCATAGTGAGTTCGGATGTTGATACCAAAATACGTCATACCGTTTTAGCAGAAGAGGGGATAGATGCCGATGCTTGTTTATCTTTGTGGAGTAAGAAACTGTCTGCTGCTAATATTGTTTCCTGTCATGCATTGCAATTACATATTCACACAGATAAGAATAGTGCCTATGTACTTGCTTGTGGAGATTCTACGTTATTTTTACCTGAGTATAAAAAGATTAGTAGTGTTTACACCGGACTTTCCAATGAAATTGAAGTAGAGCCTTTTATTCGGTATTCTTGGTTGACAGTTCTTAAAAACGCCTCAATAACGATGGTGGTTATTGTGGAATTAATTATCCTTGTTCTTTTATTTGTTTGTTTTATCTATTATCTAAGAAAAAAAATAAAAAAGAGTGTTTCTTTAGTAACAGATATCTCCCAATCAGATATAAAATTGGCGAATCTTCGTTATGTCTACAGTTCGCATGAATTTTATGTAGATAATCGAAAGACTCAGATTCGTAGTCAATCTGCAACTTTGATTTTGTTGTTTTTGAAAGCTCCAAATCATACAGTGACAAAAGAAGAGATTATTTTATGTTTCTGGAGACTGGAAGATAGAGGCGTAGAAGGTAGGTTACGTCGTGTGCTGAGTGATTTAAGGGGCGTATTTCGGGAAAAATCAGTGAACTTATCTATTAAATCATCTGGAAATAGCTATTCTTTGATTGTTGAAAAAGTGCCATTTCATCGAATAAAACTTGTTTTGAGGACTATTGTGAGAAAATTCTCATAATAGTTCTCACAATTTCTCACGCCAATAATTTGCCATGTTCTAATCAGATGCCTACTTTCGGGCAAAAATTAATCAATTTATATCATAGTATGAAAAAGTATTTAAAGTTTGGAGCCTTTTCTTTTGTCGTATTGGTTTCTATTTTCTTTTGTAGAAAAGCTGAGCACAACAAACTACAAAACGTTATTTTATTAAATAATGTGGAAGCATTGGCTGCCGGTGAAAGTCCTATGACTACTTGTATTGGCTCCGGTTCTGTGGATTGTCCTATAAATCATGAAAAAGTAAAGTATGTTTTCGAACCATTTAAATTGGATTGGTAAGCTTCTGCTACTGATATTGGTAGTTGGAATATTATTCTCGTGCTTACAGTCCCCAAAAACTTTTTTGGGGATTAAATATTTAGATTTTCCGGAAGAGAAACATCTGTCGGCACAGGTAATAGAGCTTGATACAGCTTTGTTCCGCTATCCTTTTCGGATACAGATAGAAGGGGATAAAGCCATTGTTATGGATTTACATGGTTCCGAATATTATGGGCATTTATTCCAGTACCCAAGTTTCCGGTATCTATCTTCTTTTGGCAGACGAGGCGATTCCCCAACGGAAATGTTATCTATGGAAAACTTTCGTTTGTATAACCATGAATTATGGACTTTAGATGCTAACAAAAGCGAATTAACTAGGTTAGATTTTTCTTCATCCGGTGATTCACTGCTTCGTGAGGAAACGGTAACATTGGATGAAGATATACTTCGACCGCTTGATTTTACAGTGTATGATGATACAACATTTGTCATTCCTGACTATTCAGGTGAGAGCCGCTTTTTAAAGGTTAGTTGTAAAGGTAAACTTATAGAGAAGATAGGCGTTATACCTACAGAAAACGAGGAAGCTTTGCAAGAAGCCCGTCCGGCATTAGCACAGGCATGGCGTAGTTTTTTAGATTATAATTCCCATAATGGCGTTTTAGCTGCTGTCACTCAACTGGGAGAGGTGGTTGAAGTTTATAATTTGAAAGACAGTACTCATGTTGTTCGTATTGGCGAGCATGACGAACCTGAATTCAAAATATCAGATGGATATGGTATACCAACAGGCATTATGGGATTCAGCGATGTTCAAGTAACGGATAGTGCCATTTATGCGGTATTTCATGGAACGCCTTTTAAAGAGATAGCAAGACAAAGCGGAAGGCTTCCTGACGGAGGAAAATACATTTATGTATTTAGTTTGAAAGGAGAACCGATGTGTAAATATGTGCTTGACCATTATATATATGGTATTTGGGTGGATGAAGCTACTAAAACGATAATGGCGACAGATGTGAATAGCGATCAGCCAATACTAAAATTTAACTTTGGTAGCGTATGAGAGAATTAACATGATTAAAGGAGCAGAATGATGAGTTGGTTCATCTTGCCGGATTTGCTTACATATCATCTGCTCCTAAACCTTTAAAAAAAGATTCCGATGCAAACATAAGAATAAAAAGTTAATGTAGCAAACTATTGCTGTTCTGTTGAAATGATAGATACAGAAGAAAAACGAAAAGTACAAATTAAAAAACTACAAAATGAAAAAGAAAATAATGGGGTTTATAGCTATTGTTGCTATTGCTGCTGTTGCGGGATATAATATATATACTTCGCAGAATAATGTGAAGTTATCCGCTTTAGCTTTAGCTAATGTTGAGGCATTGGCGAGATATGAGTACCCTGATATGGGAATTACCTGTAATCAATCTAAACATGATTCTCCAGGTAAATGTTGGCATATGTATGGTGAATGTTTGCTAGGAGCATTTATTCGTTTTGATGATTGTAGATTCAGTGGTTACATGAGTGATTCATGTGTTACTCCTTGTGACTAACTAGTTTTGATATTTAAGAGGTTGTGTTTTGCACAACCTCTAACTATAAAAGAAATATGATGAAAAAAATAAGTGCTATAATATTGCTAGTTGTTATTTATGCGTGTTCAAAGAGTAATAAAAAGTTATCGAATGGAATTGATAGAATACCGGTGGAAATGCATAAAGTTACTCAAGACGCTTCGTCTTTCTTGGAGAAAATAGAACTTGTTCCTCTTGAAACGAATGATTCGTCGTTACTTTTTAGATGTAATAAAGTCATTTATGATAAAGGTACAAATTTATTTGCAATTTATACCAGTGATCAAATAGTTTATACTTTTACGGGAGAAGGACAATATATAGATAACTCAAAAAGGATGCATGGGCAAGGACCGAAAGATTACATGATGGTACTAGATATTAATATAAATCCATATTTGAATGGCATTGATATGTTAAATCCTTATGGTACTATTTATACTTACAGCTCAAAATTTGAACTTTTGTCTAAAAGAAAATTTAAGCCAGAGTTTCCTGTCGACTATTTGATGGCTTTAGATTCTAATAATTATATTTTTAATCATCCTTTTATTTGGACGGATCAAGAACTTTCATTTGTTAACTTAAAAACGCAGCAATCAATAAATGCCAATTATGAAGGTACTATTTCAGGAAACACAATGGAACATAATTGCTTTTATCATATAGGTGAAGGCTTTTATTATGTGCCTTTTGGACTAAATTATTATTTTTATCAGATTAATGTAAAAGAAAAGAGGTTAGAACCGATAATGTATCTTGATTTTGGTGATTCTGAAATTAAATCTGACGGTTTACCTGGACGAGCTGGAGGAAAGCGAACTGATTCCGACGAAGAAAGAAAAAGAATAACAACAGATGCAACAGAAAGGTATCAATTCCTGAAGAAATCAGGTAAAATCTTACCAATGCTTAAGTTTTTTAATGACGATTATGTATATCTCTATTTAACGAAGAAAATTAGAGGATATGGAAGTCATTTTATTTATAATAGGAGGAGCCAAAAAGGGTTCTTTTTGAAAGAGGAAACCCCTTTTCTTATGTATCCTTGTTTTGGTATAGTTGATAATATGCTGCTTGCTATTTGTCAGCCTGATATAGTTCACAAATTTGTAGATCGTAAGTTTATGTCATCCGAAGAAATTCACAAAATGGAGACATTAAAAGAAGATGATAATCCTGTAATCTTGAAATACTATTTGAAATAATGACACGTTTAGTTAGTTTGATGCTTATTGCTATATTATTGTTGTCTTGTAAAGAACCGGAACAAAATAGAATAGCCCGTTTGGTTAATGAATGGAATGGGAAGACTATTCAATTTCCTGATAGTATATGTTTAACGTCATATGCGGGTGATACTGTTATGACAAAGTATACTAGAGAACGGTCATCATATACCATATTGAACTATGTTGATACAATAGGTTGTGTCAGTTGTAGGCTACAATTGCCAAGATGGAAAACGATGATGGAAGAATTAGATTCTCTATATCCGACTAGGGTGACTTGTTTAATGGTCTTTAATCCAAAAGGAAAGAGAAAACTGATTAAACATTTAAAAAACAATCAATTTAATTATTTTGTTTACATTGACGAAAGGGATACTTTGAATAGGATGAATAAGTTTCTGAATGAGGAGGATTTTGGTACATTCCTTTTAGATAAAAATGATAAGATTGTAGCAATCGGAAATCCAGTTCTCAAACCTAGAGTAAGAGATTTGTATTTTAATATAATTTCAGGGGAAACGGTTGTATCATCTGTAGACAAAGAAGTTTTAACGGTTATTTCTTTTGACAAGAATAAAGTCGATTTAGGAAATTTCTCATGGAATAAAGAGAGAGAGACTGAATTTGTAATTTCAAATGTAGGGAAATTGCCATTAGTAATAAATGATGTAATTACTTCTTGTGGTTGCACTACAGTGGATTATACTAAAAAAACAGTCATACCTGGTGATAATATTATTTTGAAAATAAAATATAAGGCAGAACAACCTGAACATTTTAATAAAACAATTACAGTCTATTGCAATGCAGAAAGTGCTCCATTTAAATTGAATATCAGTGGAAATGCAAAATGAATAGGAATATGATAAAGCACTTACAATATATCCAACTCATAATTATTATTCTATTAGGATGGTATCTTATCGATAAAGTAGTATTTAGAGAAGAATCAATGACTTCTCTAGAAGCTATATTGCAAGTTGCGAAAGATAATAGGATGGAGTTGGAAAAAGTGCTTTATCGTTATCAAAAAGACCCTACTGATAGTTTGAAGTATGAAGCAGCTTGTTTTCTGATAGAAAATATGCTGTTTTATACTTATTCTGTTGGAGAGCAATTGGACAATTATAAGTCTTATTATACATGGTTGAAAAAAAGTAGAGGGAAAACACCACAACAGGTTGCTGATTCTGTTAAGAATGTGTATGGGGATATAAAGGAAGAACTAGAGAAAAAATGTGACATTATGGAAATAGATTCTGCCTACTTATGCCGTAACATTGATTGGGCATTCAAAGTTTGGCAGGAACAACCTTGGGGAAAAAATATCTCGTTTGAAACATTTTGTGAGTATATATTGCCTTATCGGATAGGGGATGAACCATTATCTTATTGGCGTGAAACGTACTATGAAAAATATAATTCGTTGTTGGATTCATTGCGTATGTCTGATTCATTAGATATCGAAGATCCGGTTGTTGCCGCTAATTATCTAATAAGTAAATTGCCTGATAAAAGCTATTATTATACTTCTGTAACGCCCTATCCATTTGGGCATATAGGGCCGGAATATGTACAATACTTATCCGGTACATGCAGGGAAGTGACTGATTTTGGAGTGTATTTATTTAGAGCTTTGGGTATTCCTTGTGCCATTGACTTTGTACCTGTACGTAGTTATATAAATGCCGGGCATTTTTGGTTGACAACATGGAATAAGGATGGAGAGGAATATATGACTGATTTCCCGCAAAAATTGCGACCTGTACGTAAGAATTGGTGGTATCGGTGGGACGATAGTTCCAAAGTGTATAGATATACTTTTAGTGTGAATAGAGACCTGTATGAGCAAATGGCAAAGTATGGTGAAGAAGTATATCCTTTTTGGCGTTTGCCGAAATTTACAGACGTAACTTATGGATATGGCTATAATTTTAAGAAAGAATTGGTTATCCCTTTAGAAAAACAGTATAAAACGAAACGGAGCGGGAAAATCTCTTATCTATGTGTCAGTGACAGGGATCGTTGGACTCCTGTCGACTGGACTGCATATGATGCGGGGCATCTGGTGTTTCAGTATGTACGGAATGGTTCGTTTATGAGAGTGGCTACTTATGAGAATGGTACATTATGCTTTCTGACCGATCCTTTTTATGTTGATAAACATAGTAATGAGATCTGCTATTATCCTGCAGGAAAGGAGAAGGAAGATGTGGTATTATATGCCAAGTGTGATATCGGGAGAGAAAATATGTTCAGAGACCGGATGATAGGAGGTGTTTTTGAGGGGAGCAACCATCCTGATTTTTCGGAAAAAGACACTTTATTCATTATACAAGGCAGACCTAATCGTTTGAATACAACTGTAAAGAGTTGGTCTGATAAAGAATATCGTTATCTAAGATATTTTGGTCCGCCCAAAAGCGCATGTAATATTGCGGAAGTTGCTTTTTATGAGAAGAATGATACCGTGGCTTTATCAGGGAAAATTATAGGGACTCCCGGATGTTACCAACATGACGGAACACATGAATATACTAATGTCTTTGATGGGAAAACATGGACTTCTTTTGATTATCATCAGCCTACTGGTGGATGGGCGGGGCTTGACTTGGGCAGAAAAGTTCGTGTAGACCGTATTGTATATACTCCGCGCAACAGAGACAACTATGTTCGCCCTGATGATCTATATGAGTTGTTTTATTGTGACAAGGATTGGAAGTCTGCCGGAAAAATCAAGGCAACTGCTGATTCATTGGTATTTCGGGATATTCCCGTAAATACGGTGCTGCTTTTGAGAAATCATACACGCGGACTGGACGAGAGAATCTTTATTTATGAAAATGGGAGTCAACTATGGAAATAAGAACGTATATCAGTTTGGTTGCAACATGGAGAATGATTATAATCTCAGGTATCATTTCTCTGGTATATGCTTGCTCTTGTCCGAATGAGAAGATTTCGCATTTGTCCGCTATTGTTCCTTCCAGGCATACGCTGTTGGCTGTTACCCCCAGTTTAAGTCTCCAATTAACGGGGGATACATTAAATAAAAGTTACCCGCAGTTGAGAACCGGAAAGGCGTTTCCGATAACTGGTATTTTACGTGTAGACGGCATGCTTTATCGTTTCATGGGAGGTGATTCTTTACGTATATCTCCTTTAGCACCTCTTTCGGAGGATACTGTCGGGTGGACTGGAAAATATTCTTTCTTGTTTCCGGGAAAAGGATGGGAGCAGAGGGTATATGACGATTCTTGGTGGAGTGAAGGAAAAGGGGCTTTTGGCCCGGTAAAAGGGTATTATTATCCGGCTCATACTTTGTGGGGAGCGGAAAATATTTATGTCCGCAGGCATGTCAAGGTGGATAAAAAAGACGCTTTGGAGAATCGTAAAGTTTATGTCCGTTATGTATGCGATGATCGGATAAAGCTTTTCTGTAATGGGAAACATCTGTTGGAAAGCGGATTTACACATCAAACGAAATGCCAACGTTTGACTGATGAAGCAATTAATCAAATAGTTGATGGAGATAATGTCCTGGCTGCATATTGCCGTAATACGGGAGGTGCCGGCTTATTGGATTTTGGTTTGTATATCGAAAATAAAACTTATGCCGATGCGAAACCTGCAACTTTGAAAAAGATAGATGTGCAAGCTACGCAGACTCAATTTATTTTCCAATGTGGAGAGGTGGATCTTCAGATTGACTTTGTCTCACCTTCCTTGTCGGAAAAGTGGGATATGACAGGATGGCCTGTCGGTTTTATTTCCTATCAAGTCCGTACGGAAAGCGGAAAGGAACATACAGTGGAAGTCTTGTTTGATGTGGATATGGAATGGATGTTTGGCAAGAGGGAAGTTGATAGTTGGGCTGAACAGGATTGGCGTTTTGTGAAGTCCGACAGTTTGTATTTGGCTATGGCAGCGGATGAAACAACCTTTTCATGTATGGATGGTCATGCCATCTTGTCTCAAAAGCTGTACGTGGGAAATGAAGAGGATAAGAATAGTGGGGTATTACTTGTCGGATATGAAGAAGGACAGGTGCTGCAATATGATGGAGAGGTGCTGTCTCCTCTTTGGAATAGTGATGGGACAAGGGCGGTAAAAGAATTAATGAAATCCGTAGGAAATAGATATAAGGAACTTAAAGCGGAATGTGATATTTTGGATAACCGATGGAACTCCAAGGCATTTCAGGCAGGGGATAAGGTATTCGCGGGGCAAATGCTTCCTGCTTACCGTAATTTTGTATCCTCTCATAGGTTTATGTCATTTTCTGATAATAAGCTTTTTTGTTTGGGCGATACTTTAGGCAATGTCAGGGAAGCTTATAAGAGTTTTCCGGTATTGTTATTCTTTCATCGTACCGACTGGATGAGAGGTTTGTTGGATCCCATATTCGAGTACTGTGAAGATATTCATTGGAGCAAGAAATATCCGCCATATGATATAGGCTTGTATCCTGTTGCCGGTAAACAGGTGAAATTGGAAGACTGTGCCGTAGAGGCGGCTGCCAATATGCTGATGATGACAACTGCTGTTGTTGAGGCGGAACAGGACTTCAGTTACGCTGATATGCATTGGGAGCAATTAGGTGTGTGGGCGGATTATCTGCAAAAAAAGATGAAAAAAGAGACATATTCTTTCACCGGGTTATTGGATGAAAATGACGAACGCGTGAAATGTGTGTTAGGGTTGGCGGCTTATCGTAAATTGATTCAACTGAAGGGAAGCTTATGAGCAAGATAAAGAGAATTCGGGCGATATTGGAGAATTTGGCTTTCTTCATATTCTGCATGGTGGTAGTTTTGTTCTTGATGCAACTATTTTGTTTTACTTCATTCAGGATACCTTCGGATTCTATGGAACCGGCATTGAAGGATGGCGACCGGATATTGGTCAATAAGATGATAAGGGGGGCTCGCCTGTTCGATGTGTTTGCAGCTTTGGATAATGAGGAAGTCACTATCCATAGGATGCCCGGATGGGGGAGTTTCAAGAGAAATGATATACTGGTTTTCAATTTCCCTTATCAGATGAACCGTTGGGATAGTGTCCGGATGGATGTAATGCAGTATTATGTAAAACGGTGTGTCGCCCTGCCGGGGGATACATTGGAGATTCGTGGGGGATTTTATAAAGTACGTGGTTGTGACGAACGGTTGGGAAACTACGATGCCCAGCAATATCTGGCGAATCTGAAGCATCCGGAACAGCATGGTATTGTGGTAGGTACATTTCCGTATGACAAACAAATTGGATGGACTATCCGTGAGTTCGGACCTTTGCCGATTCCCAAGAAAGGTCAGACTGTAATGATGAACCGTACGAACTGTCTTTTATACCGGCAATTGATAGGGTGGGAACAGAAGAAAAAACTACGTATAAAAGACGGACAAATAGTATTGGGAGACAGTGTGATTACCCAATATCGCTTTAAAAAAAACTATTATTTTGTTTCCGGTGATAATATGGCAAATTCACAAGATTCAAGATACTGGGGGATGTTGCCTGAAGAATATATCGTAGGTAAGGCTACCCGTATTTGGTATTCGGAAGATAAATTTACGGAGAAGCTCCGTTGGGACAGGTTAATGAAGAAAATCAGATAAAAGAATGGCAATGATTAAAAAAAAGAATGCAATGATTAAAAAATACACTGTGATGATTTTAAAAAACATTGAGAAGAAAAAAATAATCACTTAGCATGTTTCTTGAAAACATGTGATTGTTTCAGTAAAAACATATAGGAGAGTTAGTCAAAAGATGTAGAACGTTTATATAAATGATGTAGATGAGTCAGGAAAGTGTAATACTTCAATATGATATAAGATGTACAGAGTTTATGGCATTCGTCACTTTCTTCTTTATTGTGTTGTATATCAATGAGATATAATGAATGTTCTATAGTCAGATAATTACCTTCATTATAAGTGCTTATGCTATAAGTAAATAATGGAAAAAGTGACAATGACGGAGATTGGAATATGTTTTGATAAATGAGATTTTAAGTTGATGGGAACAGTAAAAAAATGCATAGCGGATGTGGTGGCACTCTTAGGGGTTGCTGCAATCCTGAGTGTAGTGACTTTTGCCACTTCGGGCGATATTCCTGTCGGTGAAATGGCATATCAAAGGCTGTGGTTGGGACGCATGGCTTTTGTTTTTGTCGTTTGTAGTCTGCCGTCTCTTTGCCTGAACGGGAAACAGCGTCTGTCTTTTTCATCTATAGTGACATGGGTATTGATTGTATTGGGAGGAATCGAAGTTGTCTGGGGATTGAGACAGATATACGGCCTGGCTGTTTCCAATCATTCTTTATATGCGCTTACAGGATCTTTTTATAATCCGGGACCTTATTCGGGATATTTGTCGATGATATTCCCGCTTTGCCTGCATGAATGGCTGAATTTGAAAGAAAGGACGGAACGTACATGGGCGGAGCAGGGAAAATATTACGTGACATTAGGAGTTATGTTGTTGATTCTTTGTGTGTTGCCTGCGGGTATGAGCCGCTCGGCATGGATTGCTGCCGCAATATCAGGTACATGGGTATATGGGATGCATGCTTCGTGGGGAAGCAAACTGAAAGAATTTGGGCGAAAATATAAGAAAAGGGTGGTACTGGCTTGTATTGTAGGAGGGAGTATAGTGGTAATGATTGGTTACGCACTTTTTCAACTGAAAGCAACTTCTGCCAACGGCCGCTTGTTCATGTGGAAAGTCAGTACTCTTGCTATTGCCGAAAGTCCTGTTATCGGACATGGAACAGGGAATTTTGTCTCGGCCTATGGCAGAGCTCAGGAAGATTATTTCGCCAACAGAGAATATTCGGAAACGGAAGAATTGGTGGCAGGAAGTCCGGAATATGCTTTTAATGAATATCTGCAAGTAGCGGTGGAATACGGGATTCCTTTTTTATTAGTTGTCTCTTTAGTTATTGGATTTTGTCTTTGGAAGGGAAGTAGTGAAGGAAGAATAGGTCTTTGTGGGAGTGTAATTTCTGTTTTGGTATTTGCCTTTTCCTCTTATCCGATGCAGATTCCCGGATTTGCAGTGACGTTCTATTTTTTGTTGGCGGCTTGTGTTATCGGGCGTTCAAAGATAATACTGTTATTCTTTATGTCAATGATGGTGCTATTGGGAGCGTATTATTGGAAAAACAACCAATATGATGCGTGTAAGGACTGGCATCGTGGTAAGATGCTTTATAATATAGGGGCTTACCAGTCAGCTAAAGAAGACTACGAGAAGTTATATCCCGAATTAACGAATCGCGGAGCTTTTCTTTTTGAATACGGATATTCTCTGCATAAATTGAAAGAATATGATAACTCGACAAGGATATTGGAGGAAGCGATGACACACAGTAATGATCCCATGATTCTGAATATTATCGGCAAGAATTATCAGGCATCAGGAGATTATGAAAAAGCGGAAGAATACCTGATTCGGTCTACGCACCGGCTTCCGGGGCGGATTTATCCGTATTATCTGTTGGCGAAACTTTATGCGGAGCCCAAATATCTGCAACCTGAAAAATTAAAATATGCTGCTGAAATAGTGTTGACAAAAGAACCGAAAGTGCAGTCTACGGCAGTCAGAGAAATGAGAGAAGAAGTAAAGAAATTATTGAAATAAAAGAACCAATAAATATGAAGAAACACGATTGTATATGGTTATTGTTATGTTTGACATTAGGAGTAAACACCTCTTGCTCTGACAAGAAAAGTAGTGCCGATGAACAGGAGCTAGGAGTAACCACCGTTCTTCCTGATGCAAAAAATGAGGTAACCATCCAAGTCCTGAAAAGACAGAATTTTAATCACGAGTTGGTAAGCAATGGCAAGGTGAATGCCCGTAGCAAAGCTGATTTGCGTTTTGAGACAAGTGAAGTCATTGCCCATATTTATGTGAAGAATGGCGACCGTGTGCATAAAGGGCAAAAACTGGCAGAGTTGGACAAATTCCGTTTGGAGCAGAAACTGTCCCAGTCGGAGGATGCCTTGTTGAAAGCCGAACTGGAACTGAAAGATATACTGATTGGCCAGGGGTATTCCGTTGATGATTTCAGTAACGTTCCGGCGGACATAATGAAGATTGCCAAGGTGAAAAGCGGATATGACCAGTCGAAATCCCAGTATGAATTGGCAAAAAGGGAAATGGAACATGCCACACTGGTCGCTCCTTTTGACGGGGTGGTGGCTAATCTTTTTTCGAAGACTTTTAATCCGGCTAATACGTCTGAAGTATTTTGTACTATTCTTGATACCAGAGGCATGGAGGCCGAATTTACCGTATTGGAGAATGAACTTGCTTTTATAAAGAAAGGGGATAAGGTGATGGTGCTTCCCTATGCCGGAGGAAGTTCGTTTGAAGGCAGTGTATCTGAAATCAATCCGTTGGTGGATGCGAACGGGATGGTAAAGGTGAAGGCTGACGTAAACGGGGAAGGTAAGCTGTTCAGCGGCATGAACGTAAGGGTGAGCGTCAGAAGAAATCTGGGTGAACAGTTGGTGATTCCCAAGACGGCTGTGGTACTGCGCTCCGGCAAGCAAGTCGTGTTCACATTGAAAGATGGCAAGTCCATGTGGAACTATGTAAATACGGGACTGGAGAATGCTACGGAATACATCGTTTCTGACAAATCCCGGAAAGGTGTTGAAGATGGTTTATTGGAAGGAGACACGGTTATTGTGACCGGAAACCTGAATCTGGCGCATGAAGCGGAAGTAAATGTAAGATAATCCGTCCCAAAATCAAGTAAGCATGATAAAATTTTTGATTCAGCGTCCCATTGCCGTATTGATGGCCTTCACCGCCTGTTTTATTATCGGGTTGGTGACCTATTCCACCTTACCCATATCCTTGCTTCCGAATATCGCCATTCCGGAGATTACCGTTCAGGTATCCGTCGTCAATACTTCCGCCCGCGAACTGGAAAACACGATTGTGAAACCTTTGCGCGGACAATTGATTCAGGTTTCGACATTGAAAGACATTCATAGTGAATCAAGGGACGGGGCAGGCATTATCCGCTTGTCTTTTGACTATGGCACGAATACTGACCTCGCCTTTATCGAGGTGAACGAGAAGATAGACGCCGCAATGAATTTTCTTCCGAAAGAAACGGAACGCCCGAAAGTGATAAAGGCAAGCGCTACGGATATTCCCGTATTTTACCTGAACCTGACATTGAAGAATGACAGTGCCTATCACAGCACACAGCAGCAGTCTTTCCTGGATCTGTGCGAGTTTGCCGAATCGGTCATCAAGCGCCGGATAGAACAACTGCCGGAAGTCGCTATGGTGGACGTGACCGGAATACTTGAACGCCAGGTACAGATTGTACCCGATGAGGACAAGTTGGCAATGATGGGACTTACCATCGAGGATATTGAATCGGCTCTGTCATCCAACAATGTGGAACCGGGCAGCATGACGGTGCGTGACGGATACTATGAATATAATATTAAATTCTCCACACTGCTGCGCACGGCGGAAGATGTGGAAAATATCTATTTGCGCAAAGGTGACCGCATCGTACAATTAAAGGATTTCTGCAAAGTCAGTATCGTACCCGTGAAAGAAAAGGGCGTATCCGTGTCGAACGGCAAGCGTGCGGTGACACTGGCCGTCATCAAGCAGGCGGACGAGAACATGGATAAGATGAAAAACTCCCTGATAGGCACTATGAATTATTTTCAGCGGGTATATCCGGACATTGATTTCAGTATCAGCCGGAATCAGACCGAACTGCTGGACTATACTATTTCCAATCTGCAACAGAATCTTTCTTTAGGTTTTCTGTTTATCTGCCTGGTGGCGGTTCTCTTCCTGGGTGATGTGAAATCCCCGTTGGTGATCGGACTGAGCATGGTGGTTTCCATCGTCATCAGTTTCGTATTCTTCTACCTTTGCCATATGTCACTGAACATCATTTCCCTTGCAGGGTTGATTCTGGCTTTGGGAATGATGATTGACAGCTCGATTATCGTGACCGAGAATATTTCTCAATACCGGGAACGGGGATATTCCCTGCGGCGTGCCTGTATTACAGGAACAAGTGAAGTAGTGACGCCTATGTTGAGTTCTTCGCTGACTACCGTCGCCGTATTCGCCCCCTTGATTTTTATGAGCGGCATTGCCGGAGCTATTTTCTACGACCAGGCTTTCTCCGTCACGGTAGGGCTGATGGTGTCTTATTTTACCGGCATCATGCTTCTTCCCGTCCTCTATCTGCTGGTCTACCGTACAGGCATCCGTACCCGGAAATGGAAGTGGCTCTCCTTTAAATTCAATAACCCGATAAAAGACCATACACTGGACCGTTTCTATGATGCCGGAGTAGACTGGGTGTTCCGTCATAAAACGTTCAGCGTATTGTTTTGCGTCATTTCCATTCCGCTCTGTGTATTCTTCTTTTTCTTTATAGATAAAGAGCGGATGCCCGATATAGAAGAAAACGAATTGATTGTCCGCATAGAATGGAATGAAAATATCCACGTGGATGAAAACAGGAAGCGTGTGGACGCACTTTTTAAAGAACTGGAAGGCCGTTCTCTGGAACAGACGGCTTCTGTCGGCAGACAGGATTTTATCCTGAACCGGGAGAGGGAGCTTTCCTCTTCCGAAGCGGAACTTTATTTCCGGACGGAAACTTCCGGAGAGATTGCCCCATTGGAACAGGAGATATACCGGAGATTGAAGGAACGTTATCCGCTCTCCGTCATTTCTTTCTCTCCGCCGGAAACGGTATTCGAGAAACTTTTTGTGACGGGTGAACCGGATATCATAGCTGAATTTTATGCCCGTAACAGGGCACAGGCACCGGAAGCGGAAACGATTCGCAAACTGGAGTATGAATTGGCAGGGGAAACCGGAATCAATCCTACGGGCATCGCTTTTGAAAATCAGTTGAACCTGAGCATCAGCAAGGAAAAACTGCTGCTTTACCGTGTCTCCTATAACGAACTTTACCGTGTCTTGAAAACGGCTTTCCGCGAAAACAGCGTGACTATGCTGCATTCTTACCAGCAATATCTTCCGATTAATATTGCAGGGAATGAAAAGACCGTGAACAGGGTCTTGCAGGAGACATTGATACAGACACAGCCGGATAACCAAGGCAATATAGAATATATCCCGCTTCGGGAACTGGTAAAGGTGGCTCCTGCCGAAGACTTGAAAAGTATTACTGCCGGGCGTAACGGGGAATTTGTGCCCTTCGATTTTTATGGAGTGCGCGATGCAGACAAGCTGATAAAAGACGTGAAGCAGGTAGCCGGGAATACGGGGGAGTGGGATACCGGCTTTTCCGGCAGCTTCTTCTCGAACCGGGAAATGCTGGACGAACTGGTAGTGATACTTCTGATTTCCCTGTTGCTGATGTATTTTATCCTTGCGGCACAGTTCGAGAGTTTTTTACAGCCTTTGCTTGTCCTGGCGGAAATTCCCATAGACGTGGCCTTTGCTTTGTTGCTGCTTTGGCTTTGCGGGCATACGCTGAATCTGATGTCAGCCATCGGGCTTATCGTCACCTGCGGTATCGTCATCAATGACTCTATCCTGAAACTGGACGCAATCAATGAACTGCGCAAGGCAGGCGTCCCTTTGCTGGAAGCCATCCATGAAGCCGGACGCAGGCGCCTGCGTCCCATTATCATGACCTCGCTGACTACGATTTTCGCCATGGTTCCGCTCTTGTTCTCTTCGGATATGGGTTCGGAACTGCAAAAGCCGTTGTCCATTGCCATGATAGGGACGATGTCGATAGGCACGGCAGTGAGCCTGTTTATCATACCGTTGCTTTATTGGTTCATTTACCGGAAAAAAGAAGAAGTAAGAAAGTTGAAATAAGTAGCAAATAATAACAAATAGTTCAAATATGAGAGTTATGAACGGATTATTAAGAATTCCCACCTTTCTCTGTGTCCTCAGTGTCCTCTGTGGTGAATCCCCGCTGTACGCACAGAAACATCTGGTACTGGACTTGAATCAGACGATTGCTTTGGCCAACGACAGTTCGCTGGAATCATTCCGCACACAGAATATGTATCTCTCCGGCTATTGGGAATACCGGACATACAAGGCGAACCGCCTGCCCAGTCTGACGCTGGACCTTACTCCGGCACAATATAACCGGGATATAACGAAACGTTATGATTCGGGCTCCAACCTCGACGTGTACCGCACGCAGCAATCATATTATGCCTACGGCGGACTGAGCGTGAGGCAGAACCTCGACCTGACTGGGGGTACATTCTATCTGGAATCGAATCTTGCCTATATGCGCAACTTCGGGGATAACAGTGCGACACAACTCACCAGTGTCCCGATAAGGCTCGGATATTCGCAGAGTCTGGTAGGATACAATCCTTTCAAGTGGGAGCGGAAAATAGAACCGTTGAAATACGAGCGCGTGAAGAAAGAATTTCTTTATAATGTGGAGAAAGTTTCGGAGACAGCCACGAACTATTTCTTTTCCCTTGCCATGGCGCAAGCGGAATATAAACTGGCAAAGGACAACCTGGCTTCCACCGATACGCTTTACCGTATCGGGCAACAACGCCACCGGATAGCCGCCATCTCACAGGCCGACCTGCTGACATTGAAACTGGACCGTGTCAACGCACAGAACACTCTTCAGAACAAGGCTAGCGACCTGAAACGGGCGATGTTCTCCTTAGCGTCTTTTCTTAATCTGGATAAGAATACGCAAATCGAACTGAAACTCCCTTCCCGTCCGGGCATGATAGAGATTCCGGTGGATGAGGCTTTGAGTTGGGGGAGAAGCAACAATCCCCAATTGCTGGAATTGAAACAGAATGTACTGGAAGCGCAGCGGAATGTGGACAAGACAAAGAAAGAATCCCGTTTCAACGCAAGTGTGAATGCGAGCGTCGGTTTTAACCAGGTGGCGGATAATTTCGGGGATGTGTATCATAAACCGATGCAACAGGATTTGGTGGCGGTCAGTGTTTCCATTCCGTTATTGGATTGGGGCGTCCGTAAAGGCAAGTATAATATGGCGCGGAATAACCTGAATGTGGTGAAGATTTCGGCACGTCAGGATGAGATTAGCATCGAAGAGGAAGTGATTATGACAGTGAGCGATTTCAATATCCAGCAGCAGTTGATAGCAAGCGCGGAAGAGGCTTTGGATCTGGCTATACTTGCTTATAATGAGACGAAACAGCGTTTTATCATCGGCAAGGCGGATATAAACAGCCTGACACTTTCACTCAACAGGCAGCAGCAGGCACAGCGGAATTATATTTCCGCCTTGCAGAACTACTGGCTGAATTATTATAAGATACGCCGGCTTACCCTGTTCGATTTCGCCGCGAAGCTTTCTCTTTCGGACAGGTTCGATTTCAATGGGGGAAAGTTGGTTAAATGATGATTCCCATTTATATGAATGATGATAATGCAAAATTATGGAATCTGAAATAAATAAGTCCCCGAAGGCTTCCGCCTTTACGCTGATTGTGGCTTTTGTCTGTGTGGCGTTGGTCGGACTGGCACTTGTCCCGCTGTTACCTGTTAAATTGAACCCGTCACGGACGTTGCCCGGCTTCACGGTACGTTTCAGCATGCCCGGCACTTCGGCGCGTGTGGTGGAGATGACGGCTACCAGTAAACTGGAGGCGATGCTTGCCCGCGTGAAAGGAATTCGGGGAATTTACTCCACTTCGGGAAACGGGTGGGGAAGTATCAGCGTGAACCTGGACAAGCATGTGGATGCGGCAGTCGCACGTTTCGAGGCTTCCACCATTATCCGTCAGACGTGGCCGGAGTTGCCGGACGGTGTGAGTTATCCGTATATTCAGATGCAGAGTCCGGGACAGAGCAGCCAGTCTCCTTTCATGGCGTTTACAATCAATGCGCCCGCTACGCCTGTATTGATTCAGCAGTATGCGGAAGAGCATATAAAAACACGCCTGGCACAACTTCCGGGTATTTATAAGATTAATCTTAGCGGTGCTACTCCGATGGAGTGGCGGTTGGAGTATGATTCCGAACAGTTGCGTACGCTTGGGATAAATACGGATGATATTCGCGAGGCGGTGGGGCTGCATTATCAGAAAGAATTTTTAGGTACTTATGATGCGGAACAAGGGGCTTCGGGCAGGCAATGGATACGCCTGGCGTTGGTTCCCGAACATGACAGCCGGGAGTTTGATGCCAGTCGGATACAGGTGAAGATGAAGGACGGGAGAATGATTGGTCTGGATGAATTGGTAAAGGTTTCACGGGTGGAACAACAGCCGCAAAGTTACTACCGGATTAATGGGCTGAACTCAATTTATCTGTCGATAGTTGCCGAAGAGACGGCTAATCAATTGGCGTTGAGCAAGGAAGTGAAAGCGTATATGGATGGTATCCGGTCGTTTCTTCCGGCGGGGTATGAGATTCATACCAGTTATGACGCGACGGAGTTTATTCAGGAAGAACTAAACAAGATTTATCTGCGTACGGGAGTGACGGTGGCCATTCTGCTGCTGTTTGTGTTGCTGATTACTTTCAGTCCCAAATATCTGTTTCTGATTGTAGTCGGCCTGTCCGTCAATATAGCGATAGCCGTTATTTTTTATTATGCGTTCGGATTGGAAATGCAGTTGTACTCTTTGGCAGGTATCACCGTCTCTTTGAATCTTGTGATTGACAATACCATTGTGATGAGCGACCACTATCTGAGGCGCGGAAACCGGAAGGCGTTCATGTCCGTACTGGCAGCTACGCTGACGACGATAGGGGCACTGGTTATTATTTTCTTCCTGGATGAGAAGATACGGCTCAATTTGCAGGACTTTGCTGCTGTGGTGATTATCAATCTGGGAGTTTCATTATTGGTCGCCCTGTTTTTTGTCCCTTCCCTGATTGATAAAATCGGACTGGAACGGTGGAAGAAAACATCTCTTTCAAAACGGGGAAGACGGATGGGGAACGTGCGTTCCTTTATGTGGATACGTTCGAAGATGCGGCGGGTTCCGGTTTATTTCAGCCGTTTCTACGGGTGGCTGATAAGGATTCTCTGCCGTTGGCGGGTGGCGGTCTGCATACTGTTATTGCTGGCTTTCGGATTGCCGGTATTCCTGCTGCCGGAAAAGATGAAAGGGGATGGCAAGTGGGCGGAAGCCTACAATAAGACGCTGGGTACTTCCACCTATAAGGAAAAGGTGAAACCGGTGGTGGACAAGGCATTGGGCGGAACATTAAGGCTGTTTGTACAGAAGGTATATGAGGGGAGTTACTTTACCCGCAATGAAGAGGTGGTGCTCCACGCTAATGCCAATCTGCCGAATGGAAGTACACTGGAACAGATGAATACACTGATCAAGAAGATGGAGACATATCTGAGCGGATTTGAGGAAATCAAGCAGTTCCAGACGTCTGTGGAGAGTGCCCGCAGGGCATCCATTCATATCTATTTTACTAAAGAGCATCAGAAAAGCGGTTTCCCTTATACGCTGAAAGCCAATATGATCGGCAAGGCGCTCCAACTGGGCGGCGGTGACTGGAGCATTTACGGATTGCAGGATCAGGGATTCAGTAATAATGTACGTGAGAATGCGGGCTCCTTCCGGGTGAAGATGTACGGGTATAATTATGACGAGTTGTATGCGCAGGCGGAAAAGTTGAAAGAAAAGCTGTTGTCCCACCGCCGTATCCGGGAAGTGACCATCGGTTCCGATTTCTCCTGGTGGAAGGATGATTATATGGAATTCTATTTCAATCTGGATAAACGACGGATGGCAGAGGAAGGGATTGGAGCCGGGAGACTGTTTTCCGCTATCCGTCCGGTATATGGACGGAATATGGAAATCGGTTCGGTGGTGACGGAAGAGGGCACGGAAAAGATAAGGCTTTCTTCGCGGCAGTCGGAAGAGAGGGATGTATGGGCGATGCAGTATTACCCTTTTGAGGCGGGCGGCAAGGAATATAAGCTTTCAGAGCTGGCAACCGTGGAAAAGGGACAGATGCCGCAGGAAGTGGCGAAGGAGAACCAGCAGTACCGGCTATGCCTGCAATATGAGTATATCGGCTCTTCGGAACAGGGAAACAAACTGTTGAAAAAAGACTTGGAAGAGTTCAACGAGCTTCTTCCGATGGGATATACCGCTAAATCGGAAGATAACAACTGGTCGTGGGGTGGAAAAGGTAACAAGCAGTATCGCCTGCTCCTGATAGTGATTGCCATCATTTTCTTTATCACGAGTATCCTGTTCAATTCTCTGAAACAGCCGTTGGCGATTATTTTTGTGATTCCGGTATCTTATATCGGCGTGTTTCTGACGTTCTACTGGTTCAAACTGAACTTCGACCAGGGCGGTTTTGCTTCCTTTGTCCTGCTTTGCGGTATTACGGTAAATGCGAGTATTTATATTCTGAATGAATATAATTCTATCCGCAAGCGTTTTCCGCGTCTTTCACCGCTCCGGGCTTACGTGAAAGCCTGGAACACGAAAGTGATTCCTATTTTCCTGACAGTAACTTCTACTATTTTAGGCTTTATCCCTTTCATGGTAGGAGCGGAAAAAGAAGGTTTTTGGTTCCCGTTGGCGGCAGGCACTATCGGTGGATTGATAATGTCCGTAATCGGAGTATTTATCTTTCTGCCGGTGCTGACACTGAAGAAGAAAATAATTGAATAGAGGTATAATATTCTGTTATATATCATATTATCTGTTTTTTCTGAAACAAAATATTTGTAGCTCGATAAATATAATTACCTTTGTGGACTTTTTTATAATAAGGTTAGTTAAATAACTAAGTATTGATAATATAGAAATGACTTTTTTATTAGTTTCGATAGATGATAAAAGGCTAGATGATATTTTGGCTCAAATTGTAGGTGAAGATTTTGGCTTATCTGAGAAGAGTGCAAAGTTTTTAATCTCCAAGAAAGTCATTCAGCATTTGAAGAGATTTAAGAGGAATATTAAACTGATTATAGAACGAAACTATGTTGATAAAGTTTATAGAGATAGTTATTATACTTATTATGCGTCTAAACGGACTCATTATGGAAAAGATTCAATAAAATTATCCTTTTTCAGTGAAGAAGATGGGGAAATAACGTTAGATATGTTCAAGCATAAAGATAATGTTTCTTTTTTAGAAAATCATTATCGTGGTTTTATTATTTTACGTCCTACTCCTCCATATATTGTGGGTAGAAGTGCAATAGCTCCCAATTTGTTGCAAAATAATACTTTTAAAACTTGTTTGGCTTATATTCCTTCTACAGCTATGGGATTGAAGGTTAGTGTTCGAGCTTTTCCTTTTTCATCACAGGATACAGAGACTATTAGTTGTGCAGAAACCATGATATGGGCATTGATGGAATATTATGGGAATAAATATCCAGAATATTCTCCTGTTTTACCTTCGAAAATATTAAATATTCTGAAACAGAATGTTGTCGAGAGACAACTGTCTTCTTCAGGTCTGTCGGTAGAAAGTATGTCTTATTTGCTAAAAGAGTGTGGTTTTGGGCCAAAATTGTATTCGCGAGAGGAATTTGCAGCAGATTTTAATCAGTTGTTAAGTTGCTACATTGAAAGTGGAATCCCCATTATAGTTGCTTTGGATAATGCTAAAGCTGTACAAGATAAAAAAATCGAAAGATTAATTGGGCATGCTGTTTTATGTATTGGTCATGAAGAAATTAATGAGTCTGAAATTAGAGCAATAGCTGACCAAAAATTTGTAATAGAGGGTACTTCCAATAAACTTAGAATAAAAGATTGGGATAATGTCGAGAAAAACTTTATATTTGTAGATGATAATTTTCCAGTTTATCAATCTTCTAGTTTAAAGAGGCCAACGGAGAGATATTTGTCTATTCCTGAAGAAGATTATTCAGATGCAGAATCAAAGAAAAATGCTGATAAGGAATGGAATAGTTGTGAAATCTCACATTTTATAGTTCCACTTTATAAGAAGATTTATTTGGAAGCTTATGTTGCCAAAATATTTGTGAAGAAGTTATTAACTTCTAAATTTTTTAGTTTCTCTGATGGAAAAGATATATATATACGAACATTTCTTTGTTCGGCTCGTTCATATCGCAAATATGTGATTCTTAATGATATGAAAGATGAGTGGAAATCTATTATATTGAATAAAAGTTTTCCTAAATTTGTATGGGTTACTGAAGTGTCTACAGATAATATACCAGTGGGAAAAGCAAATGGGCTGATTCTTTTAGATGCGACAGAAGCCAATACATTGGATTATCGTCCTTTAATAGTTGCAATGTGTAATGGATTCTTGTTGCAATATGACAAAAGCAATAAGGCAATTACTTCATATCAGACGACGGGAACTTCATTTACTATATTTGATAGAAACTTAAAGAAATTATAGTATGCCAGTAGATTTAAGTAAATACGCTGTTTTTGAGACTCCTGAATTGGAGGTGAAGAAAGTTTATAATAGTGAGGAAGATTATCAGGCTACTGATAAATTTAATAAAACTATGACTGAAGTGCATCGTGACTATTCTGCAAAAGAGAAACTTTCATGTATTTCTGCTAAAAAATTAGTATTAACAGATTGATACTATTCTTTTTTGATTTTATAATAGGAGTTAAGGAAGATGACAAGAGCTTTTAGAACTATTGACTCCTGCTGGTGCTGAAATTTAAAAGGAGGTGCTTTGGAAGGTCTAAAGCTATGCTTTAAAGATGCTAAAGCGTAGCTTTATCCGGTCTAAAGCTACGCTTTTCATTGTCTTACCAATTGTTCCCTGCATTACTGCTATTGATAAGCATTTCCACCCGTTGCTTGTACGAATTCGCACCTTCGGCAATATTCTTTCCTGCATCTGCGGTTCCCATTCCGTAAACGACAATGGGTGTCTGCCATGCCATACCCGAGTGAATCGCGCTACCCTGATACGGGCGTAGAAGCTCATCGATTGTGAAGCGGTTTCGCCCGCCGCTGCGGTAAGCGTCATATTCGGAGCCGGTAGTTGTTACCACCATCAATGGTTTGCCTGCAACAGCCGGAGTCTTGGATAAGTAAGTAAAGACTTCGTCCTGCCATTTTTTTAGTAATGACGGCGCAGCCATCCAATAGAAAGGAAACTGGTAGATGACAGCCGAAGTGTCGGAGATGATTTTACTCCATTCGTCCACATTGAAAGCGATTTCCTCGGACAGTTCGTAAAGGTTGAAAACCGCCACCCCTTCAATGTCACTCACGGCGTCGATTAATGCCTTGTTTGCTTGTGATTCTTTCATGTTGGGATGTGCCAGCAGAATCACGACTTTTCTTAAATCTTTATTCATATTCAATCAGGTATTTAGGATGATACAATTACTTATATACTATTAAGGTCTAAAAATAAGAAAAAGTTCTCGAAAACCAATATCTTAATTAAAAATAAAAC
>ERZ650918.1007-NODE-1007-length-27185-cov-22.129451_pt1 | contig 27185 bp, 20 predicted proteins | sample MGYA00514758_ERZ650918 | MGnify/ENA metagenome assembly ERZ650918 | reverse complement strand
TACAGTTCACGGACGTCCATTACATTCACGGGAATCCCAAGTCAGCTATTTCCCTCGAGCGCATCAACGAAGTGCTGGATGCGGAAAAGCCGGACCTGGTGTTATTCACCGGCGATATCATCTACGGTCAGCCGGCAGAGGAAGGGATGCGCACGATCCTGAACTTAGCCGCCAACCGCAAGATTCCGTTCGGGGTGACATTCGGTAATCATGACAACGAACAGGGGCTTACCCGTACCCAGTTATTCGATATCATTCAGACGATTCCGTATAACCTGACCGATTCCGTAGCCGGAGTCGTGGGAGCAACCAACTTTATCCTTCCCCTGAAATCGTCCGATGGAAAGAAAGATGTAGCCATCCTGTATTGCTTAGACTCCCATTCTTATTCCCAGATCAAGGGGATAGGCGGCTACGATTACATCAAGTTCGACCAGATCCAATGGTATCGCGAAAACAGTGAGAAGTACACGAAGCAAAACGGCGGCGCTCCCCTGCCCTCGCTGGCATTCTTCCACATCGCCTTGCCGGAATACAACCAAGCGGCATCCGACGAAACGGCTATTCTGGTGGGAACACGGAAGGAAAAAGCCTGCGCCCCGCAACTCAACTCCGGTATGTTCGCTTCGATGAAAGAAATGGGAGATATCTTAGGTGTATTTGTCGGGCACGACCATGACGATGACTATGCCGTTTTCTGGAAAGGCATCCTGCTGGCCTACGGCCGCTATACCGGTGGCGACACGGTGTACAACAACCTGACCAACGGCGCCCGCGTGATCGAAATGACCGAAGGCTCAACCAGCTTCAAGACCTGGATTCGCCTGAAAGGAGGAGAGGTGATCAACACGGTCAACTATCCATCGGATTTCATCAAGAAGAAAGACTGATTCATCCATATCTCAAAAAACAGAAAGGGACTATGCATCTTATTCCGCATAGTCCCTTTCTGATTTCTCTTGGCAGCGGCAACTATTCTTCAAATGGCAACCGTATCAAAATGCAGGTAAATCATCATTTATCAGGATAATCCTGTTCCCGCACTCCAGCAGTTGCCCTGGCATGACAGAACTATCTAATTTATTGCAAATATTCGTATTTTCTATCAATTCAACCTATTTCAGACGTTTTCATTAACACGCATATTCCTGTTTTTACACCTTTCAGCCTAAAGTCCATTTGATTTCGCACCTTTTCCGGCAAATCATCTAAATGATTTTGAAAATGGTCTCAATGATTATGAAAAACCATTGAGATGTTTTAGGTAAATCATCCTGATGAATTCGGGAAATCATCTAAATGATTTTGCCGGGTGGACTGAAACAAAGGGGAAAAAGGCAGTAAAAAAGCTTCCGAAAGGCCTTTGAAAGCTATTTTAACGCCTCACGATCCCTATAAGGAAGACCTTTTGCAATTGACGTTTTAATAGAAATCCCCCCCTTTTCCAGACACAAATATTCATTCTTTCGCACCATTCCGATTTTTAGGCGACAAAAAACGACTTTCCGACAACCATACGAACAAAACAATAATCGCAAACCCTGTTTCCTTGTCCTATTTGCAACCATTTGCCCAAATGGATGCATACAGGCGAATCTCAGGATAGCAAATCTGGCATTTTGACAATTCTGACAAAATGATTATTAGGATCATATTCAGGCACGAATTTCATCTGACACGATTTTAGTGCGGTTGACCTGGTTGACAGAGACTGGGACACATTTCTATTTATTCTAAATACTAACAAATTCCAACAATCCATCATGCAGAATCAAACTTATTTCCTATTTTTGTAGAAAAAGGTAAGTTTGTTATGGAAACAACTCCGGTCCAAGTGAACAAAAATATACAAAAGATATTACCGAAAGTACGGCAATACTTATCCGGCCAACCCGTTCTCCGGGCTTGGTTGTTCGGTTCTTATTCCAGAGGTGAAGAGACCTCAGATAGCGATATCGATATCCTTGTGCAATACAAAGATGCAGAAAACATATCCTTATTTACCATTTCCCGCATCATGTGTTCACTTTCCAAATTACTAAATCGAAAGGTTGATTTGGTAGAAGAAGACGGACTACTTTCTTTTGCGACAGATAGTGTTTTTCACGACAGAATATTGATCTATGAGAGAGAGAATTAAAGATAAAGTACGATTGGAACATATCTTGGGAGCATTAACGTCTTATTGAATAATAAAGACAAACACACTTATGAAGAGATACTCGATGATCTTATCATTTTTATGGTTTCGTAAAACATGTTGAGATCATAGGAGAGGCCGTTTATATGCTGACGAAAGAGTTTCGAGATAACCATCCGGGAATAGAATGGGAAGTAATAGAAGGGATGCGCCATGTATTAGTTCATGGATACTACAAGATTAAGCCCAAACAGCTTTGGAACACCATTGAAAGAGATATCCCAGAGCTAAAACCGTTGATTGAACAATATTATTCAGAACTAAACGATTAGATTACCTCTCGTCATCGTTCAAATAAAAAAGCCTTGCACTCCCCGCCTAATGCTTGAAGTACAAGACTTTATCTTGCGGATAGTATTTTTTCACTTTTCAGGCTTCAACACCACCCCCAAACTCTTCTTTCCGTCCATCTTGATCACAATCGGCTTATCGAAATGGACATGGCGGAGGTATTCGGTTTCCTCTACTGCGGGTAGGGAATTCAGGTATTCCTCATCGAACCAGCCATCTCCTTTAAATGGGTTGATCGTGAAGTAGCCGACGCCGAATGACGTCAGATTTTGGAAGAAATGCGTTCCCTGGCTCGGATCGACGCGATAATTTTCCAATCCGCATTCCACAATGACACGTGCATTGCTGATATGCGGCCATTTCACGGGAATGCCCAGCCAGGAATCGCTGCTGCCCCAACGACCGGGACCGACCAGAACATAATTCTTTTCCACGGCAGTGAACTGGCGGTTCATCTTCTCGATATCATAAGCGATCGACTGGTTGTTGGAAGAACAGAAAGCACCGGTTTTTACATATATGATGTCCTGCACATCCGTCACGACACCATGCCCCAGAACGCTGGTCGATGAAAGTATAGTATCGGCCTGCTCCACAAGCGTCAGGTCTTCTTCCATCACCTCCTTGTTGTCTACGATCGGGCGGACCTGTAGCAGATAGAAAGTAGCATAAGACGGGTTCTGCGGATCGATATTCACCGCAAACTCAATCTCTATAGGGCGCCCCATTTCATCCTGCCCGACATGCAGAATCTGGTCGAGCGTATCGGCGAGCGGGAACACGTCATGCTGGAGGATATTTACAAAAGACAAGATCTTACGCCCGCCCGGATAGTAACCGTCACGAATGATCTGGTCATAAGGATCGTAGGTCGAGACAATAAACTTCAACGAGCCGTCCGCATCGGCATCTTTCAGGTTCAGGCGAAGCAGGTTAAATGAATCGTCAACCGAGAATTGCTCCGTCAGGTTTTTCAGATCGAGTGCATAATAACGGGTTTGCGTCTCACGCAACGCGAAGTCCATCGTACTCATCTGTAAAATATTGTGCGGATGGCGGGGAGAGAAGCGCAAAGTCTGGCCACCGTCTACGATATACTTACCAAGTCCCAGGGCGATATTGGCAATGCCATCCTCCGCTTTTTCGGCAAGAGGAGCGCCGTGCTGGGCCTGATCCTGATCGTCGTCATCGTGTTGCTGGCCGTTTTTGGCCCGGGCATGAACAGCTATACCTACTCCGGCCAGGATCTGAGCCAGAAGAACTTTGCTCCCCGTGTGCCGGGCATCGAGCGCCTCGGCATCCTGGACGGCAGCGAGAAGATGAGCACCACCACCGGCACCAAGGTGACCAACGCTTATCAGGAAAAAGACAAGCTGGACGTCTACTACTGGTTCGGCAGCGATCTGTACGGCCGCGACATCTGGACCCGTACATGGGAAGGCGCCCGGGTCTCCCTGATCATCGCGGTGGCTGCGGCCATCATTGATATGGTCATCGGCATGAGCTACGGCCTGATCTCGGGCTACTTCGGCGGCAGAGTGGATATGGTGATGCAGCGCTTTCTGGAGGTGGCCAACGGCATCCCCCGGCTGGTCATCGTCACGCTGCTGCTGCTGGTGCTGCAGCCCGGCATGGTGACCATCATCTTTGCCCTGATGCTGACCGAATGGGTGGGCATGAGCCGCATCGCCCGCGCGGAGATGCTCAAGCTGAAGGATCAGGAGTTCGTTCTGGCCTCCCGCACGCTGGGCGCCGGCAGCTTCTTCATCATCTTCAAGGAAGTGCTGCCCAACATCATCGGACCCATCATCACGCAGGTCATGTTCAGCATCCCGACCGCTATCTTCACCGAGGCGTTCCTCTCCTTTGTGGGTCTGGGCATCCCGGTGCCGCAGTGTTCGCTGGGCTCTCTGATCAGCGAGCTGTACAACAGCTTCACCACCCACCCCTATCAGATCATCCCGCCCATTGTGGTCATGAGCCTGCTGATGCTCAGCTTCAACCTCGTGGCGGATGGTCTGCGCGAGGCGCTGGACCCCAAGATGAAGAGTATGTAAGGAGGAACACCCCATGCCTGAAGCAAAAAAAGAACAGGTCTTGTCGGTGCGAGACCTTGATATCACCTTTAAGACCACCGCAGGCCCGGTGCACGCCATCCGCGGTGTGAACATCGACCTGTACAAGGGCGAGACGGTCGCGCTGGTGGGCGAGTCCGGTTCCGGCAAGTCCGTCACCATGAAAGCCGCCATGGGCATTCTGGCCAAGAATGCCACCGTGAACAGCGGCAGCATCCGGTTCAGCTACCACCACGCCGACGGCAGTCCGGAGACCGTGGACCTGCTGCAAAAGGATAAAAAGTGGATCCGCCGCCACATCAACGGCAAGCGCATCGCCATGGTTTTCCAGGACCCCATGACCAGCCTTGACCCCACCATGACCATCGGCAAGCAGATCATGGAGGGTATGCTCTGGCACTTCAAAATGCCCAAGGCGGAAGCCTACAAAAAGGCGCTGGAACTGCTGGAAGAGGTGGGCATCACCGATGCGGAAAAGCGGATGAAAAACTACCCGCACCAGCTGTCCGGCGGTATGCGCCAGCGCGTGGTCATTGCCATTGCACTCTCCTGCGACCCCGACCTGCTCATCTGCGACGAGCCCACCACCGCGCTGGATGTGACCATTCAGGCCAAAATTCTGGAGCTGATCCGCCGCATCCAGAAGGAGCGCGGTATCTCGGTCATCTACATCACCCACGACCTTGGCGTTGTGGCAAAGGTGGCAGACTATGTGGACGTGATGTATGCCGGCAAGATCGTGGAGACCGGCACCATCGACGAGATCTTCTACGACCCCAAGCACCCCTATACATGGGGCCTGCTGTCGGCCATGCCCGACCTTGACACCGCCGACGACCGTCTGTATACCATTCCCGGCTCGCCGCCGAACCTGCTGCACGAGAAGCCCGGCGATGCCTTTGCACCCCGCAACCGCTTTGCGCTGAACATCGACGACGAGATCGACCCGCCCATGTTCAAAATCAGCGATACCCACTATGCGGCAACATGGCTGCTGGACCCCCGGGCCCCCAAGGTGGAGATGCCGCCGGAGCTCAAGGAGCGCATTGCCCGCATGAAAGCAGAAGCAAAAAAGATCGAGGAGGCGGAATAAATGGCAGCACAGAGCACGACACCGCTGCTGAAGGTCGAAGGGCTGAAGCAGTATTTCCGCATCAATAAGAATTTCACGGTCAAGGCGGTGGACGATGTCAGTTTTGAGATCTACCCCGGCGAGACTTACGGTCTGGTGGGCGAGTCCGGCTCGGGCAAATCCACCATCGGCCGCAGCATCATCCGCCTGTACGACCCCACTGCGGGCAAGATCACCTTTGACGGGCAGGATATCAGCGGTCGTCTGACCCATGCACAGAACAATACCCTGCGCACCCAGATGCAGATGATCTTTCAGGACCCCATGGCATCCCTGAACCCCCGCAAAAAGGTGGAGGACATCATCGGCGAGGGTCTGGATATCCACCATCTGTGCAAAACGCAGGCAGAGCGCCGCGAAAAGGTGGAAAAGATCCTTGCCAAGGTCGGCCTTGCCCCGGAGCACGCCGAGCGCTATCCCCACCAGTTCTCCGGCGGTCAGCGTCAGCGCGTGGGCATTGCCCGCGCCCTCATCATGAACCCCAAGCTCATCATCGCGGACGAGTGCATCTCGGCGCTGGATGTGTCCATTCAGGCACAGGTAGTCAACCTGATGAAGGATATCCAGCAGGAGACCGGCACGGCTTATCTGTTCATCGCCCACGACCTGTCCATGGTCAAGTACATCTCCGACCGCATCGGTGTGCTGCATCTGGGGCATCTGCTGGAGACCGGCACCACCGAGGAGATTTTCGAGCACCCCATCCACCCCTACACCCGGAGCCTGCTGTCGGCCATTCCGCTGCCGAACCCGGTGGTGGAAAAGCGCCGCGTGGCTGAGACTTATGACTATGCCACTTCCGGCATCGACTATTCCAAGGGCACCCGCCACCATGTGGAGGGCAGCCACTACGTCAAGTGCACGGATGAAGAATTTGCCAAGTGGTGTAAATAAGACCGAATCAAAGACGAGTGCTGCAGGCGGCCTTTTATAGCGCCGCCGTGCAGCGCACCGCCAAGGAGCAAAAAATGCCCGCCCACCGGGCCGTTCTGGAGAGTGAAAACTCCAGTAAGGCAGACAATGCAAGGAAAAACACGGCTTTCCCGCCGGTGTGCAAAAAGTGTGCAAAAGTGTGCAGAGCCCCAGAAAAAGGAAAATCCCACGAGGAATCTTACGATTCTTCGTGGGATTTTGGTGCGCTCGAGGGAACTCGAATCCCTGGCCCTCTGATTAAAAGAGCCCCTCGGGCTGGGTACTCTGATTTTGAAACTTTCGAGTTTGCGCCATTTTTATGCAAAGCATCGTAATTTTTCACATTGTAATTTCTGCACCCTTTGTCGTATTTTGCAAGTCAGAGTACCCATTGCATCCCTTGAAACCGTGCAAAAACAGTGCAGAAACCGTGCACTTACTCTTGGACAAATAAAAAATAATGATTTTTGATCCATGACTTGGTGGCGATCTGAGTGACCACAAAGGTAAATTTGATACACGGAAAGAAGAATGCCCACTCGTCTGAGGAGTTCTCAGGAGAGTGGGCATTTTGTGTAATAGCTTGTATAGGCAAAAAGAAAACAGCCCCATCATCTAATAGAACTGTTTCCTCAAGCCTAGGTTAATCAGATTCTTTTACAGCCTTCGTAAAATCGATAAAAGGAATGTTATAACTTCCATATCGAGACCAATTTGTTGAACTTGCAACGATAGGTCTTAAATAACTCAACAACAGTGAAGGGGCATTTTTACTCAGAAGACTTTCAAGCGCTTCATCACTGAATTGACTTCCGGACCAATCAAACGTTGCTTGTTCCGATGCTTCGAGATAAAATGGATCTTTTTCTGTCTTTCCACCTAAAGTTATAGTTAAGATCACTTCAGCCTTTGATTTTCCTTCATAAGGCTTTACGTCCGTGCTCAGATTTATACGCAATTGAATTTCAGATTCTTCACAAAAAGACTGATTCGTTTCATATTCTAAGTGCACCAACTCTGGATTAGAAAATCTGAAACCACTTTTCTTACTGTTCAAATCCATCTTTGCACCACTTTCTTTAACCAGCCAGCAGCATTTCGTCATCTCGGCTGACGGCAGATTCTACAGATGAAACTGTCGCCGAGAAAGAATCTACTGCAGTTAAACTTTGTTGCTCAAACGAATCACTCGTGTCCAAACAAATAAAGTTCATTTGAGATCGAAAAGAATGCAGATTGCAGACCTCGATTGTGCTTATAAACTTCTGGATGGTTTCTATACTATTGGCCCAATCCAAAGGTTCCAGTTCAAACGTAAAACCATCATCTGTTTCCTGATAGTTCACTTCATCAAGTGCCTTATCCCGTCGTCTATTCTCTTCCACTATTTTAGCAACATTGGGATGATGCAGATTATACACAAACTGCTTTGCTTCATCGCCTCGCAAAACGATATCTTCATTCACATAACGCATAAACTGCCCTCCTTCGTTTCATTTTTATATAAGATCATTGATACAGGCCTCTTCATACCGTTCCAATTCGGCCCGATCATGGTGATAACAGTCATAATACATTCGCGTTGTAAAACCAGCATTTTCAACTGCCATTTGGCGAATCGGTTCAAAGCCAAAACTTTTGTACCACGATACTAAATCATTTACCGCATCAATAATTATAAAACGAACAGGCCACTTTCGTCCAAGCAGAGAAATCTCTTTTAGTATACCATTCAGTATCGTACTTCCGATTTTTCTGTGTTGACACGTTTTTTCTACCGCAAGATAATGAATTAAGAGACATCCATACCTTAACTCGGAATTTCCAGACCAGTTGTGGTCATTCGTGTCTTCACTGATTTCTTCTGCCGATAGTGTAATAAATGCGATTTGGTATACCGCAATCACGCGATTATTCAAAATAGCAACATACGTATATCCTTTTTCAAGAAGTGTTTCGTAGTATGCTTTCTTGATCAACTCATCAATTGACGGCTCTCCACATGAAAATCCCATCAAGCACTCGGGATCTTTCAATAATTCAACTTTAACCGTTTCTTTCATATGTCAAAACAGTCCTTTGTATGCGTTGCCAATCTGGGTATACCTATTTCTATTATACCGGAATTGTTTACTATTTTCAAGTGAATTATTCAGATTTGTTCACTATGTTATTGTAAATTCGTTAATGGCATGCTCCACAGTATGACCCCAAGAAAACATTCTGACCTAGAACTTGAGGGTATCTTAAGTAACCAATCAGAGATTCAAAAGCGAAACAACCCACTCGTCTAAGGAGAACTCGGATTAGTGGGCGGTTCTATACAATGGTGGTTCTTATATGCCTCTTGCTGCATTTTATTTTAATGTTGCCACTTTTTCAGGGAACTTGCCACTTTTAGCATAGAGGTTGCCATTTTTGAGATGAAGTTGCCACTTTTCTATGGCAGGTTTCCGCACTTTCCGCATTACTTTCCACACTTTCCATATATCATTGGATATGCCCGCCTTGCTAAACTTCTATATGAAACATTGCTATTTGGATGTAAATTGAATATAATCTTAAATGGAAAGTGGACGTCATTCCGCTGGTGTGGCTGACACCTAAAATCCGATCTGATACAAGACGTAAGGGCTTGAGGCTGGCAGGCAGCGATAAAATCCGAAAGCGATGCAGGACATAGGAGTCTGAGGTTGGCGGACAACGATAAAATCAGTCACAAGGGGCATCGGACAGCACTGCGGTGTTGTAGATGTCCTTTTTATACTGTTGGCATTCAGTTCACCACCAAGTAACAAAAGAATGCCCGCCCACCGATGGAGTTGAATCTCCACAGTGAGCGGACATTTTGCGTTTTTGTTCGATTCGAGTGAATCTATTCGGCTTGTGGTTTTCGCTAAACCCACGGTTTGGCTCTACAACAGGCTGATGCCGAACCAGTCTATTGCTTCAATGCCACCCGATAGCTGGTCAACGCCGCTATCCTCTAAAAGTATTATACACCGTTGATGTGGCATTGCAAGGAAAAAACGCCATACACGATGATATGCTCAATCGAAAGTCGATACTTTCTTGAAGCGTAATATATCGAACTCGATACTTTCTTCGTCAAAGTCGATACTTTTTACAAGAGTATAGCGAGTTTCCGCCCTCCACAGGATATGCCTCCTCGCTAAACTTTTTCAGAGATTGCTACTTTTTAAGGCGTAGTTTCTAAATCTTGCCCAAAGGATGCTACATTTTGGCTCAAGGTCGCTAAACATAGCGCACAGAAAATCCCGCAATAATATAATTAAACTTATGATAATTTGGATTATATTATTTCCTGTAAACTGCATCTTCCTGAATCAGAATCAGGTTGGAGTTCTCCGCTGCCATTTCCACCAGTCGATCTGTAAAGCCGCTCTTGGAGAACAGTCCGTACACAATTTCGTAGCCCTTAAAGGCCGCTGTAAGTTCTTTGGACTGCCCCTTTTCTTGCAAGGCAGAGTAGACCGCCACATCCACAGGTTTCGCATGGTACTTACACTCACCGAGGAACAGCCGTTTGTGCTGGTTGTCCACAGCTGCAACATCGATCTCTGTGTCTCCCTCGTTGTCGTTACGCCAGTAAGAGCCAATGCGTGAAGGTTCAAAGTCAATCTGCCCCTTTCGGCACAGCTCTGCAAAGATGTTCCGGCAGATGCTCTCATAAGCGAAAGCCACGAACTTTTGCTTAAAGTCTTTGCCCATCTCGTCCAGCACGATCTGCTGGTTATCCAGTTCCAACTCCCCCTTGAATGGGTACACATAGCGGAACCAGAAGCGGATGAAGTTGTCCGAAACATAATACAGGCTTTTCCGGGAACGCTCTGGATTCTTTTCGGTGATGGGAACGTTCTTGATAACAAAACCAAGGTCGATCAGTGTTTTCAGGTACGGCGTAATAGCTGACGTGTCCTGCTCCATCGTCATACCGATCTTGCTCAGCTTGTGGTTGCCGTCCGAAATCGCTTTTAGCACGGAGAAATAGTTGATAGGCGTCTGCACTTCCTCGTTGAGCAAGAAATCCGGTTCTTCATACAAAAAGCCATTTTTCGACAGTACCACACGCCGAATCTGCTCCACCAGCGGCTCGTCCGTCTGGAAAAACTCCATATATTTCGGTACGCCGCCCGTGATGGCATACTGCTCCACAGCCTGCTCAAACGACAGGTTCTGCGCCGCATACACATCCGTAAATTGCAGCGGCATCAGCCGAATCTGTGCCGTTCTACGGCCATAGAGCGGACTGTCGTAGGCAAGTGCGTGTTTTTTCATCATGCTGATGAGGGAACCGCAGAGAACCAGCATCACGTTATGGTCTTTCAGCACTTCATCCCATGCGTTTTGCAAGATGGACGGGAAATCCGGGTTCGTCTTGACCAGATACGGAAATTCATCAATGACAAGCACCTTTTTCTCGTCCGGGTGGTCGTCTGCTACCACTTGGAATAAATCCAGCCAGTCGGTGAATGTGACCTTGCTGAGCATGGGATTCTTCGTGGTACGGGAAAGCACCCCGGCAAACCGCTTCATGCTCTGGGCTTCACTTTCTGTGGTTGCCAAAAAGTAGAACGCGCGTTTATCTTTGATAAACTCTTTAATCAGCGTTGTTTTTCCAACACGCCGCCTGCCGTAAATCACCACAAAACCGCTGCCACGCTCTAATTCTGCATTCAGCGTTGCCAGTTCGGATGTTCTGCCGATGAAGTCCATACCGTTCACCTCTTGCTTAATATAATATAATTTAAATTATGATAATATCAATTATATTATAGCTGTTCTGCACAAAACCGTCAATAGGACGAAATATCGAATTTTCAACATCAAATTCATACAATGTAGAAAACTCCGGGCTTCCCCCTTTTGCAGATTGAACCGATCCCGAAGAAACGGTATAATAACAGTATAACAAATTATTGTTTGTCGGGCTTATTTTCTCGACACGCAGGAGGAACATACATGGTAACCGGAGAACTGAAAAGCAAAATTGACAGCCTGTGGGAGATTTTCTGGACGGGCGGCCTGACGAATCCCTTGGATGTGATCGAGCAAATGACCTATCTGATGTTCATTCACGACCTCGATGAAAGCGACAACACCCACGCCAAAGAAGCCGCCATGCTGGGTCTGCCCTATAAGAGCATCTTTGCAGGGGAAGTGCAGGTCGGGGAGCGCACTGTGGACGGTGCACAGCTCAAGTGGAGCGTTTTCCACGATTTCCCGGCAGGCAAAATGTACTCCACCATGCAGGAGATAGTGTTCACCTTCATCAAGAATCTGCACGGCGACAAGGACAGTGCCTACGCCAAGTACATGGGTGATGCCATTTTCAAAGTGCCCACGCCGCTGATGCTGGATAAAATCGTGACTGCCATGGACGGAATGTATGAGCAGGCGGCGCAGCTTTCCAACACTGACATTCGCGGCGATATCTACGAATACCTGCTTTCCAAGCTGGCAACGGCAGGTGTCAACGGCCAATTCCGCACGCCACGCCACATTATCCGCATGATGGTTGACCTGATGCAGCCCCGCGCTGATGATGTGATTTGCGACCCGGCCTGCGGCACGGCGGGCTTCCTTGTGGCCGCTGGCGAATATCTGCGTGAAAACCGCAAGCAGGAAGTGTTCTTTGACCGCAAAAACAAAGACCACTACATGAACCACATGTTCCACGGCTTCGATATGGACCGCACCATGCTGCGCATCGGTGCTATGAACATGATGACCCACGGCGTGGACAACCCGTTTATCGAGTACCGCGACAGCCTGAGCGACCAGAACCCCGACAAGGACAAATACAGCCTGATTCTGGCAAATCCCCCATTCAAGGGCAGTCTGGACTACGACATTGTTTCCACCGACCTGCTCAAGCTCTGCAAAACCAAAAAGACCGAGCTGCTGTTCCTCGCCCTGTTCCTGCGGATGCTGAAGGTCGGCGGACGCTGTGCCTGCATCGTCCCGGATGGAGTTCTGTTCGGCTCTTCCACTGCACACAAGGCGATTCGCAAGGAGATCATCGAGAACAACCGTCTGGAAGCCGTAATTTCCATGCCCTCCGGCGTGTTCAAGCCCTATGCGGGCGTTTCTACCGCCATCTTGATTTTCACCAAGACCGGCCACGGCGGTACGGATAATGTTTGGTTCTATGATATGAAGGCCGACGGCTTCTCTCTGGATGATAAGCGCAGTCCAACCACGGAAAACGACATCCCCGATATTATCGCTCGTTTCCACAACCGGGAGGCTGAAGCCACCCGTGAGCGCACGGAACAGAGCTTCTTTGTGCCGAAAGACGAGATTGCGGGCAACGACTATGATTTGTCCATCAACAAGTATAAAAAGACCGAGTATGTGCCGGTGGAGTATCCTTCCACACAGGAAATTATGGCACAGCTGCGTGATTTGCAAAAGAAGATCGACGCAGAGATGGACGCTTTGGAAGAACTTTTGAAATGAAACAATTCTAATTTGTGGGAGAAAGACCTGATGGAAACAGTTAAGCTGGGACTTCTGATTAAAAAGACTAAAGTTGCCAGATGCGGCGAACATAGTTATCCTGTTTTGTCAATTACCAAACAAGATGGCATCATAATGCAAAGCGAAAAATTCAAAAAAAGAATTGCATCTGCTGATACATCGGACTATAAAATTATCCCTCGTGGAAAACTTGTGCAGGGGATTCATATCGATGAGGGAAATTTTGGCATCCAAGACATTGTGGACAACGGGATTGTTAGCCCTGCATACGGTGTATGGGATGTAAATGATGGACTCGTTATTCCTAAATATCTCGAAATGGTATTGCGTTCACCGAAAAGTATTGAATTTTATCGTTCCAAACTTACAGGCACCGTAAATCGCCGTGGGCATATGTCCGATGCCGATTTTCTTTCGATGGATATTCCACTTCCAGATAGAGATACACAGTCTAAAATTCTCAAAACAATGAAACAAACCACGTCCGTTCTGTACTCCCGTCAGCAGCAACTTGCCAAGCTAGATGAACTTATCAAAGCTCGATTTGTGGAGATGTTTGGGGATAAAAATTACCACTATGAATCTCTAATCAATCTTATTTTAGATGGAACGAGTCTTTCTTATGGCATAGTCCAGCCGGGAAATGATGGAACAGGTGATATGGGAGTTCTGAGACCCGTCGATATTGTAGACGGAAAACTTACGATGTCATCTATAAAATACATTGACCGCTCTATCGGTGAGGGATTTAAGAAAACAGAGTTAGATGGAGATGAATTGCTGATTACAGTTCGAGGCACAACAGGAATCACTGCGTTAACAGATGGTCGCTTTGCAGGAATGAATGTTACTCGTGGTATCGCAGTTATTCGGTATAATCGTAAGAAAATCAACCCTTTATATCTTAACGCATATTTCAATACAGATGAAAGCCAACGCTATATACAAGAACACACTCGTGGTGCTACGTTGCAACAAATCAATCTATCTGATTTACGCATTCAGAGGATTATGCTTCCCCCTCTTTCCCTCCAAAACCAATTCGCTGCCTTTGTAGCCGAGGTCGACAAATCAAAATTGCTCGCAAGATTATTTTATAATAGCTTTTTTAATTTTGGACATCTATTCAACATCACAAATAGGTTTGTTTGATATTTTTAGGAGGCAAAATGCCATGGAATCAATGGACGCAAAGAAATTTATGAGCCGCCTTGTAAAAAGCAGCAAACAAAAAGCAAAGTTAAAAGTTTGTCCTCTATGTGGAAAAGAACAGACGAGTTTTTGCAATTCTCACTCTATTCCACAATTTGTTTTAAACAATATTGCAGTTAATGGAAAACTTCTTCAATTTGCAGCGCTCGCTGCTTATAAGCCAATGATAGAAGAAAATCTCGTAGATATAGAAAAAGGAATTAAAAATTCCTGTACATTTCAATTTATTTGTAGAGAGTGTGATAGCAAGCTTTTTTCTGACTATGAAGATGAAATTTCCTTATGTAAGCTTCCCACACGGCGGATGATGGCAGAAATTGATGTAAAGAACAGCCTGTTGATGTTGTATAAACGTCTTTATGAACTTCCCATGTATGAATCTCTGGCAGAAATTTTAACTACCGTTGACCAAGGAAATGCCATAGAGTTTAAAAGTTATGATGTTCGAGACTACTATAATGACTTGAGTGAAAGTATGAGAATAGTTGCGGGTGAACATTCAGCTGGCTACAAACTTTTATATTGGAATGTACTTCCCTATAAGGTTCCATTAGCATGTCAGACACATCTTGCACTTGAAAAAACAATTTTGGGCAATAGAATCAATGACATCTATAGCAATGATCCTAATTACGCTATCCAAAATGCTCATTTATGTGTTTTTCCCCTGAAAGACAAAACTGCTATCATACTATTTTATCCGAAAAGGAACAAAAGATATATGGCGTTAGAACGAGAATTCAACTGCCTTACAGAAAAAGCCAAGTTGCAATATATTTCGTACTTAATATTTTCACAAACCGAAAATTTTGTTCTCAGCCCTGCAATCAGCAAAGAATTACTTCAAAATACCTATTTAAAATTAGCAGCACAGGAATCACAAGGAGTTCCTAATATGGGCTTTGTTCCCAAAGGGCTTGCTGGAATAGTTAAGCAATACTACATTCCAATATCGTGGAAACAAGTTCCAAATATTTTTGATTTAAAATATGAAATTAATTGATTTTATGGGGCATTATCTATGGAAACTTCTACATCTTCGTTTGATTGGGCTCTTTTTTGGCAGGCCGCAAGTGCAATTTCTACAAGCATTGCCGTAATCGTCGCCCTTTGGCAAACAACGTACAATAACAAGAAAAAATCAAAATAACTTTTCGGGACAATGTAATAAATATAACCGACCCTTTAAGGCGTCCTTATGTTGAACTTGAAATTGTTAATGTTGGAAATCGAAAAATAGTAATAAATCGTTATGGTATGATTTATAGAGGAAATTTTTGGGTGTTTGCTGTTCCTGATGAGACCGATATGATGGAATTATCGAAATTTATTGAATTGGATGTAGAACAATATACTGTTTTAAAATGGAAAAAATCCGACTTTTTAACACAAGTTAATAATCTATGTGCAATTTCTGTCAACTCAAGAATTATGCTTTTTGTTCAAGATACTACAGGCGCAATATATACTTGCAAAACATCTGATAAGCGAAAGAAATATCTGGACGAATACAAAACATTTTGTGCTGAGTAAAAAAAGGAAGTGAGTTTATGACCAACTTTGACTTTCTGAAAGATGACCCGCAATTTTCCGGCTTTGCGGATGCCGCGATCGCTGCGGAGAGGATTCTGCCCATTGATGCGGCCACCGCTGTGCTGGACTGTCGCCGTGCCATGGAATTTGCAGTCAAATGGATGTATTCGGTGGACAGCTCCCTCGTCAAGCCGTGGGATGATAAGCTCGTCAGCCTAATGAGCACAGAAGAGTTTCACGACATTGTAGACGATGATTTGTGGCGGCGGATGGATTTTATTCGCAAGCGCGGCAATGATGCCGCCCACGGAAGCCGCAGCATCAGCCGGGAACAGGCGGAACTTTGCCTCGAAAACCTGTTTCTGTTCCTTGATTTCGTAGCGTACTGCTATGGAACAAGCTATCAGGAAAAGAAATTTGACGCTTCCCTGCTCACACAACAGTCTGCTGCACCCGTTGCACAGCCCGCCCTGCCGGATGTGGATTTGGATGCACTTATCAAAGAAAACGCTGAGCTCAAGGCGCAGCTGACCGCCCGCCGCGAAACGCAACAACCTACCTATGTGCCCAAGCCGCTGGAACTTTCGGAGTACAAGACCCGGAAACTGTATATCGACTCCATGCTCACCGATGCCGGGTGGGTCGAGGGCAAAAACTGGGTTAACGAGGTCCCTCTGCCCGGGATGCCCAACAAGAGCGGCACCGGCTATGCAGATTATGTCCTGTACGGCGATGATGGCCGTGCGCTGGCTGTGATCGAAGCAAAGCGCACCTGTAAGGATGTTGCCGTAGGCCGTCAGCAGGCAAAGCTGTATGCAGATATTCTCGAAAAGCAGTTTGGCCGCCGCCCGGTGGTATTTCTAACGAACGGTTTCGACACCCGAATCGTGGACAATATCTATCCTGAACGCAAGGTTGCTTCCATTTACTCCAAGCGCGACCTTGAAAAATGGTTCAATCTGCAAGCAATGCGCACCAGCCTTGCCAATGTGGATGTAAACAAAAACATTGCCGGACGGTACTATCAGGAGGGTGCCATCAAGGCGGTTTGTGACAGCTTTGGCCGCAAGAACCGCCGCAAGGCTCTGCTTGTTATGGCAACAGGCTCCGGCAAGACCCGTACCGTCATTGCACTGGTGGATGTATTATTGCAGCATGGCTGGGTCAAGAACGTGCTGTTTCTGGCTGACCGCAACAGCCTTGTGACGCAGGCAAAACGAAGCTTTGTCAACCTCCTGCCGGAGCTTTCCGTGACGAATCTCTGCGAGGAGAAAGACAACTTTACGGCGCACTGCGTGTTCTCGACCTATCAGACCATGATGAACTGCATTGATTCCGTTCACGATGCAGAGGGCAAGCTGTTCACCTGTGGTCATTTTGATTTGATCATCTGCGACGAAGCACACCGCTCCATCTACAATAAATACCGCGACATCTTCCATTATTTCGATGCACCGCTGGTTGGCCTGACTGCCACGCCCAAGGATGAGATCGACAAAAACACCTACGAGATCTTTGACCTCGAAAACGGTGTGCCCACCTATGGCTATGAGCTGGCGCAGGCCGTCAAGGATGGCTTTCTGGTTGACTTCCTCTCGGTGGAGAGCGAAGTAAAGTTCATGAAGAAAGGCATCACCTATGATGAGCTTTCGGACGAAGAACGGGAAGCCTACGAAAACACCTTTGAGGATGAAAACGGCAACCTGCCGGCCAGCATTGATGCATCTGCTCTGAACAGTTGGCTGTTCAACAAGGACACCATCCGGCAGGTCCTGAATGTCGTGATGCAGAACGCCTTGAAAATCGACTACGGCAGTAAGATCGGCAAGACGATTATTTTTGCCAAGAGCCACGATCATGCAGAGGAAATCCTCAAAGTGTTCAATCAGGAATATCCTCACCTGAACGGCTACGCCATGGTGATCGACAATCGGCTCAATTATGCGCAGAGTGCCATTGACGAATTCTCAGACCCGAAGAAGTTGCCGCAGATTGCCATTTCGGTGGATATGCTGGACACTGGCATCGATGTGCCGGAGGTTCTGAATCTGGTCTTTTTCAAAAAGGTTCTAAGCAAGGCAAAGTTCTGGCAGATGATCGGACGCGGTACACGCCTGTGTCCGGGACTTCTGGATGGTGAGGACAAGAATAAGTTTTACATTTTTGACTTCTGCGGAAATTTTGAATTTTTCCGCATGAACAAAGGAAATGCCACCCCGAATATGATTGCCGTTCAGGGCGCGATTTTCGGCCTGCAGTTTGAAATTGCGTATAAATTGCAGAATATGCAGTTCCAAACGGAAGAACTGAAAGCGTTCCGTACTTCACTGGTGGAGCACATGGTCAGTCAGGTGCAAAAGCTGAATCGTGACAACTTTGCAGTCAAACAGCATTTGAAGTATGTCGAGTTGTATGCGGATAAAAACAGTTACAATGCTCTAACGTATGCAGACACCTTGATTGCCCGGGAGGAACTTGCGCCCTTGATTGAACCGGAGCCGGATGACCCGAAAGCACTTCGTTTTGATGCATTGCTGTATGGCATCGAATTGGCATACCTTGCTGGGAAGCCGTACAATCATGGCCGCAACGAGCTGCTGAAAAAAGCGAAAGCGGTTGCGAGCGTGTCCAATATTCCAGAGATCGATCAGAAACGTGCGTTGCTTGAAAAAATTATTCAGACCGACTATATCAAAACTGCCGATGTGAACGAGTTTGAGCACATCCGAAAAGAGTTGCGTGACCTGATCAAGTACATTCCCATCGAGCGTGTACGGTACACCACAGATTTCTCGGACGAAATTCTTTCGACAGAATGGAAGGAGGCCGAGCTGGAAAACGATGATCTGAAAAATTACAAGGCAAAGGCTGAGTACTATGTACGGCAGCATCAGGATAATGCAGCCATTGCCAAACTGAAAGGCAACATCCCGCTCACTGCCGAAGATGTCAAAGAACTCGAAAAAATTCTTTGGAGTGAGGTTGGCACAAAAGAGGACTATGAAGCCGAATATGGCACAAAGCCTTTGGGAGAATTCGTGCGGGAAATCGTTGGTCTTGATATGGCTGCGGCGAAAGCTGCATTTTCGCAATATCTGGATGGTGCTAACCTCGACAGCCGACAGATTTACTTTGTCAACCAGATTGTCGAGTACATCGTACATAATGGCATGATGAAAGACCTCTCCGTTTTGCAGGAGCCGCCTTTTACAGATCAGGGAAGCATCGTAGAGGTCTTTACAGATTTGAGTGTATGGCTTGGTATTCGCAAGACCATTGAACAGGTCAACGCCAACGCAATCGCAGCGTAATAGAATATCTTCTAAAACGGTAAAGTGGATTTTATCCGCTTTGCCGTTTTTCTTTTTGTCTAAAATTGTGAAATTTTCAAAACTGTATTCCAAAACGGTCCTGCGGATTCCTATTAGTGTAGAGGCTTTCAAAATCTTTTGTAAAACGGCTTTCCGCTAGTTCTATAAGTGGATAATGAACAAAATCTATATTCTAAAATTAGGCAGTTCAACAAAATTTGAAAATCTGTATGCCAAACACCCATTTTAGAATGTTATAGGTATAGGAGGTTGTTTGAAAAAGTGAAAATTTTCAGAATTTTCATAAGCCCCCGTTTAAAAACACCCCTTTAAGTTTGTATAAGGTGTGGGAACTACTTTCAAAAGCAGTCTTACTCGCATTTTTGAAAGCCCTCAACTTCTTACAAAATCACAGTGCACCTTGAAAACCACATGATCGGCTGCAAGTCAATATGCTTTTTCGGGGAAGTGCCGCCACGACACGAGCGCACCAAGAAAAAGCCATACGCCGGAGGAAATCGGGCAGGAACCGCTTGCAGGCAGACCGACACCGAGGAAGAACCGGGCAAGCTGGCAGAGAGGACTTCACAAGTCTTGTCTGTCAGGTTGTTCGGCGCAAGAGTGCAGAGAGCGCAGCTCTTTGCGCGGGTCAAGGGCGGCAGTCTTGCCCAGTGGATGTGATGCCCTGCGTCATATCCTACTGGGTATTATCTGGCGCATAGCAGGCGGCAGATTTGCAGCTTCGCTGCACCGCGTTGCCTCTACCCCGCGCACGGCGTTCTCTGCGTGACCCCAGAAAGGAGAGATGGTCGCTGAAACTGACCCGACACAATGGCCGCGCCGGAAAGCACGGCACTTATAACCCAAAGCACAATGACCGCAGTTTTGAAATTGCCAACAGCGAGCATATCGACCCGGAACGTGTCCAGCAAAACATCTATTGGGATTGCTACAACGGCATCCGCTCTGCTCTGCAGCCCAAGAGTGAGGAAAGTCTGGCTGACACTTTTGAAGAAGTTGAAAAGCTCTACTACAAACTGCATTACACCAACTTCACCGAAAAGCAGAATGAGCGCAACGCCAAAATCCGGCACACGGAACGAAACCGTTCTCCCGAAGATTTGCTTACCAGCAAGAAAACCTGCCCCGAAGAAAGCATCTATCAGCTTGGAACGCTGGAGAGCCACGCTTCGCCCAAAGAGCTTTTTCAAATCGCCACAGAATTTATGGATGAGTTCCATGAGCGTTTCGGCAAACACGTTCACATTCTGGATTGGGCCTTGCATCTGGATGAAGGTACGCCGCACATCCACGAACGCCATGTGTTTGACTGTGAAAATAAGTATGGAGAGATTGCTCCGCAGCAGGAAAAGGCATTGGAAGCACTGGGTTTTGAACTGCCAAAACCAGACAAGCCCCTTGGTCGCTACAACAATCGTAAGATCACATTTGATGCAGCCTGCCGCACGATGCTATTCGAGATTGCCAAACGCCACGGCTTGGAACTGGACGAAGTGCCGGAATACGGCGGACGGGCTTATCTGGAAAAGCGGGACTATATCATGGCAAAGCAAAAAGAACAACTTGCTCAACAGGAAAAAGCCGTACAGAAACAGACCGCTCAGCTTGAAAATTTGAAACAAGAGAATGAGAAAGCACAGCATCAGCAGGTTCGCCGTACAACCTATCAGTCCCTAACACTTCTGAGCAACGATAAAAAAATTCAAAAGCAGGAAAAACAGTTAAGTGAACTTTCTCAGAAGATTGAAGATACCGAGAACTTGTTGGATGAGATTTCTGCGGTTGCCTACGACAAAGCTGTGGCTGTTGTTTCAGAAAACGCTGTGAACGATGCTTTGAAAGCAAGCACAGAACAGGTCGATATATATTTGGACTGGCTGAAAGAGCCGGGGCGAACGGCAAGCAAGGAAACATTGGACTACACCACATATCAAATCACAACGCTGCGGAAAAATATTATTGCAGCAGTAAACAGGATTACCGCAAGATTGAAAACTGTCCTTATAAAGCCGGAAATCAAAAAGCCTGCCATCGAGCAAATCAAAGAAAATACTCGTCCGTCTGTTCTACAAAAGCTGCATCAGAGGCAGGAAGAAATCAATCAGCGTGAGCAGACATGCACCAAACCGAAGAAGCGCAGTCATGGCATGGAACTGTAAAGGAGGAAAATCTTCAAGAACAACTATTTATTTGAAATCGTAAAGCTGAATATCACCACTCGGCAGGCCGCAGAAGCCTATGGCTTTCAGCCCAACCGCAGCAACATGATTTGCTGTCCATTCCATGCAGACCGCAATCCCAGCATGAAAGTGGATTTTCGATTTCACTGTTTTGGCTGTGGAGCGGATGGGGATGTAATCGACTTCACCGCAAAACTGTTTCAGCTGTCCTTGCGGAAGGCGGCTGAAAAGCTGGCTACAGATTTTGGACTTTCTGCAACAGATAATTTTCAACCACTTCCCTGCAAGCCGGTGGAAAAACCGCTAAGTCCGAAAGAGCAATTCTACAAAATCCTGTGTGGCTATCGTTCTCTGCTAGCAAATTGGCGCATAACTTATGTGCCACAAAATCCAGAGGAGACTCTACATCCCTGTTTTGTCGCAAGCATGCACTATGCAGACCGTGTGCAATATCTGCTGGATATTCTTTTGCAGGGAAGTCCAAATGAAAAGCAACAACTATTGAACGGAAAGGAAGTGACCGCCCTTGGAAAAGCAATCGAGCGATGCAAGGAAACCGAAGATGCAGCATAGTGCACCCGCCCGAAACTGGGTGGGTGACAACGGGAAAATCATTGAACCATTGTTCTCAGATTACTTTTTGAGCCTGCACCCCATGTGCTGCTTTCAAGGCAGGCTGTTCACGGTGGATGGCATGATCGAGGATGAAGCCCCGTTGAAGAAAGAAATCTATGAGCAGATTCGCTATTACGCTACCACCAGCGTAGCACGACGTATTGAACATATCATGCAGGCCATCAAGTTGGCCTGTGCATCCGAACCACCGGAGATTCAGACAGACCGCATCCATGTCCGAAACGGTACATATTTTGCAGACGGTCACTTTACCCCTGAAAAAGAATACTGCATGAACCGTCTGCCCATCGCCTATGTGCCAGAAGCACCAGCACCAACACGCTGGCTGCAATTCTTGAACGAACTGCTATACGAAGAAGATATTCCGGCCCTACAAGAATACATTGGCTATTGCCTGCTACCTGTTACCAAAGCGCAGAAAATGCTGCTGATGGTCGGCAAGGGCGGTGAGGGAAAATCCAGAATCGGGCTGATCCTGCGAGAATTGTTCGGCAGCAGTATGTACACAGGCAGTCTGCAAAAAGTGGAAACCAACCGCTTTGCCCGTGCAGACTTGGAGTACAAGCTGCTTCTGGTGGACGATGACATGAAAACCGAGGCCCTGCCGCAGACCAACAACATCAAGACCCTTGTTACACTGGAAGATAAAATCGACATTGAGCGCAAGGGCCAGCAGAGTGTGCAGGGGACGCTGTATGTTCGGTTTGCCTGCTTCGGGAATGGCAGCTTACACGCACTCTATGACAAGTCCAACGGTTTCTATCGCCGCCAGCTGTTGCTCACCACTAAGGAAAAGCCCGTTGGCCGGGTGGATGATCCTTTTCTCATTGACAAGATGCGGAACGAAAAAGAGGGCATCCTGCTTTGGGCATTGGAGGGGCTGCATCGGCTGATTCAAAACAATTACCAATTTACCATCAGCGAACGCACCGCCGCGAATCTGAAAGAAGCGATGGAGCAGGGCAACAATATCCTGGGCTTTCTCAAATCCGAGGGCTATTTTGAAATTCGGCAGGGGGCCAAGTGCAAATCCACGGATTTCTATAAAGTCTATGAACGCTGGTGTCTGGACAATCTGGAAAAGCCGCTGGCAGCATCAACCTTTATCCACCATCTGAAAGACAACCAGAAAAGTCTGGGCATCGTCTACGATGATAAGTGCATCGGCACAAACAGGGGCTTTCACAATGTAGACGTTGACCTGTTTTTACCCGTTGATGTTCCCAGTCCGTGGGATTAAAAAATAAGAATCAACTTGAAAAAGCCCTGCTCAGCCTGCTCACAGTGCGCAAAAGGTGCAGGATGAGCAGAGTGAGCAGGCAATTTTGAACTTACATTAAAAATGAAACATGGAGGTTTTGCTTATGAACAAATCTCGGCCTGTTGCGACCGAAACTGTGAGATCTTTGGATTATACGAAAAATATCTTGCAGACCATTCCGAATAGCGATACAATGGAAGTGGTCACTCAAACCAATGCCGTCAAGTCTCCGACTGACAGCCTGAAAGCCACAACACTGGTGTACACGGTGGAAGAGATCGCGCAGATGCTGTCCATCAGCCTGCGTTCTGCCTACAACCTGTGCAACAGCACTACCGAATTTCGTGTTCTGCGGGTCGGCGGAAGCATCCGCATCCCGAAAGACCGCTTCGATGCGTGGCTCCGGGCAGCTTGAAAAAGGAGATAACGTATGGCATATATTACGAAACGCGGCAGCTCCTATGGTGTCCGCTATACTTACCAAGATGAGCAGGGAAAAAACTGCAACAAATGGGAAAGCTTTTCTACAAAAGAGGAGGCAACAAATCGCAAGAAACAAATCGAACATGAACTGGCAAACGGAACGTTTCTGGTTCCGTCCACCATCACCGTCAAAGAGTTTTTGATGGAGTGGCTTCCCAAGCAGTGCAACAAGCACAAGTGGGCACCCTGCACCTATCAATCCAATCTGGGAACCGTTCAGAACCTCATTATTCCGCATATCGGCGATATGCAGATGCAAAAGCTCAAGCCTTACCATCTGGAAGACCTGTATGCCACTCTCAGCAAAACGCCCTGCGGCCAGTATTATGAGGGCAAAAAGCAGGTGCTTTCGGAAAAACAACAGCAGCGGCTTCTCTCCGGCACGACCATCCACGAGGTACACCGCCTGCTGCGGACAGCGTTCCAATATGCGGTGGAGTGGGGTATCCTCGTCAAAAGCCCCGTTCCGGTGGACAGCCCCAAAAAGTCAATTCAAGAGCGTGCCATCTGGGATGCAGACGAGATGTGGGCCGCACTTGCCAGCATGGAGGACCCGATTCTGCATCTGGCAGTCCATCTGACGCTGGTGGGCGCACTGCGTGAGGGCGAAGTCGCTGGTCTGACCCCGGGAGATCTTGATTTTGAGGGAGCGGACGGCACCGGCACATTCCGCATCAACAAGTGTATGCAGCGTGTCCAAAAGATATCGCTGGCAAAAACAGGCAAGGACTGCATCCTGCAGGAATTTGAGGATAAGCGTGAGGGCAGCACCACAACGCTGGTGCTCAAAAAGACCAAAACAGCATCTTCCAACCGAACCATTTTCATGACAGCCGTGTTGAAAGAGGAATTGAAGCACTGGCTAAAGCGTCTGGAAATGGACGAAGCTGTTGACCCGGAACGCTACCGCAACAGTGGGATGCTCCTGCGCTTGCCCAACGGTTTGGCGGTAGAGCCGATCCTCATCCGCAAAAAGTTCATCAAGTGGCAGGACGAGCACCCGGAGTTCACTCGCATCGTGTTTCACGGCCTGCGGCATTCCAGTGCCACCTACCAGCTGATGATCTCCGGCGGCGATGTGAAAGCTGTGCAAGGCACAACGGGCCACGCCAGTGCCAATCTTCTGGTCAACACCTATGCACACATCCAGCAGGATTCCCGCAAAAAGCTGGGCAAAAAGTTCGAGGAAGGCTTCTACAAGCCGGGAGCAACACTTGTGCAGGCTGCCCCGGTTGAAGCAGAACCGACCATCTCCGTGTCGGCACTGTTGGAGCTTCTGAAGGACGCAGACCCCTCTGTAAAAGCGCAGCTTCGCCTTGCTCTGCTGACCTGAATTGCAAAAAATAGCACGGATTGCAGAGTAATTCACGGACTTACTCCATCTGACACGAAAAATGCGGACCGTGCAAAAACCGTGCAGAGACCGTGCAAATGGCGTATAAAAAGAAAATCCCACGAGGAATCTTACGATTCTTCGTTGGATTTTGGTGCGCTCGAGGGAACTCGAATCCCTGGCCCTCTGATTAAAAGTCAGATGCTCTACCGGCTGAGCTACGAGCGCATATTCTGCGGCAAAACAATACCGCCGAATAATATTACCACAATTGGCTGCAAAAAGCAAGAGCGACACCTAAAAAAGCGAAAAATTCGGCTTTATACAACAAAGTTACTCAAAAAACCTTTGCGCCCGGCGCTGCAGCAGCTCCACCAGCAGGCCGGTATAGATGCTGACCATCGAGGGCGTCTCGCCCAGATCCATGGCCTTGCGCTGGGGCAGGTCGGCTAAGCGTCCCTTGTACAGGCACTTCAGCTGGGGCAGCAGGGGGTAGTCGTTGGGGTGCATCAGGGTGCTGTCCTTGGGCAGCGTCATTGCGCCGCTTTGCTCCAGCACCTCGCTGACGAACTGGGAGCAGAAATAATGCCGGCGGCGTTGCCAGCGGATATGCAGTGCGCACAGGATCAGCCCCAGAATATTAAAGCTGTACTCCTCGCTGTGGCGCATGAACTCCTCGGCGCGGTGCAGGGCGTGGGAATAGGCCTCATCGGACACCTCCAGCGCGTACAGCGCACAGGGGGCGTCGTCTCGCAGCCGGAAAACGCCCTTGTTCAGATATTCCTTGCTGGGGCCTGCGGGGAACATGGTGTAGCCGTTTTTGCGGGTGGAGCTGTACAGGCAACTCAGCTCTGCATCAAACGCCATGGAGGCGTGGGTATAGCTGGCACCGGTGGCGGCATAGACCAGTTTGGACAGCAGCGTGCCGGAGCGGGTGAGCAGAATGTAGATGGTTTTCATGGCAGTTTCTTTATATGTGGGCCGCCGCGGCGGGCGGAAAAGTGCTTCTGTTTAAAATAAGTATAGCACAACGAAAGTCCTTTCGCCAGAAAAACGTTTGAGCCAACGCAAAAATTACACAATAAGACAAAGGCAGCAGCAAATCGGGGATAAAAATGCGCAAAGCGTCCTGTTTTTTAATGTATCCATGCTTGTCAAACTTTTATCAAAATGTCGGTTTTTCCCCGTCCCGCCTTATTTTTCATGGTCTGCGTCCCTGCAAGGCTTCGGGAATTTACTTAATGTGGGAAAGCTTGTTTATGAAATTTGTTTCTTTTTTGCAAACAGAACCTTCCATTTATTGCTTTTGAAAAGCTTTTGTGTATAATGGTAGACAGGAGAATTTGCATTGCATCGTTCTGTGCTGTCTCCCCCTTATGCGGTGTCCGTACCATAAATGGCGCTGCATCTCCTACACAGAGTTATGTAAGGATCAAACGAAAGTAGAGGTACGCAAATATGGCAAAGTTGGATCTTACCAAGTATGGCATCACCGGCACGACTGAAGTCGTGCACAACCCCTCCTACGAGCAGCTGTTCGCCGAGGAGACCAATCCCGAGCTGGAAGGTTACGAGAAGGGTCAGGTCAGCGAGCTGGGTGCTGTGAACGTGATGACCGGCATCTACACCGGCCGTTCTCCCAAGGACAAGTTCATCGTGATGGACGAGAACTCCAAGGACACCGTGTGGTGGACCAGCGATGAGTACAAGAACGACAACCACCCCGCTTCCCAGGAGGCTTGGAAGGCTGTCAAGGAGATCGCTCAGAAGGAGCTGTCCAACAAGCGCCTGTACGTCGTGGATGCTTTCTGCGGCGCCAACAAGGATACCCGCATGGCAGTGCGTTTCATCGTGGAAGTGGCCTGGCAGGCACACTTCGTTACCAATATGTTCATCCGTCCCACCGCTGAGGAGCTGGAGAACTTCGAGCCTGATTTCGTTGTTTACAACGCTTCCAAGGCTAAGGTCGAGAACTACAAGGAGCTGGGCCTGAACTCCGAGACTGCTGTGCTGTTCAACATCACCAGCAAGGAGCAGGTCATCGTCAACACCTGGTACGGCGGCGAGATGAAGAAGGGCATGTTCTCCATGATGAACTACT